>ENA-UOYA01004021-UOYA01004021.1-activated-sludge-metagenome-genome-assembly--contig:-NODE-4021-length-12693-cov-5.151369_pt1 | contig 12693 bp, 14 predicted proteins | sample MGYA00238163_ERZ764804 | MGnify/ENA primary metagenome ERZ764804 (study PRJEB28919, sample SAMN05720223) | activated sludge metagenome | isolation source: Anaerobic digester | place: Hong Kong...
CGGTGAAGTCGGCGATCACGCCGTCCTTCATCGGGCGGATCGCCTCGATGTTGCCGGGCACCTTGCCGAGCATCTGCTTGGCTTCCTTGCCGACCGCCGCGATCGTCTTCTTGCCGTTCGGCCCGCCCTCCTGGCGGATCGCGACGACCGAGGGCTCGTTCAGCACGATGCCCTTGCCCCGGACGTAGATCAGCGTGTTCGCCGTCCCGAGGTCGATCGCGAGGTCGTTGGAGAAGTACTTGCGAAAGAATCCGAACATCGTCGGTTCCGTATCATTGTGATGGACGGGGGCCGCGCGCGGCCGCCGAGGAGATGATCGCACGACCCCTTCCGACGGTCCGGATCTCCTCAGAAACGACGCGAATCATACTCTATAATTCCTTCAGTTCACTAGGAAAATCGGGGTTTTCCACTGACACTCAACGCCTCCGACGTGGCGCGGATCGCAGACCTCGCCCGCCTCGAACTCACGCCCGACGAAGCCGACCGCGCGCTCGGGCAACTGAACCGCGTCCTCGAGCTGATCGAGGCCCTCCAGGCCGTCGACACCACCGGGGTGGCGCCGATGACCCACGCCGGCGACGTGGTGCTCCGGCTGCGGCCCGACGCGGTCACCGAACCCGACCGCCGGGACGACTACCAGCGCGTCGCGCCGGCGGTCGACCACGGCCTGTACCTGGTGCCTCGGGTGATCGAATGACCACCGCCTGGCACGACCGCCCGCTGTCGGCGCTTCGCGCTGCGCTCGACGCCGGCGAGGTGTCCGCCCGGTCGCTCGCCGAGCACTACCTCGCCCGGATCGCGACCTCTACCCTGAACGCGTTCGTCGACGTCCGCCCGGACGCGACGCTCGAGCAGGCCCGTGCGGCCGACGAGCGGCTCGCCCGTGGCGAGCGCGCACCACTGCTGGGGGTCCCGGTCGCCCACAAGGACATCTTCGTGACCCGCGGCTGGCGCTCGACCGCCGGCTCGCGGATGCTGGCCGACTACGTGAGCCCGTTCGACGCGACCGTCGTCGAGAAGCTGGCCGCCGCCGGCGCGGTCTGCCTCGGCAAGACCAACTGCGACGAGTTCGCGATGGGCTCGTCGAACGAGCACTCGTACTTCGGCGCGGCGCGCAACCCCTGGGACCCGGCCGCGATCCCGGGCGGCTCGTCGGGCGGCTCGGCCGCCGCGGTCGCCGGCGGGCTGGCGCCGATCGCCACCGGCACCGACACCGGCGGCTCGGTGCGGCAGCCGGCCGCCATGTGCGGCGTGACCGGGATCAAGCCGACCTACGGGCGCGTGTCGCGCTACGGGATGATCGCGTTCGCGTCCAGCCTCGACCAGGGGGGCGCGTTCGGCCGCTCGGCGGCCGAGTGCGCGTCGCTGCTGACCGCGATGGCGGGCTTCGATCCGCGCGATGCGACCAGCCTCGAGCGTCCCGACGAGGACTACGTCGCCGGCATGGCGGCCTCGCCGGTGCCGGCGGGGCGCGCGGGCGGGGCGGGTGATTCGCGCCCGCTCGCCGGGCTGCGCGTCGGCGTGCCGAGGGAGTACTTCGGCGAGGGCCTCGCGCCGGACGTCGAGGCGGCGGTGCGCACGGGTCTCGCGACCCTCGAGTCGCTCGGCGCGGCCCTGGTCGAGGTGTCGCTGCCGCGCACCCGGCTCGCGATCCCCGCGTACTACGTGATCGCGCCGGCCGAGGCGTCGAGCAACCTGTCGCGCTTCGACGGCGTGCGCTACGGCCACCGCGCGGCCGACCCCGCCGACCTGAAGGACCTGTACCGGCGCTCGCGCGCCGAGGGCTTCGGCGAGGAGGTGCGGCGCCGGATCATGGTCGGCACCTACGTGCTGTCCCACGGCTACTACGACGCGTACTACCTGCAGGCGCAGAAGCTGCGCCGCCTGATCGCCGACGACTTCGCGGCCGCGTTCGAGACGGTCGACGCGATCGCCGGCCCGGTCGCGCCGACCGTGGCCTGGGACCTCGGCGATCACTCGAGCGACCCGGTCCGCGACTACCTCGCCGACGTCTACACGCTCGGCGCGTCGCTCGCCGGGCTGCCCGGCCTGTCGATGCCGGCGGGCTTCGGCGAGCGCGGACGGCCGGTGGGCCTGCAGCTGATCGGCGAGCGCTTCGCCGAGTCGCGGCTGCTCGGCATCGCCGACCGGTTCCAGCAGGCGACCGACTGGCACCTGCGCCGGCCGGCCGCGGCGGGGTAGGGGGCGCGGTGCGACGGTTCGTCGTGCGTGGCGTGCTCCGAGGGCGCGTTCTCACCGCCGAGGCGCCGAGGTACGCCGAGGACGCCGAGGACGCCGAACAAGGCGTTCGTGGGGCGAGAGACCGGGCCACGTCTCGATCCGCCGGTCTCGTGCCGAGGCCCCGATTCCGGCGCGCCCCCTCGATCTGCCCGATCCCGTCGATCCTCTCGGCGCCCTCGGCGTTCCCTCGGCGCCTCGGCGGTAGAACCCGCGGCCTTCTCGCCGCCCTCGCGATCGCGGCTGTCGCGGCCGGCTGCGGCGGGGGCCAGCCGGGCCGGGCGGTGGGCGCGATCGGGCGGCCGGCGCCGATCGCGGACCGGCCGATCGATCTCGCCGGGCGGTGCGCGCAGACCGAGGAGGACGGCTTCCGCGAGGATGCGACGCTGCGCGTGCGCGACAGCCGCGTGGAGTCGCTCGCGTGGCAGCTGTGGGTCGGGCGGCGCGGCAGCTGCCGCTTCGAGCTCGACGAGTTCCGCCAGGTCCGCAGCCGGCCGTCGATCGAGCTCGTCGCGCGCGACGGCAGCGCCTGCAAGCTGATGGTCTGGCAGGACCCGCGGCGCGTGACCCTCGCCCACGCCGGATGCGAGGCGCGCTGCACCCCGGGGGTCTACGAGGAAGCGTGGCCGGTGATGTTCGAGCCGCGGACCGGCGGCTGCGCGACGCGATGAAGGACACGCGATGACTGGCTGGGAAGTCGTGATCGGGCTGGAGACGCACGTCCAGCTCGCGACCCGCTCGAAGATCTTCTCGGGGGCGTCGACCGCGTTCGGCGCGGCCCCGAACACGCAGGCCTGCGCGGTCGACCTCGCGCTGCCCGGCGTGCTGCCGGTGTTCAACGCGGCCGCGCTCGAGTGCGCGGTCAGGTTCGGCCTCGCGGTCGGCGCCGAGATCGCGCCGCGATCGGTGTTCGCGCGCAAGAACTACTTCTATCCCGACCTGCCGAAGGGCTACCAGATCAGCCAGTACGAGATCCCGGTGGTGTCGGGCGGCGAGGTGCCGATCGTCTGGCAGCAGGACGGCGAGCCGTGCGAGAAGCGCGTGCGCCTCACGCGCGCGCACCTCGAGGAGGACGCGGGCAAGTCGCTGCACGAGGACGCGATGCGCGGGCTCGGCGGTGCGGCGCTCGCCGGGCTGTCGGGCATCGACCTGAACCGCGCCGGCACGCCGCTGCTCGAGATCGTCACCGAGCCCGACATGCGCTCCTCGGCCGAGGCGGTCGCGTACGCGCGCGCGCTGCACGGGCTGGTGACCTGGCTCGGCATCTGCGACGGCAACATGCAGGAGGGCTCGTTCCGCGTCGACGCGAACGTGTCGGTGCGCCCGGTCGGGCAGTCGGCGTTCGGCACGCGCTGCGAGATCAAGAACCTGAACTCGTTCCGGTTCATGGAGCGCGCGATCGAGTTCGAGGTCCGCCGGCAGGTCGAGCTGATCGAGGACGGCGGACGCGTCGTCCAGGAGACGCGCCTCTACGACCCCGACCGCGACGAGACCCGGTCGATGCGCTCGAAGGAGGACGCGCACGACTACCGGTACTTCCCCGATCCCGACCTGCCGCCGCTGGTGGTCGAGCCGGCGCTGCTCGAGCGCGTGCGCGCCGGGCTGCCCGAGCTGCCGACGGCGATGCGCGGGCGCTTCGAGCGCGAGCTCGGCCTGACCGCCTACGACGCGGTCACGCTGACCGCGAGCCGCGCGACCGCGCGCTACTTCGAGGACGTCGTGGGCGCGTTGCCCGACGCGGCGAAGCTGGCGAAGACCGCCGCGAACTGGGTGATGGTCGACGTCGCCGCGCAGCTGAACCGCGAGGGGCTGGAGATCGGCGCGTGCCCGGTGTCGCCGGCGCAGCTCGCGCGGCTGATCGAGCGGATCGCCGACGGCACGGTGTCCGGCAAGATCGCCCGCGAGGTGTTCCAGTCGATCTGGGACCAGCGGCTCGACGGACCGGACGCGGCGGACCGCGTGATCGAGGCGAAGGGGCTGAAGCAGATCAGCGATTCGGGCGCGCTCGGGCGGATCGTCGACGAGGTGCTCGCCGCGAATCCGAAGTCGGTCGAGGAGTACCGCGCCGGCAAGGAGAAGGCGTTCAACGCGCTGGTCGGCCAGGCGATGAAGGCGACGAAGGGCAAGGCGAACCCGCAGCAGGTCAACGAGCTGCTGCGCGCGAAGCTGGCGGGGGGCTGAGCGTGCCGCACCGCGTCGACCCGCGTCCGGCGACGGGACGGGCCGCCACCGGATCGCCGCCGCGCCGCCGCGCGCTCGCGCGGCTGGCCGCGGGGGCGTTCGCCGGGCCGGCCGCGCTCGCGGGCTGCGTCGCGCCGATCCCGCTCGACGGGCCCGGCGTGGCCGAGCTGCCCGCGCCGGTGCCCGACTGGATCGGCGTCCGCGCGACCGAGGCCGACGACGGCCGGCGGTTCGCGCTCGCGCGAGGCGCGTCGATCGCGGTCGCGCTGCGCGTCCCGAGCGCCTCCGGCGTCGGCTGGCGCGAGACCGAGGTGCCCGCGGGCCTCGTGCGCACCGGACGCTTCAGCGGCCCGGTGTGGCCGCCCGGCGCGCCCTCGAGCCCGGTCGCGCCCGCGCCGGTGTGGCAGGTGCTGGTGTTCGAGGCGCGCGAACCGCCCGGCGGCGAGCTGGTCCTCGAGCTCGTCGGCGACGCGCCGGCACGGCCGCGCCGGCTGACGCTGCGGATCGCGATCGGCGGCTGAGTCGCCGTGCCCGCGGCCGGCCGACGAGGCGGGCGCGGGCCTCGGCGGGGCACGGCGATTGCTGCTCCGGGTCGTCCACATCGACGCCGGGAGCGATCGTCATGACCAAGACCGTGGTGGGTTCCTTCGACACCTTCGAGCACGCGCGCGACGTCGTCGCCGCGCTCGAGGACATGGGCGTCGCGCAGGGCGACCTGAACGTCGTCGCCAACGACGCCGCGGGCCGGCTCGCGGCGGGCCGCGGCGCGGGCCCGTCGGCGGGGCTGGGCACCGATCCGACCGACGGCGCGCTGCCCGACCGGCCCCTGTCCGAGAGTGCGGCCGACACCGGCACCGCGGCGTCGGCGGGGCGGGGCGCGGTCGCCGGGGGCGTGATCGGCGGCACCGCCGGGCTGATCGCGGGACTCGCCGGCCTCGCGGTGCCCGGCATCGGCCCGCTGGTCGCGGCCGGCCCGATCGCCGCGACGCTCGCCGGCGCCGGCATCGGCGCGATCGCCGGCGGCCTGATCGGCGGCCTGCGGGCGGTCGGCGTGTCCGACGCCGACGCCGAGTACTACGCCGAAGCCGTGCGGCGCGGCGGTGCGCTGGTGGTGGTGCGGGCCGACGACGGACGGGCGGCCGCGATCGCCGACGCGATGCGCCGTCACGGCGCGATCGACATCGAGTCGCGCGTGGCCGCCTGGCGCGCGTCGGGCTGGACCGGATTCGACGAATCTGCCGCGCCCTACACCCGCGAGGACATCGAGCGCGACCGCCTCGCGTACCGCACCGGCGCGGGCGTGCCGCAGGCGCTCGACCGGGGTGCGGACGGCGACCTGCGCAGCGGCACGGGCGCGGGCCTGTCCGGGGTCGGCGTCGCGACCGGCGCGTCCACGCCCGGCACCGATCCCGGGACGGAACGCGGCGCCGGGCATCCGAACCTGGGTGCCGCGCCCGAGCGGCCCGGGGTCGACGTCCGGGGGCGCGAGCACGGCTCGAGGGCCGGCATGGCGGCCGACGACGACGCGGCGGCGCCCGGTTCGCTCGGCGAGAGCGTGCGCCGGGCGGGTGACGCGATCGAGCGCCGGATTCCCGGTGACGCCGACCGCGACGGCCGCTGAGCGCCCCGATGCCGGCCGGTGACGACGACGGGCGTCGGCGCGGGACGGTCGGCGTCTACGACCGGCCCGCGTCGGCCGATCGTCGGGCGCGGCTCGTGAGGCTCGCCGTGTGGGGCGTCGCCGCAGCCGCCGCGCTCGGCGGCTGGTGGTGGGCGGGCGCGCCCGGACTCGGGTGAGGGGCCCGCACGCGAGCGGGCCGCGTCGGGCGAACGGCGTGCGTGCGCGCGTGCCGCGGTGCGCGCGCGCGCTTCAGCGCGCGGCGACGCCGTAGCGCGCGCGGTAGGCGGCGATCGCCTCGCGGTGCGCGGCGTGCGGCGCCGCCTGCGCGTCGCCGGCCTCGAGGAAGCCGAGCAGGTCCTCGAGCGAGCCGATCGACAGCACCGGGATCCCGTAGAGGCGCTGCACCTCCTGCGTGGCCGAGGTCGCGGTCGGCGCGTCCGCGGTGCCGCCGCGCTCCTGCCGGTCGAGCGCGATCAGCACCGCGGCCGGCGTCGCGCCCTGTGCGCGGATCAGCTCGACCGACTCGCGCACCGACGTGCCCGCCGAGATCACGTCGTCGACGATCACCACGCGGCCCTTCAGCGGCGCGCCGACCAGGGTGCCGCCCTCGCCGTGGTCCTTCGCCTCCTTGCGGTTGAACGCGAAGGACACGTTGCGCCCGGCGCGCGCGAGCGCGACCGCGGTCGCCGAGGCGAGCGTGATGCCCTTGTAGGCCGGGCCGAACAGCATGTCGAACGCGCACTCGCCGTCGCGCTCGGCGCGCAGCAGGCGCTTCGCGTAGAACTCGGCGAGCGCGCCGAGCCGTTCGCCGTCGTCGAACAGGCCCGCGTTGAAGAAGTACGGCGAGTCGCGTCCGGCCTTCGTGCGGAAGCTGCCGAAACGCAGCACGCCGGCGCCCAGCGCGAATCGGATGAAGCCCTGTCGGTCGTCCATGGCACGCGATTATGCGCGCGCCGCGGCAGGGGCGGAGCGACTACACTGCGCGCTCGGCCACCGCCCCGCCCGACACCGATGCTGCGCGTCGTCACCCTGAACCTGAACGGCATCCGCTCCGCGTGCCGCAAGGGCTTCCTCGACTGGATCCACGCGCACGGCGCGGACGTGGTCTGCGTGCAGGAGGTCAAGGCGCACGACACCGACCTCGACGACACCATGCGTGCGCTCGGCGAGGCCGCCGGCCACTTCCACTTCGCGCAGCAGAAGGGCTACAGCGGCGTCGGACTCTACGCGCGGCGCAGGCCGAAGGCCGTGCGGATCGGCTTCGGCTGCGACGAGTTCGACTGCGAGGGGCGCTACGTCGAGGCCGACTTCGGCAGGTACACGGTGATCTCGGTCTACGTGCCCTCGGGCTCGTCCTCGCCCGAGCGGCAGGCCGCGAAGTTCCGGTTCATGGCGCGCTTCGGGAGGCACCTGGCCGACCTGAAGGCGAGCGGGCGCGAGATCGTGCTGTGCGGCGACGTCAACATCGCGCACAAGGAGATCGACCTGCGCAACTGGCGCAGCAACCAGAAGAACTCGGGCTTCCTGCCCGAGGAACGCGCCTGGCTGACGAACGTGTTCGACGGGATCGGCTGGGTCGACGTGTTCCGCCGGCTCGATCCGCGCCCCGACCAGTACACCTGGTGGAGCAACCGCGGCCAGGCGTGGGCGAAGAACGTCGGATGGCGGCTCGACTACCAGATCGCGACGCCGGGCATCGCCGCGAAGGCGAAGCGCGCCGAGATCTACCTCGCGCAGCGGTTCTCCGACCACGCGCCGCTGACGATCGACTACGCGGTGCGCTGAGAGGCGGCGGCGCCCCCGGCGATCCGCCGGTAGTGGTGCATCTGGTCCTTGCGCAGCCGGTGCACGCCGAACAGCAGCCCGCCGTTGGCCTCGGCCGCCCCGCGCATGCCCTTGAGCCGCACCACCACGTGCTCGGGGCCCTCCTCGAGCAGCGCGCCGTCGCGGTCGTGCTGCAGCTCGGGCGACAGCAGCCCCGCGGCGCGCCCGCCGACCAGGTTGAAGCTGCCGATGTCGACCGTGCCGATCGGTCGCGCCCAGGCACCGTCTAGGTCGCGCTCGACGAGCGTGCGCGCGAGGCGCGTGCCTTCGTCGAGCTCGGTGCCGATGGCGGCGAGCAGCGCGGGCGTCGGCGCGGCGAGCGCCTCGACGGGGTGGCTGCTGCGGAGGTGGACCATGTAGCGACCGGTCCAGCCCGGCGCGTCGATCCGGTGGACCAGGGCGATCCGGAAGCGTCCGTCGGCACACTCCTGGAGGTAGGCGAACGGTCGCAGCAGCGGCGTCGCGTCGGTACGGGGCCGGTCGGCCGGTGCGAGCCGGGGACTGCCGGCCCACGCGCGGACCGCGAGGCGGTGGGGATCGAGGTCGCCGAAGCGCGCCTCGTACCGCACCGCGGCCTGCGCGTCCATCACGCCCTTGACCACCTCGCCGACGAAGGGCACCGGCGACAGCGTGACCAGCGCGCTCTCGCTCGCGAGCAGCACGAACTGCGAATGGCTGAACGGCGCGGCGTTCTGCGGCAGGTCCTTGGGCAACGAGCGCTCGATCGCGAAGCCGCCGTCGAGCGCCCCCGGCGGCGGCGGCACGCTGCGCTCGAACAGCGATGCGCACGCGGGCAGGGCCGCGGCGAGCGCGAGCAGTGCCCCGCGACGCGGGGGCGAAGCGGGCCCGTCGGGCGAAGCGTGCCCGGGCGGGGCCGCGTGCGCGGCCACGGCGGATCCGGGGGGGGGGGCGACGAGGCGGGCATGGTGGCGCTCCGTTCGGGGGGGGGGCGCGGCAGGCGCGACGACCGCCGATTGTAGCCATGGCCGAGCTTCGCCGACGGTCCGATTGACCGATTAAGACAGTCGTCTTATCGTGTGGCCATGGACTCCGGAGGCAACGCGGTGCAGGCCGTGCGCGCGGACGGGCTGCGCGATGCGCCGGAGGCGCCGGGCGACACCCGCGAGCGGATGCTCGACGTCGCCGAGCGCCTGTTCGCGGCGCACGGCATCGAGAAGGTGTCGGTCCGCGAGATCGTGCGCGAGAGCGGCCAGCGCAACGTGTCGGCGGCGCAGTACCACTTCGGCTCGCGCGACGCGCTGATCGCCGCGCTGATCGAGCGCCGGATCCGCGTGATCGACGCGATGCGGCACGCGCGGCTCGACGCGCTGCTGGCCGCAGGCGAGCCGGGCGTGCGCGACCTGATGCTCGCCTCGGTGCGCGCGCTCGCCGGCGCCGTGCGCGACCGGCCCTGGGGCCCCGACTTCGTGCGCGTGTCGGCGCAGGCGCTCGCCAGCCCGCAGGTCGAGCTGGCGCGGCGCCTGCCCCGCGACGCGACCCGCAGCCTCGCGCGCGTCAAGCGGCTGATCCGGCCGCTGCTGCCGCAGCTGCCCGAGGCGGTGTTCGGCGAGCGGATGCGCCTGGTCAACCACCAGGGCACCTACTGCGTGGCCGACTGGGTCCGCCTGCACGGCGCGGTCCGTCCCGCGAACGCCGCCGCGTTCGACGCGATGGTCCGCGACACGGCGGACTTCCTCGCCGGCGGCCTCGCCGCGCCGGTCGGGCCGCCGCTCGACGACGACCGGCCGCCCGGCGACGATCCGCCCGGCCGGTCGGGCGGCCGCGCCGGCCCCCACTGATCCCGGCGACCTCGATCCCACCCGCGAGCCCACCGGAGGAGACACCATGGACCGGACCCGCAGAACCCTGGCGACGACGATCGCGCTCGTCCCGCTGGCCCTCGGCGGCACGGCACGCGCGCAGGAGGCGTGGCCGTCGCGCCCGGTGAGACTGATCGTGCCCGGCGGCCCCGGCAGCGGCACCGACATCGTCTCGCGCGTGTTCGCCGAGGCGCTCGGCACGGCCTTCGGGCAGCCGTTCGTCGTCGAGAACCGCGCCGGGGCCAACGGCATGCTCGGCACCCAGATCGCCAAGGCCGCCGCGCCCGACGGCTACACGCTGCTGTTCACCTACGCCGCCGCGCAGGTCGTCAACCAGAGCCTGTACGGGAAGGCGGGCTACGACGGCGCGAAGGACTTCGAGGCGATCGCGCAGATCGGCGCCGGCGGCAACTTCCTGGTGGTCCCCGCCGCGTTCCCGGCGAAGACGCTCCAGGAATTCGTCTCCCACGTGCGCTCGCGGCCCGCCGACGAGCTCGCCTACGGCTCGTGGGGCACCGGCTCCGGCGGCCACCTCAGCATGGAGGCACTCAAGCAGCAGACCGGCCTGAAGATGCGCCACGTTCCCTACAAGACCGCCGCCGCGTCGAACCAGGACATCCTCGCCGGGCACATCCAGGCCGGGTTCTCCGCGACCGCCGCCGCGCTGCCGCTGATCCAGGCAGGACGGCTGAAGGCGCTCGCGGTGAGCGGCACCAGCCGGGTGCCGGCGCTGCCCGACGTGCCGACGATGACCGAGCAGGGCGTGAAGTTCGACGTCGACGCGTGGTACGGCCTGTTCGCGCCGCTGGGCACGCCCAGGCCGATCGTCGAGCGGCTCAACCGCGAGGTGAACCGCCTGATCGCCGCGCCCGAGAACGCCCAGCGCTGGAGGACCATCGGCTTCTCGGCGATGCCGCTGCGCACGCCCGAGGCGTTCGCCGAGCAGGTGCGCGCGGACGTCCGCGCCTGGGGCGACGTCGTGCGCAACGGCAACATCAGGGCCGACGACTGACCGTCACCGGAGACGCCCGATGGAACGAGAAGACACGTACCGCCCGCTCGACGGCAAGGTCGCCGTCGTCACCGGCGCCGGCCGCGGCATCGGCCGCGCGATCGCGATCGCCTACGCGCGTGCGGGCGCCGCGGTGGTGTGCAGCGCGCGCACCGCCGCCCAGGTCGACGACACCGTCTCGACGATCGTCGCCGGCGGCGGTCGCGCGAGCGGCTTCGTCGCCGACGTCGTCGATGCCGCGGCGGTCGACGCGCTGTTCGCGCACGCGGTCGACGCGCACGGCGGCGTCGACATCGTCGTCGCGAACGCCGGCGTCGGCGGGGTCGGCCGGCGCGTCGAGAAGTCCGACCCCGCCGCGTGGGCCCGGACCTTCCAGGTCAACGTGGTCGGCGCGTACCACACGATGCGCTCGGCGATCGCGCCGCTGCGCGCGCGGGGCGGCGGGAAGATCATCGTGACCGGCTCGGGCTCGCGCAAGGGCGTGGGCCCGGGGATGTCCGACTACGCCGGCTCGAAGGCCGCCGTCTGGCACCTCGCCCAGGTGCTCGCGGTGGAGCTGCTCGAGGACCGCATCAGCGTCAACGAGCTGATCCCCGGACCGGTGAAGACCGAGATGACCGCCACGACCCGCTTCCCGCCCGGCGAGTGGGTCAAGGAGCCCGAGGACGTCGTGCCGATGGCGATGTTCCTCGCGACGCAGCCGCTCGAGGGGCCGACCGCGCAGAGCTTCAGCCTGATGCGGCGCGCCTGAGGGCGCGGCGGGCGGGCCGGGGCCGATCAGCGGACCGGCTCGCCCCAGTTCGACGCGTACGGCTCGAGCGCCTGGGGCGCGACGCCCTTCGTGCGCGCGTACAGCGGCAGCACCTTCGGCAGCGCGGCCCGGATCGTCTCGATCCGCGATCCGTGGGCCGGGTGGGTCGACAGGAACTGCGGCGGCTGCCCCTTGCCCTGCGACAGCGCGGACATCTTCTGCCAGAGCTTGACCGCGGCGCGAGGGTCGTAGCCGGCCCGCGACGCGATGTCCATGCCCACGAGGTCGGCCTCGGTCTCGTCGCCGCGGCTGAACTTCAGCAGCGTCAGCTGCGACGCGCCCGACGCGAGCTGGCCGCCGAGGTCGCCGTAGCCGAGGATCTGCGAGAACACCGACGCACCGATCGTCGCGATCTGCGCGAGCCGCGCCTGGCCCTCGCGCTCGCGGCCGTGCTCGAGCAGCGCGTGCGCCATCTCGTGGCCCATGATCATCGCGATCTCGTCGTCGGTGAGCTTGAGGCTGTCGATGATCCCGGTGAAGAACGCGATCTTGCCGCCCGGCATCACGAACGCGTTGACCTGCTTCGAGCCCAGCAGGTTCACCTCCCACTTCCAGTCGTCGGCCCGCTCGCTGAACCGGTGGGTGTGCGGGATCAGCCGCTGCGCGATCCGCTCCAGGCGCTGGCGCGGCGGATAGTCGGGCGGCGCGAGCGCGCGCTGGGCCGACGCCTGCTTGAGCAGCTGCCCGTACTGGGCGACGGCCTGGGACTCCAGCCGCTTCGCGTCGGCGAGCGACGCGATCCGGCTGCGCTTCGGGGGCGCGATGCCCTCGTCCTGGGCCAGCGCCTCGCGCTTGCGCTGCTCGGCGGACGCCTCGCCGCCGGCGGCCTTCGGGGCGACGGCCGGTTGCTGCGCGACGGCCGGCGGGGTCGGTGCGAGCGCCGTCGCGACGCAGACGAGCGCGATCGCCGCGCGTCGCGCGGCACCGGCGGGCAAGCGAAGCGGACCGTCCATGAGGCCGAGGTTAGCAACGCGCGTTCCCGCCGGGGGGCGAGTCCGCGACGCCGACGGGGGCGGGACCGATCGATCGCGCCGACCGCCCCACGACGCGGCACCGGCGCGGCACCGGCGCGACGCGCCGCCCCGACGCCCGCCGCACGTCGCCCCCGCGGCGACGCCCGCCGGACGCCGGGCGCCGCGCGGCCCCGCTCCGGAACCCGCTGCTACACTGCCTCGCCACCATG
>ENA-UOYA01004024-UOYA01004024.1-activated-sludge-metagenome-genome-assembly--contig:-NODE-4024-length-12684-cov-4.251168_pt1 | contig 12684 bp, 3 predicted proteins | sample MGYA00238163_ERZ764804 | MGnify/ENA primary metagenome ERZ764804 (study PRJEB28919, sample SAMN05720223) | activated sludge metagenome | isolation source: Anaerobic digester | place: Hong Kong...
CGGTGGTTCAATAAGTGGAACGATATATCATACGAGCAAAGACCCGGCTAATGTAATCCGAAGCGGTTGGGTACAAGCGATGAATCCTGACAAAGGCGAATTCCAGGGTTCACCGATCAAACCTGACGGCACATACAGCATAAAGGGGTTAACAGCAGACACGAAATACACTGTGCAGGCGACGCCCTTTGACTACACGCCGACATTCTATGACCCTAACGCTACAAACTCCAGCACAACAAACTGGGTAGAGCCGAACGTAACTGCAAGCTCGTCCGGTACAACAGGCATCGATATAGTTGTTTCAAGAGGATATACAATCAGCGGCAGGGTGCTTGATGATGACGGAATAACCCCTGTTCAATATGCCTTTATCGGTGTTTTCGGTATAAACGACGATGGAACAGGCAAGGAAAAGACTCCGAACGACATGGATGACAACACCTTTTACTGGTCTCCAATCACTGATGGTGCAGGCTATTACAGAACACCTCCTTTGTTTCCTGGTAAATATCTTGTAGCAGCAAACAAGGAAGGTAAAGGCAAGGGTCTTTACAGGAAGGACAAAGAAAATGCGATTGTGGCAGGCAATATAGAGGTTGAGATTACAAATGCCGATTTGACAAATATTGATATAAGCTTCAAGATGCCAGAATCTAATAAACCTGGCTCGATCTCCGGTACCATTACGAACAATTCAGGTTACAAAAGAGAAGAAATACAAGTAATTCTATATGTATGCTCAGATGATACCTGCACGTCTTCTAAGGTCGAGGCAAGCACAAGTAAGACCAATATAGTGAATGGAGGAACTGCTGCATACAGCTTTGGTAAGGTAAAACCAGGGAAATACAAAATTAAAGCCCTCGGATTATCAAGTTCTGGCAGCCCTCCGCCAGTACCGAGCAGCAGATGGTATAATGATAAGGCTGATAAAACTACCGCAGATGTTGTGTCTGTGTCAGCAGGTGCGAAGTTGACGGGCATCGATATAACGCTGCCTGCCCCATAAGTCTCAAGATAATCCCTCCTCCTGCATTACGGGAGGAGGGATTTTTAAAAGGGGGTTTGTTTGTTTCAAAAAATGTTAGTTTTTATAGTGTTTTTTGGTTTTTTTAATTGCATATTAGTTTTGATGAGCCCCGTCTTCGCTGAAAATAACGATATTATAAGTGCAACAAAAGACGGCAGAATAAATGCAAACATAGAAAATAAACCACTTAACGGAGTCTTAAGGGAAATCTCAGGAAGATTCAAGATGGAACTGAAAGGCTCGGCTGTAGGTAGTGAATCGGTAACACTAAGTGTATCTAATGTTACACTCGAGGAAATATTAAAAAAGCTCATGAGGGGTTATAATTATGTGCTGATAAAACCTGATAAATCTGATAAAACAGTGCTTATGATATTAAGCAAGGCCGAAAGGACAAAATATACTGAACCAAGCATAGCGGGAACAGTTGTTGCAGCGCCGAGTGTGCCTCCTTCAACCGTTAAAATGCCTGTTTCGCGTCCGCCAGCAGTGGTTTCTGCACAGCCACCAATGGCAATTGGTGTAGTTAAGGCCGAACCTAAAACTTATACGGAAGGCGCTGTTGGTACATCTACTGACCCTGTCGCAGGTGGTACAGTCAAGATTGTTACTTCTACTGGTGCGACAAAGGAGATAAGCAGGGACCTTTTGCCACCTATGCCGCCCTCCTTATCGGGAGTTGATACTCCGCCCTCGATTCCGGTTGTCACGGCGGGGACACAAGTAGATACGCCTCCTTCGATACCTCAGATATCTTCAGCAAGTCCAACAGATTCAGCAACTCCTGGCGGTCAGCAGCAACAAACAGGACAGCAATCGACGACATCTGTGGATATGAAGGACATGAAACCGCCGCAGATACCATTTTAGGATAGGAGGGAAGGCATGCTAATTGCCGCGGAACCATACGAGAGAACAAGATATGGAGGAATAAGATGCTAAAAAGATTATTTTTTTCATTAATTATTTCAATGTTTGTGGTGGGAATAAGTTATGCCGGTCCTCTTGGTTCAGACGGAAACAAATCTCTTGCCAGCACAAGTCATCAGATAAATACATGGAGCAACAACAATAAAATTACGGTGACTTGGACGAAGCCCGGCATTGATGCAACCTTCGGCAGCGTTGTTGGTTATTCTACGGTGTGGGATACGAAATCGACCACTATACCGGAAGCCACAATAACTCTTGAATCAAATGCTACGACAATGACAAGCAATGCCCTAAGCGATAGTCAGTCTATATATTTCCATATAAGGGTTATTTATAGCGACGGTTCGCCTATTGTAGCTGACCATCTCGGGCCTTTCTATATAGATGCAACGCCTCCTTCGGCGCCAAGCAGTTTTACGATAACAAAAGGAGATGGCAAGCTGACGTTGGTATGGACGAATCCGGGCGATCCAGATTTTGCCGGAGTTGTTATCAGAAGGGATACAAGTGGCTATCCGGCAAACGCAACAGCAGGAACTGCTGTGGCTACAGTGACAAGCTCACAATATGCGGCCGGAGCATCAGCCACATATACAGATACAGGTTTGACTAACGGAACAACCTATTACTATTCACTTTTTGCCTATGACCAAAGAGGCGCCGAATCCACAAGAAATTATTCCACGGTGGCTCAGGCAAATTCGAAACCAGAGTCGTCCGGAGGAAGCTCTGCTCCTCCCACGGTTAGTTCAACAAACCCTGCAAAGGATGCAACCGGTGTGCCCATAAACGCAAGCATCAATGTTATTTTCGATAAAGACATGAACAGTTCGACAATAGATACAACAACATTTTCTGTCAAGGATGCCTCAGGAAATGCTGTGGGGGGTACAGTTTCGTATACTATAGCAACAAGAACCGCTAAATTTACCCCATCGTCAAATCTGACCGCTGGCAAAACCTATACAGCAACAGTTCTTTCCGGCTCAAGCGGCGTAAAAGACTCGCAGGGAAACGGTCTTGATGGCAATGGAAATGGCAAGGCAGAGGACGCCCCGACTGACAACTATGCGTTCAACTTTACCACAACGGCGCCTCCCAAGGTTGCCTCTACCACACCCGCAGATGGGTCTTCGGTTTCAATTTCATCATCTAACACAAGTATCGTTATTGCCTTTAGCAAGGCAATGAATACATCAACTATATCGACAACAAATATCATTGTGAAAGATGCGAGCGGAGCCGTCATTGCGGGTTCCGTTTCATATAATTCAACGGACAATACCGCAACATTTACAACAACAAGCCCCATATCAAAGGCGACGACTGTTACGGTCACCATAAAGGGCGGCACAAGTGGTGTAACCGATGCGGACGGCGTACAGCTCGACAGCAACGGTGACGGAAAACTCGATGCAAGCGACGGAGACAAAACCTTTTCGTTTTCAGTCCAGAGTACAATAGGTTATAGTCTGGCGCTCCTAAATGGCTGGAATCTTGTTTCACTTCCAATTGAGCCCACTAACACTTCTATTACCACCCTTTTGAAAGATATTTCTGCAAATATTATTATAATATGGGCATATCCAAGTCAGGTATGGAAGTTCTATGACCCAACTGATGTTGAGGGAAGTACACTGACAACTATGGAGTCAGGAAAAGGATACTGGGTAAAAACTAATACAAATACTAATGTTACGATAAACGGTAATGTTGCAAACACATCAACAAGTCTGCTTAGTGGTTGGAACCTTACGGGTTTTAGCAAAACATCCAACGCGTCTGCAACGAGCGTTTTGAATAGTATTTCAAATAAGTTTTCTATTGTGTGGAGCTATCCCAATCAGGTATGGAAGTTCTATGACCCAACTGATGTTGAGGGAAGTACAATTACAGAGTTTGCATCGGGACTAGGGTATTGGATCAAGACAACTGAAACAGCTACTTGGTCTTTGCCGTAAAATGAAAATAATGATGAATCTAAAAGATTGACGATAAATCAGAACAGAGGAGGGATGTATGAGGTCATTAAGGTTTTTAACTTTTATTATTGCTTTTTTGGTAGTGGTTGGTATAGTGGGCAGTGTTTTTGCTCTGGTTCCACAGCCTGTTGCTTTAAAGGCAAAGCTGAAGGTTGATGGAACTACTTTATCAGGTACTGACCCTACCTATAAGATAAAAGTCAAAAGCACAAGTGGTACAGAATTTGCGCCTGTAGATACAACAGGAAGTACTTTTGGCAATGTAATAGCAGGTAGGTTCAGTTATAACATACCTAAATATGATGGAGCAGACCAACCAAATGGCGCCAAAACAGATGAGAAGGCATGTCTTGAAGTTTATCATACTGAAGGTGGTGCTGACCGTAAACTGACAATGTCTTATCCTGCACAAGGCACATGCCCTTCGGGAAGTGGCGAAATTACTGTCACGGCTGATGGAACAACCATTGGTTTTGGGATATCGGGTACTACAACCTTTCCTGACCCTATAACGGTAACATCCCCCGCTCTCACAAAAATAGTAATAGATTCTTCAGGGAGTGTGACCACAGTTTCCTCCGGCAGCAAATTGCAATTCAAGGCAACCGGTACATATGAAGATGGTACAACTGCCGATATAACAAATTCAGTAACGTGGAATTCATCAAACACTACAACAGCTACAATAGATGCATCAGGAAATCTGACAGGCATTAAAGTTGGTACGACAAATGTAACAGCAAGCTCTGTTACTCCGTCCGGAACTGTAACGAGTAACTCTGTAGCTATAGCCGTAACACCAGGGGCTGCGGCAAACATTGTTAAAGGTACGGGTGACGGGCAGACGGGCAAGGTCGGAGCAGCGCTTGCCAATCCTTTTGTTGTTATGATAACGGATGCAAATAACAACCCTGTGCCTGGTGTTGAAGTTACCTTCACGGTTACTGACGGTAGTGGAAACTTCGGTGGTCAGACGTCCATAAAGGTGACGACCGATGCAAGCGGAAACGCCTCAGCAACGCTTACGCTTGGAGAAAAAGTTGGCACAAATAACAATAAGGCAACCGTTACCTCAGGCTCATTGACTGCTGTTAATTTTACTGCATCAGCAGTAGCAGGTGATGCAAAGACAATGACAAAGGGCACAGGTGACGGACAGACAGCAACGGTTGGTACTGCGCTTGGTGCCCCGTTTGTAGTAAACGTTGTTGACCAGTATGCTAACCCTGTTGCGGGCGTGGAGGTGACATTTACAGTCAAGGATGGAAGCGGAAACTTCGGAGGTCAGGCATCGGTTAAAGTTACAACCGATGCAAGCGGAAACGCTACTTCTTCAGCGGTTCTAACGCTTGGCACGAAAGCAGGCACGAATACCGTTCAAGCTACATCGACTGGTCTTGCCGGTTCTCCACAGACATTCACAGCGACCGGAACTGCAGGTGCGCCAAATAAGATAGAAGTTGTCTCAGATAAAAGCCAAATTAGCTGTTCAACCGCCTCAACGGCAAACCTGACGGCAAGCATACTTGATCAGTATGGCAACCTTGTAAGCAGCGCTGTAAATCCTATAACCTATACGCTTGATGCGCCAACATATGGCACACTAACAACGACTACACCGATAGTTCCAACGGATGGCAAGGCAACAAATGTACTTACTTCAGTAGTACACGCAACTGGTGGTGCTATTGTTATTACAGCAAGTGCAGCGGGACTGACAAATGGAACCACCACTGTAACGACTGTACCTTTCTCTCTCAATAAAAATACAGTGACTCTGTTTGTCGGCCAGACCTTCAATTTTAACGTACTTGGTGGTTCGGCAGGTACTGCGTGGACGCAGACTACGCCGGCAACAGGTTCCTTAAGTACAACGTCTGGCACAACTTCAATTTACACCGCTAAGAAGGCCGGAACCGACAAGGTGACTGTAACAGGCACTATAGGTGGAAGTCCTGTAACTGACAGTGCGAATATCACTGTATATGACCCTGTAACGACCGGTATAACTTCGCCTGTTGGTCTTGAAAAAGGCAAAAATTTGGCCGTAGGTGCAGCCGGAGGCAACGGCGTTTATACATACACTCCAGGAGATGCAGGCGTAATAGTTGTCGATGCATCAGGCAACATAACCCCTGTTGCAAATGGCACAACAACGGTTACAGTGAAAGATGGTGCGACATATGACGGGTCATCCGCAACTAATCAGGCGACTACAGCAAACATCCAGGTGGTCGATAACATTACTGCCGGAACAAGATATATGGATTACGGCACAGGTGCCGGACATACAACTGCAAACAGCAATCCGACTGGCGGCACAGGAAAGTATACTTATACATCGAGCAACACTTCAATAGCAACGGTACACCCCACGACGGGAGTTATCACGGCGGTTGGTACAGGTACTGTAACAATAACCATAACCGATGCAAGCTACAACAATATAACGGCCACACAGACAGCAAACGTTTATGTGCCTCTTGCAGTTCAGAATAGCTCGGGCACAACAATAACAAGTGCAACTACAAAGGCTGGTGTGGCAACTACATTTAAGGCGCCAAGCACAGCCGGAAGCGGCACATTTGCTTGGAGCGTAACAGGTCCAGCAGCAGCGACACTTACACCGAGTGCCGATACCAAGTCGGTAACTTTTACTGCACCGACAACAGGTACTTTTGCTGGTGAGTATACATTGACTCTTACAGATACAATTTCTGGTTTTACAACGACAATAAAAATATATGTACCTATGTTACTTACACCAAATACAAACACATTCCGCAGAGATGCAGGTGTTCAGACTTTTAATGTTGGTGGAGCAGCAGGTGGTTCAACATTCGGTTGGACAATGGTTGTTTCAACATGTGACCCGACAAATCCAACAACCTGCACAGCCATTCCACCAGCGGACATACCAAAATACGGTACTCCGGGTGGTTCAACTACTGCCACAGAGACATTTACACCGGCAGCGGTTACTCAAACCATGAGCTTCAAATGGAAGATCGTAACAAATGATCCGGCGCTTATTGCAGCCGGTCTCCAAACATTATACAGCGACATAATACGTATTTTGCCGGTTGCTGATTTTGTGGTGACTTTAACAAACGGAGGCGCCCCCATCAATGGAACGACCTATACTATAAACGTAGCAGTAATGACAGATCCATCTGCAAATGCGAACATTGATGCAAACGGGCAGGTAAAGTTTACCAGAGCTGATACAGGGGGCACCAACCTCTATGAGGTTGTCGATAAAACGGCGCCAACGCCGACGTTTATAAATAAAACCTTCTATTCTTCATCAAAGACGGTTACAATTCCTCTTGACACACAGGCAGGCACAATAAGTGGAAAGGTGACAGACAAAACAACCGGTGCCAATATCGCCGGTGCCGATATGGTTGCCACACATGCCTCTTTGCCTGCTACTACTACATTTGAGGCAACAACAGCGGCAGGAGGTACTTATACTATTTATCTTCCTACTGGAGTTCCCACCACTGGGTGGACGGTATCCGCAAGCAAGGACACATATGCAAATGGCTGGCTTACCGGTGTTAACCTCAATGCGACTAACCAGAATATTGCATTGCAGCCTCAGACTACCGTTAGTGTAACAGGTGTAAATTCAACAAGCACCACGACCACCATAACGATTGAGGCGAATCCAGCATTTAATAATTCCGGCACAGAAATAGCCGTTTCAAAACTTTCAGGTAGTGGTTCGGTAGGTGCTCCTACTTGGATTGGAAGTGGCAAATATACCGTAGTATACAATGCGGATGATAACTTTTCAGTCCAGATAAAGGCTGATACTGTAAAGGCGCCTCGTGATGTTACCAGTGGTTATTATGCAACAACAGTTTATAGTTATCAGTCAGGCTCAACAGGTTCGGCGGCGGCAAATGTAGATATGGGTGGCGCATCAATTGCGTTGGTTGCGTCAGGGCAGACGACCGAGGTCAACATTCCAACGGGCGGTGTGACAACAAGTGCTGTGGTTATGATTGCACAGGTTGAAAAAAGCTCTACGACAGTAACAACAACTACAGGTTCTCCAACATACTTATACGATGTATCAGTCGTCGATCCAACAACAGGTAAAAGTGTTGATGCATCAAACATAAAAAGGGTTATAATTAAAGTGCCCTTTGACTTAAGCGTTGTAAACCCTGGCGATTTTGAGGCAGGAAAATTCGTGATTTATCACGCTGCATCACGTGCGTTGCTTGAGGCGGGTAGTGCAACAGCAGTTCCTGTATCCGATATCATAAGCACCGACTATGTTGGAGACGGCAAGGTTGGGTCAGTTACATTCTCCGTATCATCGCTATCAGTGTTCGGAATTGGAGGCGGCGGCGGTGGCGGAATCACATCTGTAACTGGCGGCGGTGGCGGATGTTTTATAGCAACTGCTGCATATGGTTCATATTTTGCACCTTTCGTGAAGATTCTAAGAAGCTTTAGGGATACGGTACTTCTCACAAACTCTGCCGGTAGGGCTTTTGTTGACTGGTATTACAGGACTTCGCCGCCGATTGCTGATTTAATTGCAAAGAGTGAGTTCCTTAGAGCTACTGTGAGAATCATGCTGCTCCCGCTTGTTGGTTTCAGTGCGTTAACACTACAGGTAGGAATGTTCTGGAGCCTGTTAATCACCTTGTTAATATTGACTGTTGTGGCTATTGTTTTAAGAAAGGTTTATAGACATGTTTCATTATGAAACTAATGGCATTATGGTAATTATGTGCTTTAGCTTTCTGTAGGTTTTACAGGGGGGCAGGTCTTGAGGTTCACTGCCCCTTTTTTAGTTGGTTTTAAAAGGAGGCAACAATATGAAGTCGATAATGTGCAAAATTATTTTGTTTGTGGTTTTTGCGGTATTTTTGCTTCTTTCTGTATCGATAGCATCTGCGGCTGATAATCCTTTTGTGGGCAAATGGGGATACACAATGATCGCAAAAGGCATTTCTTCTTGGTATGGCTGGAAAACAGAGACAGGCACGATAACATTCAACGCAGATGGGACGACGGCAACAACTACATACAAGGAAAGTGCTGATGCATGCCCAAGTGCAGAGCATTGCAAGACTTCAGACACTCAAAATCATACTTATGTATTTGATAATGTGCACGGTACGGCAACCCTTGATGGGAAAATGAAGCTTGTATTGTCTGCAGATGGAAAAGTAGCCATTGGAGATGGCACATTCAGCAACACCGAAGTTCTGTTTTTTACAGCGGTAAAAATGGATAACAATAAAACTTACTCCAATGCAGACGTAACAGGTCAATATTATGCTGTGTCATATGAACACGATATGCGAGGAATGGATAAAGGATACTACAGGGCTGAAACCACCGTTTCAGCAATGAGTGATGGTGGCGCATATGTCAACGTTAATAGAAACGGCTATCTAAACGGTGATGGTGCAATCATTTCGGTGAATAATGAGCCGATGATGTTCACTGTTTCTGCCGATGGCACTATTGATGCTAACGGCATGGTAACGGGTTATGCAGGATACGGCAACGCGACTGTTTTCTCAAATGCGAGAGGCGGTATTACAGATGATTTCATGAGTGTGGTTGCATTGAAAAAACAGGACAGGAATTACACCCAAGCTGATCTGCAAGGTGAATGGACCATAAGTACCTTCAGTGATAAGACAGGAAGTGTATTTCGCAGTGGATTTGGAACGCTTAACTGTGATGCGAGTGGTAACTGCAATATGTTGTTGCTGGAGAGAAAATCTGATGGAACCACCTCTGACAAAAGTTATTCATTTCCAGCCCCTATGACGGTGTCTCAGGATGGAAGCATTAATAATTTTTATTTAACCAATTTTCTGCCTTATGTCTCAGGAGCTATAGGCAACGATGGGAAGGTGCTTCTACTTGTTTTAAATGGTGGCGATACACTCAACGAACGGACTGTTGCCGTTGCAGTAAAACGCAATACCTCTTCGGCTACAATATCCTTTACCTGTCGCGTACAGAACCCCAACGGCAATTATGTGAGTGGCATAAAGGTAGAAGTTGCAGAAAATACCTCCATACCTGCTGTCTATACCAACTCAAACGGTGAGTTCACAGTAACAGGGATTCCTTCAGGTCAAGACTTTACGCTGAGATTTACAATGGATGGTGCTCTTCCAACATATACGCCAATCTTTAATTACACTACCGATACGACAGTTTCAAGATATTTTCGTATGTACTACGCTAACTGGAATACAAACGTTGGAAATACCTCAGGAAAGGGTATAATCCACGGTAGAATTCGCGAAAACAGCGATAACTGGGAGGAAAGCACAATAAGCGGAGCAACCGTTACCCCATCAACAGGGACTGCCGAATATACACCAGATCAGATAACATTTAATACAACTTCGACATTTAGCAATGGCCAATGGTTTATAAGAAACGTAGAGCCTGGCACCATAGTAGAGGTTTCAGGTACAAAAACCGGCACGACAATACCACCGAGAAAATACAAGGCATTTGCTGACGGCGTAACATCCGGTTCTCTATTTGCAACTGCCAATGAAGGAACTATATGGGTGAGCGGAAAGGTTATGTATAACAACAACCCTGTTGGCAATGCATTGGTGGCAAGAGTAACAGATAATAACAGTGGAGCAACCGGTACTCCAAGCATTACAACGAAAGGAGATGGCGGTTTTACGCTTACAAATCTTCCTTCCGGCAGTTTATTCTATCTGAAGATAACAAAAGACACATTCATACCTACGTACATTGCATATAATTCGACCTCTAATTATACAGACTATGCAAGACCGTATCCCCTTTATACACAGCAGCAGTTGAATGATATAGGCATAGCAAGCGGAAGAGGAATGATTATCGGTAAGGTAAGAAACAATTATGACCCTGACCTTGGACCGGTAGGGGGTGTGACCATTTCTTATACAAGCTCACTGGGAAATACATATCGTGTTATGTATAACGATGGACAAAATTTTATTGATGGAAGCGCTACATACGATAATGGCAGTTTTGCTATTTTTGACGTAGCTGAAGGTGACACGGTAACCGTAAAAGCGACGAAGGCATGCTGGAACTTTGCCGACCGTTCATATGTCACCCACGGAGGCAGTGTTGTGTTATCAGCGATGCGGGGTGTACATGAGGAGAGTTGCAATGAAGAATCTGCAATACTGAACAGTTTTCAGACGGCTATTGAACTATATAACCAAAGAAATATAGCCTTCTTTACCAGCTATGTATCGCAAAATTATTTACACGAAGGTGAAAATTACAGCGCTTTCTTATCGAGTGCACAAAACGAATGGGCTATGCAGGGTTTCCAGCAAATGACTTACACATTGAACGGTGTCACTATTACCGGTGTCGACACGGCTACGATAAACGTCACCTGGGGAACAGGGGAAAATGAAAGTATTTATATGAAAAATGAAGGCGGAACATGGAAACTTTACGGTAACCATGAGAAATACCGTGTTGATGCGTACTCTTTCAGACAGCAATTTACAATAGATGATACCTATCATACACCATCCGGCAAATACTACGCTGGTTTCTCAATTGAAGATCCAACCCATTCTATTATTTCTGCAACGGTCTCAGGAACAGGAATAAACGGTTCAATTAACTTTGTCAAAGCGCGGGGCAATTATTGGTGGCCTCAACCTGTTGAATTTGGCATAAATCCTCCTTCCAACGCTACATATACTATCACTATTAATGATGCAAGCGGTCAACATACATATAGCAGAACTGTTAACGGCGGGGTCGCCTCTTATGCTTCGAACCTTTCACCTTCAGGCAATGTTTCAGGAAATATAAACTTTACTTTTACCGGCATCATGGGGGGTCAGAGATACCATATCGAGCTTTTCGATGCAAACTGGAACTGGAAATGGAGCATAAGCTATAGCAATGCGTCAACATCTATCCCATATACAGGACCGGCACTTGCCACCGGCACATACCGGTATGTTGTATCGAGTTTTATCGGAGACAACCAATCGCAGACATGGGAGCAGTTTGAGTACACCGCATCATCGACCCCCACTATCTCTTTAACTGGCAAGGTGGTCGATGTAAATGGTAATGCAATCAACGGAGCTGTAATAACGAAGGCGGGAGATGCAAGTATTCATACGGTATCCAATGCAAGCGGAGATTTCACGTTGTCTGGTCTTCCCTCAGGTACACCATTCTCAATAAATATAAACAAAGAAGGTTATGTCTCTGTTTTTTCAGCAAGTATCAATTCAACATCCAATATTGAATCGCTTAGGCCGTATAAACTTTTTACTCCAGAACAGATTGCCTCTTGGGGCATACAGGAGTCAAAGGGAGTCATTAACGGTGTGGTAGCAGATATCAACAATCCTTCTATGGGGTTAAGCGGTGCAACACTTACTGCAACCGGTAACGGAGGAAAGAGCTATACTGTTACGTACGAAAGCGTCCCATACCATTTTGGCGGCACCGCAACGTCAAATAATGGTCATTATTATGTGCTGAATGTAGACGATATGGATACTGTTGTAGTTTCTGTAACGCTTCCGGGATATTCATTTGTGCAAAGTCAGAGGACGTTTGTTGCACATGCCGGTGCAATGAATGAAGGAAGTTTTTTTGGAGAATCCACAGGTGCATCTGAAACATTATCCCTTGTTTCAGGCTGGAACTTCATCTCCTTCCCCAAACTCCCTGCATGTGGGTTGCCTTCTGATC
>ENA-UOYA01004025-UOYA01004025.1-activated-sludge-metagenome-genome-assembly--contig:-NODE-4025-length-12678-cov-4.393884_pt1 | contig 12678 bp, 15 predicted proteins | sample MGYA00238163_ERZ764804 | MGnify/ENA primary metagenome ERZ764804 (study PRJEB28919, sample SAMN05720223) | activated sludge metagenome | isolation source: Anaerobic digester | place: Hong Kong...
TATGCCAACGTAGTACTTACTATCTTCTAGCTTGAGTACATACAAATGCCAATGCCTTACATTTTTATCCATTATCAAAATTCTACACTTTAGCGACAGGTAAAAGAAGTATGGACTAGGTAATGCTAATACAGAGGTGCCTCTTATTCTGGTAAGGGTTAACCCTTTTTAGCTTTTGATTACTCGCCAATAGCGTTGCGCAATCGATTCATTGCAATTGCCTGATTGATGCGATCAAGTTGTGCTCTGGTCTCATCAACAACCCTCGCCCATTCATCTACAATTCGCTCTGGATAAAAGTCCGCCTGTGCTTTTGCCAAACGTTCTTCACGTTTTGTAAGCCTAGATTCTATTTCGCGTTTGCCTGCTTCAAGATACCCGAGTGATTCGTAACCAGTGTACTCAACGTCCCTATTATGGGGCACCTTCCATGCATGACTAAACTCTAGGTGATCAGCATCACCACCCGTGGCTGCGTAGAGTACCCGCACCGGTCTCGGGATATTAAAGGCAGTTGACTGCACGTAATCAAGTGCCTCTTCTGCCATATATTTACCAGATACTATTGATAGCTTAGATGGTTTTTCGGTAAGGGTGTGGACGCGGCGAGATCCAAAGCCTACAGGATCGTTTCGACGATATCCGTTCCATCTTGTAATAACCCCAAACGGTGGTATTGTTGCTGGGTCTATGTAATCTCCAACTGCACAATGCCCGAGCATCTTATGGGTAAACAAAGCCTGGTGTACGTATTCTTCGTTACCCTTCCATCTAAGATGATCTCCCTCTAATGCTTCAGCATCACCATCGTTCGCCAGACGCATTTCTAGATCTTCTCTGACAATTGTACTACCAGAAACTCCTGAATTTTCTTGTGCCTCGAAGTTTATTTTAGTGACCTTAAGTACGAGTTGGCCGATCCTCTTGTTTATATATGTCGGTATAGCTTCACCCGCAAACTTACTATTATAGGCGGCCGCAAACAATTGGCCTCCTAGCCTATTGAAATCAATCAATAGTTCTTCGTTTGTAGGGAATCCGTCTTTTCTGGGCATATTAATACATATTATACAATATATATTAATATTATACAATGCTTTGGCGGGCTATATCATGGCGATATTTGCTAGGTTATTACTGTACTTAGGTATCACCAATTTAAATGCCCAATGTAAGTGGGGCTTTTGAATGAGAAGAATTGCTTATGCTTGCAATGTCATCATAATTTAGATTAAATGGGGTCCAAACGGAGGATGTATGCCACCACTTAACCATGAAGCATTTGATTATGAACGAGAAGATTCGTTAGAAATAGAATTAAAAGAATACCGCATTGCTAACGATATATCCGTTCTCATGGAAGCTGTTCGCTATGATGAAAGAGAAAAGCTTACGGGTTTGAAAGCGGCTTTTCATTACCGAAAACCAGTGCAATCACCCGCCGTGTACTACCCTACAAAAGATATGAGTGGTGATTATAGGATTAAAGCATGGCTAGAAAACAGCGGCGGACATGGCAGTGTTACATCCCTATACACCCAGGTAGTATGCATGCAAAATGATGGAAGAAATGGAGAGATAGCTGATTCTTTGCCGGCAAGTAGATTAAAGGTGGCTGGAGATGTATTAGATAAATATAACCTATACGCTCAAGATATAAACCCTATACTCTCTGACGAGAAATATCTTGAGTGGCTTGGTGACGTTGAAGAGACGGTTGGGCTAATTGCAGGCTCGTATTACGCAAATCGTCCGTAGCGTCTAAACAAGCTGCTTTAACTCAAATTACCGCTATCAAGTTCGGTCTGTAATCTTGCAAGGTTGTCACGGATACGGGCAATCCATTTTTCTGCATCGGTTTCGGGCAGTACTTTTGGCATGACTTGCTGTGCGTCTTCGATAACTGTTTGCCCGAATGAAACGGTGCGTTGCACGGTTGTTTTCCAACTAGGGTTACCCCACTCTTGTCGCATGAGGGTTAATCTACCTATGAAGCGAGCTGGCGATGCAGCAAAATAGCCGATATCTGCCGCGTGGACTACCTCACCGAATAGACTCCCCTTTGGAGTTTTAGAGACGGTGGTGTCGATAATTCCACCATATAGTAGACCTTTGTCTTCGGCCGATAACTCTGGCAAGCTTTGTATTGCGAGCTCGGCCGATCGTTCTTCTTTTGATTGAAACCCCCCTAGGTCTTCGACGGCGTAATCGGCATCATGCCATGCGGCGGTTACAATAAGCAGGTTTCGTTTGTTTTTGATCACCGTGTTGATAGACCTGCTTGCGAGGTTTGCAACAGTGCCCATCACTTCTAGGGCGTGATCCCAATTATGGTATGGTAATACGTTTGGATAATACGCTTTGGCGCGACCAGAAAGGTTTGCTTGCAGCTCAGGCGAAATGTCACTCATAACCCTACACTAACCGAAGTAGTCGACGTAAGCAAGCGATAGCCCTAGTTGAAGCGGCAGTGGCGGAATATTTTAACCTGCAAGCCAGCAAGTAGTATAATTATCTGTAGCCACGTGGAGACTGGTTCGCCTTTGCCCCACGGACTTATATTATGGTAATCATACTTCGGTCACTGTGCGCCTTCATACAGTTAGCTTAGCGTTATGGTAATGGCCGCAAACGGCGGCACAAACCTATCGGTAAGTACTCACAACTAAATCCGTTTACTGTTATCAAATACCATTTGGTGTAATTTGTGAGGTTTTTGTATGGACCCAACGATTGAAATAAACGAGCGTGTTGATGTAGTTGCGATTTATAAAAAGCGTGGTGACACGAGCACACTTTGCGTACCGTATAAAATGCGGTGGCGCGGCCGCGAAATAGCCCTAACCGAGCTGGCTTTGCGCCACCCTACTGTGGCTGGCAAAAGAATGATCCATGTGTTTCATATGGGTGATGGCACAAATGGGTATCGGTTGGAATTTGATGCCGAAGCTCTTACCTGGACGTTAATTGCCATGATTGGTGGCCGGCCATGAACCTTGGGCTTAATACCGAACAACCCCAGATAATGCATCTTGATTTGAACAGTGCCTTTACCTCTGCCGAGCAACAAGCTTGGCCATCATTGCGGGGCCGGCCTATTGGTGTCACGAATCGTTTATCTAAAGAATGCTGTGTGATTGCGGCTTCGTACGAGGCGAAGGCGCTTGGCATCAAGGTGGGTATGCGCCGCTCGCAGGCACTGGCAATTTGCCCCGATTTTATTTTGCTCGAAACTGACCCCTCTAAGTACACCTACATGTACGGCGGTTTATTAAAAATAATGAAAAGCTATTCGGACAAAGTAAAAATGAAAAGTATCGACGAAGGTATCATTGATTTTCATGGCACGCAGCACATATACAAGCGCTCGCTCGAACAGGTCGGCTACGAAATTAAACAACGGATATATGATGAGCTAGGCAATTATATGCACATTAATGTAGGCATTGGCACTAACCAGTTTTTGGCAAAAACAGCGGCTAGCTTGCATAAACCAAATGGCCTAGATATCATTACGCACGTAAATTTACAGGATGTTTACGCGTCGCTTAAACTCGAAGATTTAACGGGTATTGCCCACGGTTATGGTAGCCGGCTAAGGGTGCATGGTATTCATACGCCGCTTGAGTTTTTGTATGCCGATGTCGATATGCTGCGCCGCCGTGTTTTTGGTGGTATTAATGGTGTGCATTGGTACCATCGTTTACGCGGGTTCGAGGTGGATGATTACGAAACGCAGTTGAGTATGGTGGGCCGCCAGTGGGTGGTAGCAAACCCCAGTAACGATGATGCTTATTTGCGATCTTGCCTGCACTATTTGTCCGAAACAACTGGCGTTAAGCTGCGGTATCGTAACGTCAAAGCGCGTGGTGTTGGTGTATGGTTATCGTTTGCGAATGGCGGAGGCTGGTCAGATAAAAAAATGATGCGGTCGACCTTTTATACAAACCAAGATATTTGGTCGCACGTAGCCCGCTTATTTGATGGCCGCCCAAAGCATATGGTGGTTAAAACAATGGGTGTATATTTGTACAAATTCACCCCTTCTCTTCGTAGTCAGCTAAGCATACTAGATGATGTGACGAAAGCTGACTATTTGACCAAAGCCGTAGATGAAATAAATGATTTTTATGGATCGTTTACGGTGCTTCCGGCAGATACACTTACCGGCAAAAAAACGGTAAAGCAAAAAATCCCGTTTGGTGGCACCGAGTATTTTGATTTGCTACTAAAGCGCGCCTAAATGGTGCTGGCTTGGTCTTTAAAGGCTGCCTTTAAAGTTTCGCGGGCTGTTTTGGCGGTTGCTTCGAACGTGGTGTCGTTTGTCTTGATAGCAGCGTTACGGGTTTCGGCTAGTTTTTTGATTTGATCACCTAACCCACCGTCTGCCTTGCGGGCGGTGCTAAAGGTATCTTTGGCGGTTTTAAGGCTTGTTTGTAGCGTGCTACGGATAGCAGCGCCGTTACCTGGCGTAGTTATACAGGCAGCTTCGGCGGTAGTGATTGCGGTAGAAACGGCACTAGAAAGAATCGTAGTTTGGGCATCGATAGTCGCCTTTTGGCTGGCAATCGCAGCATCTACACCGCTACGGAATGTTGTGCGAGCAGCATCGTTCGCTTGGCGGCGCGTGGTAATTGCATTGCTAATAGTAGTTTCGTAGGTTTTTACAGCTGTTTTTTGGTCATCGGTTGTCGCTTTTGCCTCTAACTTAGCAAAGTTTTCTTGACGCTGTTGATCTGCCTTGTCGCGGCTGGCCTGAATTTCTTGGTCCCACTTTGCGCGATTGTTGGTAAACTGGTTTGCCCTATCAGTGCGGGCAGTGTTCATTTTGGTCTTTGCGGCTGTAATGCCATCGGTAATTTTTGTGGCACTACTGCTGATATTGGTACAAAATGGTGTTTCTTTTACGGTTGAATCTGCGATTGCATATGTACTTGCCGGAACAGCCAAAACAGTTGCCACAAGTAGCCCACCGCTTGCAACACCAGCCACTATTTTTTTAGAGAGATGATTCATCGAATGACCCCCCTACATTAGCGGTTGCGCTATTGGTACTTGCGGCAGCATTTTGCTCTTCGCTGACGTATTTGTTATCTATGCTCGATTCATTGGCAGCATCTTGTGCGGTTAAGGCGTCGATACTTGCCGTGGTACCTGCAGTTTGGGTTGTATCTGTTGCCACATTTGCGGTGGTATCTTTTTTTGACTTATTATGGCTATATACCACGTAGCCCGCACCGCCTATCACACCGATAATAACGATAAAAAGTAGTAGTATCAGAACCGAAAATCCACGTTGCATCTTGCTCATTGTATACATATATCCCCTTAGCACTTACAAGTATAGACATAAGCGTGTTCGCGAGCAAACATAGCTATGCGCAACTGCGTATGGGTATTGACATGCGTGCTACAATACAGTATTATAACTTTATAAGTGTGGGGCACTTATGGGACCTTTCAGCAATACGTAATTTTATGTATTTGTAGTGTAGACGTTGATCCCAAAAGCGGTAATTTGGTCGCTTAGCTTTTGGGGGAGTCAGTAGCGAAACCGGGCACAAACCAGTCGTGCGTGTATGCGCACCCAGTTATTTGGCTTTTATACCCGGTCTTAGTTGACCGGGTATTTTATTACACTACATCTACGCCCACGCAGGAGGTGCAAGATGAACCAGCTGTTGATGCCAGGCCAAGTGTTTGGCGGTGTGCAGCAAGCCACATTGTATTATCGTTCGCGGACGCTTCGCAGTATTCGCTTGTTTGCACGTGGTTTTTTGCATTTCGTTATCGCTAAGCGCCACAGTATTGCACTAGTCACCTTTGCTGCGATTATGCTAAGCCCACCGCTAACTGGTTTGGTGCAATCACCTGTTGCGGGTGCTGCTGCCACGCAAAATCAGGCAGCACTTATTACTCGTACCGAAGCCGAAACGTATTATCTTAATGCCGTTAATGAACTACGTGCGAGCCGTGGGCTTGCCCCGTTGATTGTTGATTCACGATTAACGGCTAGCGCCACCCAAAAAGGCACTGACATGGTATCGCAAAGTTACTGGGGTCATTACGCCCCTAACGGCACAGCGTTTTCGGACTATATTTGGCAAACGTCACCAAAGGCAGATCGAGTTGGCGAAAACTTAGCCCGATGTTTTACTACACGCCAAGCTGCTTTTGAAGCCTTAGTTGCTAGCCCCACGCACTATGCCATTATGACGGGCAAATTTACGAATTTTGGCGTGGCCGAGGTTGAAGATACGCAATCAGGCTGTACCTACACCACCATGCACTTTGCCGAATACCAAAAGTAAGTTTTTACGATACCTTTTGCCCCTGTTGGATGGTTGCAATAGTATTAAGAATATTCTATGATAAGTGTGAACCTTAACGGTTTAGCACTCCTTTGAGAACGGCGTTTTGCGTACATTTTTGTGTGCAGCACGCCGTTCTCAAACTAAAAGATAAGCTCGTCGCATCAGATATGCGAACTACCGAGTGAGTCTTACGGCGACACGAAAGGAAGTGAGCCATCATGGCTAGCTTCTACGACATTACCATCGGGCAGCAGGTCGAGTTCCAGCGCGTGCTGGCAAAGGCCGGCTTTACCGATGCCGACATCGCTCGCATCATCAAGGATCCAAGTGTGGCGTCCAAGATGTATGCGGCGATTCAGCCACAGATCGTTGATGCTGGTACTCCACTAGCCTGGTGGCGTACGCCCGAGCAGCAGCTCGAGCGCGCATATCAGCTTTGGCCGGACGTTGTCTTGCCCGAGCCACCAGCAGACTTTGTACCGCAAACCGAGACCGAGGTCTTGTTGCTGCATGTGCCGGACACGTTTGATGCCTTGTGGGACAAGGTGATTCCCCCTATGGGCTACACCAAGCATCGTTCGGCGAGTGTCAGGTCCGGTAGGCGGTACTTGTGCCTTGCGCCGAACAAGCGTGAGTACGCAGAGTCCGTTTGGGTGGCATTTGATCCCCAACATGGCAAGAATGAGCCTCCTTACTCCTTTTGGGGTCGGGCCAACACCGCTGCCAGCGAGGTCTTCTCGGCGCTCATCCAGTTCCCCGACTGGCCACTTGTGTGGAAGAATGGGGGTACGGCTCCGTGTCTTACGGGCTATCAGTTGAGGCAGGGCAATTCCAGGAACTGGTTGAACGTTCCGTGCCTTAGCTCGTGGGGAGCTAGCCATCACCGGCTGGCGTTGAGTGGCTGGAGGGTTGGCGATGAATCCAGCAACTACGCGTCGCCGACCGTCAGGGAGTGCTAGAACTGCATTCACTGGTTCCGGAAGGGCTTGTGATCTTGGGCTTTTGGCCCTTGAACACTTGCCCTTCCGGGGCCGCATTTTTTGTTTTTTCGTCCTTACAGTATGTAGGGGCTTTTTTATTTGCAGCCAACGCTTGCTGATGTGGCATATTATCGCTACGATATATGGTAAGCATAAGGAGGTTCTATGCAACAGAACGAGAGCGGTAACCCCGCACTAAGTAAAAAGGTCATGGAGCGCGTCATGGCGGTTGATTCTGCTGATCACGCTACCGTTGGCGGCACAGTATTTAAGACATTAGTTTTATTATCGCTCGTGATTGTAACGGGTGTTTTTGGTTGGCAAATTGCTGGTAACATGGCTGGCACGGCGGCTGCGCTGGTGATTGGTTCGAGCATTGCTGCGCTTATATTTGGGCTTATTACGGCCTTTTCGCCAAAAGCAGCCCCCATTACTGCCCCACTGTACGCTGTTGCCGAGGGCTTTTTATTAGGTGCAATATCACGCTGGTTCAACGATATGTATGGCGGTATTGTTATGCAGGCGATTGCGCTTACCGGTGTAATATTCTTTTCTACCCTGTTCTTATACCAAACACGGGTTGTAAAAGTGACCAAAAAATTTCAGTCAGTGGTGCTTATCGCCACTTTGGGTATTGGTTTGTACTATTTGCTGGCGTTTGTGCTAAGTCTTTTTGGTGTGCGGGCGCCACTTATTTGGGATAGCGGTACAGTAGGAATTTTGTTTAGCCTGTTTATTATTTTCATTGCGGCCCTGAATTTACTGCTTGATTTTAATTTTGTTGAAACCGCAGCGGCAAATAAGGCACCAAAAGTGTTTGAATGGTATGGGGCCTTTGGCCTAATGGTGACACTTATTTGGCTATATGTTGAAATCTTGCGCTTGCTTGGTAAAACGCGCGGTTAGGAGCTAAAGGGTGGAAGTTATTACGCAAATTTTATTTTATACGCACCTACTGGGCTTTGCTGCTGTGGCGGGCGGATTGCTTGCTCAGCTAACTGCCCATACACATCGCATAACTGGCGTCATACTAAATGGCGCACGTTGGCAGCTTGTTAGCGGGATTGCCATGGTAGCCATTGCCCCGAAAGACTATAACACCGTACCGGTGGTACTTAAGCTTAGCATTGTGCTGCTTATTGTGGGAATCTGCGAAGCGCTGCGTAAACGCACCAAAATTGGTAATAAAGTGTACTGGCTGCTGCTTATTTTAGTGATTATCGAAACGGCGGTTGCGTTATCTGTTGCTAAAGAAGTCGCGCCTGTAGTGGTAGCGTAGCAGCTAAGCTATACTAGAACCAGTATGGCTATGGAACCCCTTGCAGAGGAAATGCGTCCGCGGACGCTTGATGAAGTAATTGGTCAGGCGCATTTGTTAGGCGATGGCGAAATTTTACGGCAAATTGTTACAAACAAACAACCCGTCAGCCTAATTTTATGGGGGCCGCCCGGTAGCGGTAAAACAACCCTAGCCCGCATTATTGCTAAAGAAGTCGAAGCTGATTTTATTGAAATTAGTGCCGTGACGGCAGGCATTGCAGATGTAAAAAATATCGTGAAACATGCGGGTGAAAATCGCCGGCTTGGCATGCGCACGGTCCTATTTGTTGACGAAATTCATAGGTTTAACAAAGCCCAGCAAGACGCTTTTTTGCCCCATGTTGAAAGCGGGCTGGTTACCTTAATTGGTGCAACTACCGAAAACCCGAGCTTTGAGGTCATCACTCCCCTTTTGTCACGTAGCCGTGTATTGGTGCTTGAGCCTTTGAGCGTTGCTGATATTGTGGCTATTTTGCAACGAGCGCTTAAAAAGCGAAAACTAACTAAGCGGGCCGATAAAAAGACGCTTACCTACATTGCCGAATTAAGCGGTGGTGATGCCCGTGTAGCGCTTGGTAATTTAGAGCTGTGTCTTGGACTGACTAATGGAAAAATCACAGTAGAAACCGCTAAAATGGCCGCACAACGCAAACTACCTGGCTATGATAAGGCTGGTGAACAGCATTACAACATTATTAGTGCGTTTATAAAAAGCATGCGCGGTAGTGATGTGAATGCCGCCTTGTACTATTTGGCGCGGATGCTTGATGCGGGCGAAGATCCAAAGTTTATTGCCAGGCGGATGGTTATTTTTGCGAGTGAAGATATTGGTATTGCCGCAAGCCCGGCACTTAACATTGCGGTGAGTACCTTTTTGGCGGTTGAACGTATTGGTATGCCCGAGTGCCAGTACAATTTGTTCCATTGCGCCACCGTGCTTGCAGGGGCAAAGAAATCACGGGCCGTGGCCGATGCCATGAGCAAGGCACTGGCGACTGCAAAAGCAACACCAACGGCGCAGGTCCCCCTGCACTTACGCAATGCTCCGACTAAACTTATGAAAGATTTAGGTTACGGTAAGGGCTATGAGTGGCAAGCCGATTTTAAGCATAAAAATGGCTTTTTGCCTGATGAACTTAAGGATTTGCGACTATTTTAATTATGGCTGAACCCGGTATGGGTAGCCGATTTCAGTGCTCGTAGTGGCGGCTTGGTAGGTGTGGTGAGGTGCCTCTGGGTACGCCTCTACAAGCAGGTTAAATACAAACCAAATTGATATTGCAACAATCGCAACGAGTAAGGCTGCGGTGCGTGTATCTTGTTTGAAATGCTGCGCCAGAAAAGAATGTGGCATGCGAGTAACTCCACTTATTTTGCTGGCTGCATAATAACATAAAGTAACTAATTAAACAACTATATTATATAAAATACTTATGATTATTTGCTAAGGACTGCGGCAACCTTTTTGGCATATTGAGGTGTTATCTCGTGCCGCCCTGCCACCTTGATAACAGTGATGTTAGGGTGGCTTTTTGCAAGCTGCTTGAAATACTTACTGATAACGAAGACATCGAACTGCCCATACAGTATCGTAATTGGTATATGTAGCGTAGCGAGCTCACTGAGCGTGGTTTGGTTTTCGATGCTATTTTTCAGGCTTTGTTTAAATGATGTCCAGGTTGATTCATCGAGCCGAAAACTTGTATCGTTGCCCGCTAGCTTAACGATTTGTTGGGCACCTTTTAGTGTTAGCTCGGGACGTTCTGCAATTGCCTGGTACACGCTAAAATAGGCGTTGCTTAGATGGCGGTCGGTTTTTTTATAACTAGCAACCGCACCCGTAATATCATCATTCACATACAGCGGCATGCTACATAAGACGAGCTGTTTTATGAGCTTTGGGTATTGGCTGGCTACGTGTACCGCGATAAGGCTACCCATAGAATGCCCCACAAGCGTTACCTGCTTTAATCTAAGTTTTTTTATGGTGGCAGCCACGGCTTTGGCGTGGTCGTCTAGATTATAAGCGGCCCAGTCGGGCTTTGGCGATACTCCAAAGCCGAGTAGATCGAATGCAACAACACGTTTGTTATCCGGTAATAGCGGCGTAACGTTGCGCCATGTCGTGCTATTGCTTGCGATGCCGTGCAGTAGGACGATTGGCTCACCACTGCCACTGTCGTACGCAACCGTTAACTTGTAAGGTATGCGTAATGTTTTATGAACGAAATGGTCTAGCATTATGGCAAAACAACTATAAAATTATTGATGCACTTTTGGTTGTCTTTTTTCGATAACTGACACGATAATTAGTGCCGCGCTGACCCCAATTGCGACCGGACCAATGGTCGATGCACCAGTAATGGCAACAGTCAAAAACGCCGCAGCTAAGGGTTGGCGGGTAGAAACAGTTATGATGCCTGCGATAGTTCCGGCCAATGCAAGCGTTATTGATGCGTGGAGTAAACCGTTAAGCGCAATACCAAGCGCGGCACCGGCGAATACGGCTGGGAATATAGGTCCGCCAAAGAACCCCGTTCTTAAAAGCACAGTGGTTGCAAGTAGCTTACCGGCTGCAAGACACAATAAGACAATGATACTTGTCGTGGCGGCATCACTAACAAGTGTTGCCATAGTGTGCTGCCCGCTAAACATGGTTAGTGGTAACGCGAATGCGATAGCTCCTGCAATTGCCGCCCCGACCAGCGCGCGGATAACTAATTTTTTGTCGAGTTTTTTAAATAATGGCTCGAGCGCCCGCATAATAATCCCGATAAGTACGGCAAAAATTGCGCCGCCGAGTCCAAACACAAATGCTTTTAGTAGATCAATTTCGGTTGGGCCACTAAAGGCGGGCACCCCAAAATCAAATGCATACAGCTTCCCAAACACCATAAAAAAGGTTGCCATACCAAACGATCCAGCGATGAATGAATAGCTAATGACATCACGTAGCTGTGCAATACGCTCTTTTGAGCTTTCTATGAACATGGCGGTTGCCACAAATGGGCTTGAAAGCAATGCCCCGAGCATGCCTGCTACAGACGATAGATTCATAGTCCGTTCCGTTTCTTTGCCGACGCCAGACTTTTTTGCCACGAACGATGTGACGCCGCCTGCAATCATTGCCGATGGTGCTTCTGGGCCTAAACTAGCGCCGCTGCCAATAGAAAGAAGGGCAATACCAACGTTTTTAAGCGCGATTTTGCTATTAATGGTTCCCTTTTCAAGTGCATCGTCGATAACGGTTTCGATACTACCTTTGGCAGCTCCAAAGCGCTTGCTAAATAACCCTATGATTAAGCCAAATAGTAAGATGGCAATAATTGATGCATAGGTTCGGCTTGGATTGTCGACATCGATGCCGACAACTTTCCCCCAGATTGTATTGATAATAAAATCGAGCAACACAATCGTGCCAATTGTCAGTAACCCACCGACAATACCGAATAACGCGCTTACTATATAGAGTTTTAGGGTCCGTCTTGGGGATTGAGGGGTATTCATGATTACTAAGTATAGCGAACTACGGCCAAAGCGCACTATGGCTACCAGCCACCGCCACCGCCTCCCCCACCGCCACCGCCGGAGAATCCGCCTCCCCCCGAAAAGCCACTGCCGCCGCTACTACTTGGTGGCGTAAAGCTAACAGAGGTTTGGCTATTAAAATCACCAATGCTACCTATAAGATAGCCGGTACTAAAGGCATTTAGATTGCCGCTATACCAGGTTGGTGGCTCGGTGTATATCGACGCGAATTGTTCGCCCCACTCTTTTGCCATGCCAAAAAGTATGGCGTATGGTAAAAGGTTTTCAAATAGTATAAGCATTTGTTGTGGGTTGCTGCTGTCGATACGCTTACGCTGCGCAGCATCTGGATTTTGGTGAAAACGAATACGTTCTTGTTCGGCCATGCCAATGTATAATTTGAGGCCTAATAAATAATCATGCAGGCTCACGCCAGACTGCGTGCGGGCCGGTATAGTTTTGGCGAGCAGTAAAATAATAATTCCAGATAAAATCATACTCGCGCCCACGACTGCAAAAAACGGCCCAATAAATAA
>ENA-UOYA01004028-UOYA01004028.1-activated-sludge-metagenome-genome-assembly--contig:-NODE-4028-length-12665-cov-5.316257_pt1 | contig 12665 bp, 5 predicted proteins | sample MGYA00238163_ERZ764804 | MGnify/ENA primary metagenome ERZ764804 (study PRJEB28919, sample SAMN05720223) | activated sludge metagenome | isolation source: Anaerobic digester | place: Hong Kong...
TACTTTACCGTACGGGAGATCCTCAATCCCGATGTTGCCGATGAAAGCCCGGTTGATTCCTGCTTTTTTCATGGCATGAAGATCTCTCACGGCACCCTCTTTTGAGATATTGTCGGAGATCCAATACCAATAGACGCTTGTCTGGATGGAACTGGGTGGCGTTACAAATCCCTTTTCCAACTCCTGCGACAACTGAACCGGGGCATTCATCCGGTCATGCTTGCACCCGACCAGCAGAATAATGCTGATCACGGCAAATAACATCAATGTCTTAATTCTCATACTGTTTTCTCTTATGTTTAGTTGTTTTCAAATATTTCCATATTTCAACGATAACTCTCTCAACCGACCAGACCATCCTGATCGTTGAGGGTGAGCCGGTAGTTCCCTGACGGAAAGATATAGTGTGCCTTCTCTTCCTGCTTTTCCAGCATCAGGAATGAACAGGATCCGATCTCCTTGCCATTCACGTTCCATTTTCCTCCATAGGGCAATACTACCAGTCCGGAAGAGTTGGGCGGGATGGAGATCTCCCACTTCAGGGATTCACCACTTCTTGTCCAGTTGCTCGATACCGTGCCGTAGGGCGTCTCTATCCGGCCCTTGGCCCAGGGAAGGTAGTCGCAGAAGAGCGGTTCAAAACGGATAACCTTGAATCCGAAACCGGATGGATCGGGAGCGATACCGGCAATATCCTCAAAGAATGTGATATCGTAACCTGCCTGCATCGGATGGTTGTAGGAGGCACTCAGTGCGTTTTTCCTGCTCATCTCGTTGACGGGCAAACCTTCCCAAAGGGAGGTGGCATCTGCTGCTTTCCACATCCATTCAAAGCTGTTCTCACCCTTTTTGGTATAGAGCAGCCATGCAGCTTCGGCATTTCCGTGCCGTGCAAGCATGCTTCCGACTCTGCTTAACCCGAAAATGCCACAGTTCATGAACCCTTCGCTGAAGGTGTTCATATTCTTGACAATTGAGTTGCTTACTTCAACTTCATCCCCATCGGGGACAAATCCAAGATCGAGCGCCATGGCATCTGCCGTCTGGGTGCCGAATGTCTTGTTCACCGGATCGTACATGGTGCGGACCAGCTCCTCGGCAATCTCCTCCTTCATCTTTGTAAACAGCGCAGCATCTTCCTCAATTCCAAGGATGCGGGCAACTTCCGACATGATCTTGACATCGAGATAGTGAAAAGCAGTTGAGGTGAACTCTACCGGGGTTCTCTTCTCAACGGCATACTTTGGGGGGCACCAGTCCCCCAAACCCTGGTAGACAATCGATTGGGTCTCCATGTTGTATCCCTTCTTCCTCTCGTTGCTCTTGGCCAGTGAATTGACATAGAGTGCCCACTGCCTCATCTGGGGGTAGTATTCAGCTAGATATTGCTCCTTGCCGTAATAGACATAGAGCCACCAGGGAAGTTGAACCTGCACTGTTCCCCAATCGGGCGATGCAACGCCACACAACCGCTTTCCCGGAGCGATCATGTAGGGTATGCCGGCTGGCTTGCGGGTGAAATAAAATGTATTGTTGTACCGTTCGTGAAAGAGGGTGTTCTCTTCTTCCCTGGCCGCACCGGAACGGATATCCTCGAGATATTTGTGCCAGAAGTTCTCCATCTGGAAATTGACGTTTGCCATCTTTACGTAGGCATGTACGTCGCCCAGCCATCCGCACTTTTCGCGGATGGGGCAGTCGGTCGGTATGCCGTGCAGGTTACTCTTTACGGTACGGATGGCCAGTTCGTGCAGTTTGTTGATCTGTTCGTCGGCACATTCGAACTCTCCCGTGTTGAGTAGATCGGAGTGTACCACAATCAGCTTCAACGTCCCGGAATCGGGCTTTCCAGTCACTCCCGACAGCTCGGCGTAGCGATATCCGTGGTAGGTGAAGCGTGGCGACCACTCTTCGGTCCCCTCTCCCTTACAGATATATTGATCCTTGAAGATGGCACCATGATGTATCCATCCCGTTGACTGGAAGTCGAGGCCGTTCGACTGATCGATCCCTTCGGCATAACGGATGGTCACTGTCGTACCTTTGGGCTCGTTTACTCTCAGCAACGGAATTCCCGCCACATTTACTCCAAAGTCGTAGATCCAGTTACCCAGTGAATCCTGCCATATCTTTTTTGCTGTAATGGTCTCCCGCTTCCTGATCGGGGGCATCTGCTGGGGAACCAGACGGGGCGGAGTATTTGTGGTGGCCAGTTGAGCTTTGTGCCACCTATCGGAGGCTGAGCCCGCCATGTTCCAGCCATCAATCTCATAATTGGCGTCATATACCTCACCCAGGTAGATATTGCTTTTGCGTATGGGCCCTTCACCCCATTCCCACTCTTCATCGCTGCAGACCTGCATATGACTCCCATCACTGTAGGAGATATCGAGTTGCAGCCGAAGCATCGGATCACCATAGGCGAAGTTTGCGCCCCCCCATGCCTCATCCTGGGCAAACCAGCCGTCACCCAGCATCACCCCTACGCTGTTTTCACCCGGTCTGACGAGATGGGTAACGTCGAAGGTGCTGTAAAGTGCGTACTGGTCGTAATTGGTTTGCGCGGGATCGAGGAACCGGGTCGGATCTACCGGCTGTCCGTTCAGGTAGAGTTCTCCTGCACCCAGCCCGCAAAAATGGATCAAGGCTCTCTCGATCCCTTCTCCCTTTCCGGATAGAAAGGTTTTCCTGAAGTAGGGGAGTGGACGCGCTCCGGCATCGGGAAAGGTGATCCATTTGGCTTTCCATGACTCCTCATGAAGAAGCCCCATGGAGAACCTGGCCGGTTCGCTCCATGGGGTATTTTGATCGTCGTTGTCCCAGATCCTGACTCTCCAGAAATAGGTGCCACCTTCGGTAAAACCGGTTGCCGGTTGAATGCCGAACTGGATGTCCGATACCTGCTTGCCAGATTTCCAGATGTCTGCCGCCCCCTCCTTGAGCAGTTTCCTGGTCGAGGCTATCTCAACCTCCCACGCCGTCTGGATCACTCCCGATCGTGACGATTTGATTTTCCAGCTCAGTAGGGGTGTATCGATCCCTTCCGGATCACTCATATTATTGCATTGCAGCTCATCGACATATGTACTTCGGTTATTCTGCAAACATGCGACCATGAGCAACATGCATACGACAGGGAGAAGTATCGTATGGCTGAATCTGATAATTGAAGATCTGTTTTCGTTTTTCATATTTTTCCTATTTCTGCCGGTAGGTAAGCTCGAGCCATCTGCCGGACATGGATTTGTCTACTTGGAATATCAGGTTGCCCGCCTCGATCCTGTTCTTGACTGTCTGTTTCCCGTTTTTCAACGTTGCACGGGTTGCTCCGTCCGGAGCAGGCAGGGAAATCTCTCCTTCTCCGGTGATGCGGAGGATATAGTGGTTCGGCTTATCTCCTGTCGGGAGATAGTCGATATCGACCGGTTGTTGGGCAAACCGGTAGTGAACCCGGTTCAGCATAAGATCTGTACAGTTATTCCCGATAAAGGCTATTAGCCGTTTGTTCCTGTCGGTCCGGAATGAGATGTTCAATCTCCCCCTGTAGGTGATTTCGTGGCCGTTAACCTTCAGATCCTGAATGTCGAGCAGGTCAGAGGGCATCGGATTGGCTGCAAGTGCCGCTGCATCGGCTGCTTCGTTCCGCGAGAAGCCGCCTTCCCAGTTTTCACGGTGTGTGCGGTAATGTTTCACAATGGCTGTGGCACCGTTAGGAAATGTTGTTGCAAAAAAATCGGTCGTTCGCGACACGTAGGTTGGATTGTCGTTCACCGGGAAATTGCCGCTGGAGGGATAAGCACCTGCGGCATCGAGGATTTCAAACAGTGTCCTCGATTCATATCCAAGGCTGGCCGACTGATCATCGCGGGGACGAAAACCGCAATAGTAAACGTATCCGTTCCCCTTTTTCATTCTGGTGCCCACAATCTTCTCCTCCACCTTTGCCACCACTTCAATGTCGGCAGACAGAGGTGTGACGGGGTAAATGCGGTCGACCAGAAAGTCGGTCAGTATGGTCTGCTCACCGATCTCTACAAAAGCGTTTTGAAACGCGATCTTCTTGCCTGATGCAATCTCGCCCAAATATTGATCGAAGCGGTATTCTACACCGAAGAGTTGTTGCCAGCTGCTGCGGCAATCGTTCCCATCGCTATCAATCAGGGGTGGGGTGCTGAACCAGATCACATTGCCGCCCTTTTCGGCCATCCGGCCCATCATCTCCAGCAGTTTGGCATGGGGCAGGGGTTCGAACATGGCAACCACCGTCCGGTATCTCTTTTCAGCTACCTGTACAGAGCCATCCTCCAGCACCTTGCCCATCTCCACGAACTTGTCCGTTGTCAGGTAGTTTGCGTAGCCATATTGTGTCATCCAGCTTCCGAACCGCTCTTCCACAGCTACCAGACTCATGGGGTAAAGGATCAATACCTCGATGTCGCGGTGGACGTTCCCCGTCATGAGCCGCATGGGATGTGAAGGTTGTGCACCGAATGCCTCGTTCAGCCTGTTTTTCCAGTGAAGTGCCTCTTTTGGAAATCCCCAGGCGGCGGCATATGCATTGGGGTATCTGTTAACCACACCGATGGATGCGCCCATGGCCGCACCGTAGTAGTTCCGGTCGCCCCAGCCGGTCTCTGCAAAATCATTGCCGGTAGGTTGCAGGTATTCACCCCACTTGAAATAGTCGTAGCAGGCAGCCGCGGCCTGGTGAACCGTGTTGCCCCATACATAATTTGAGGTAAACTCATACTTGTAGGCATTGGCGTGCAGTTTCTCCGTATCCCAGTAGTCGATGGTGGGACTCTCTGCCCAAGATGCATGAGCGCTGGTCGGCATTTCGTGGCCGTAGATCTTCTCGGCGTAACTCCTGGCATCCTTGAAGAGATCTACCACCCCGTGATTCAACATCTTATAGTAGCGGTCCCTGAGAAGAAAGGTGCGATGAATTGCCTCAGGGGTTTCACCCATTACATATTGCACGTTCCGAACAGCACTTGCTGTTGCCTGGTAGTAGGGGGCACCGTAGACAAAATAGAGCATGTACTTGTCATCGAACGGCTGATTATATCTCTGTTGATATTTCTGCGAAAAACCGCTGGTGAGAAACCGGATGTTGAACTGTCCACCCTCGTGGTGGGAGAAGTAGGCCCAGTCCTGCTGTATATGCATCTCGTCGGAGTAGAATGATGTCAGGTTGACGTTGTTTTCCTTGTATTTGTCGATGAGGCGGTGAAGGAAAACCGGAGCCTTGTCGCTGAAGTAGTCCATCTCGGGGGTCTCATACTCAAGCAGTACCATCACCCGGGTGTAACCCTCCATTTTTTCATCCTTGTTGCCATATACCCTCAGCCTCCTGATGGGGAAGATCATGTCAGTAGGCGAATTCTTGAGTCCATACTCACCACCATCCACATCAATGGTATCTCCACCTTCATAATGTACATCATTGATTTTCACAATATCATCGGGATCGACCGCAATCAGATGGGACGATTTCAACGGTTTTTCACGGAATGCATACGCTTTTACACCTTTCAGCTTGATCTGGAACTTGCCTTTGTTGTTGGTCCAGTACATCTGTTGCCACATATCTACCGAAAATGAGCCGTCACTGGCATTCATCAGGCCCACTTTATATCCCAGCCACCGGCCCGACTCGTTTGTCTGGTTCTTGTATGCCGGACCCAGTTCAAGGGGGGAGAGCAGGCTCAGACAGATTCCCATGTCGTACTTTCCGGCAAAGTTGCTGATGAACCTGATCATTTTGACATACTCGTCCATGTCGGGTGTGAGCCGTCTCTCCGTACCTGCTTGCGGGCGGTACTGCCTGAAGAATTCATCAAAGGCTATGGTCAGTTCCTTGTCGCCCCTCCGTTTGGCTGATTCACAAACTTCGCGCAGGCTCATGAAGGTGCTGTTGTACCCCAGTGACATATCGATTTTCTTGTCCGGATCCATCAGGTCATATAACTGCTGGTCACTGGTCAGTATAATTACTGCCGCATCCATTGCCGGTACGCATAAGAGCGAACAGATGGCGATCAAAACAATTCTTTTTATCACTTTCATATCGGTATTTTTTTTAAGTATCCAACCTGCCGCCACTTACCCTGTCTTGTTTGTCCGGATCGGCGCGGACAGGCAGCGTGCAGGTTTTTCAATCCATGTGAAACAACTCTTCCAGTTCGATGGAGACAGGAGAGTTGTCATCGTTTACCTCCATAATATCCGCCATGAAGTCCCACCATCTCTGCACGATCGGGTTGGTGCCGATCTCCTGGGAGGATTGTTCTCCATGGTTCTTCTGTACTGCAAACAATACATTGGTCTCCTTATCCCAGAAAATGGAATAATCTTCCACTCCGTTTTGCGATAAGAGTGCTTTCAACTCGGGCCAGATCTCGGCATGCCGCTTTCTATACTCCTCGCTGAATCCCGGTTTCAGATACATTTTAAAAGCTACGCGTTTCATGTTATTTTTTATTTAATTGTTAATCGATCCTTGTCACTCCTTCAAAACTGAGGTAGTTTTCCGAAATATTCAGAGCTTCAATGGTATTGCGTGTCTCTATCGTTGTAAGGATATGGGTGTTGAACCCTTTTCCGGCATCGTTGTCATATACCCAGGTGGGAGTAGGCCACAGACAGGCGCGAAACTTCACCGTACGGTAGAAATCCATCGATACGCCACTCTGTCCGTGGTGCGACATCTGAATATAATCGCAGTCCAGTTGATCGCGATAAGGTCCATAGAGCAGCTTGTCGCCCGACTCTTTTCCCAGATCACCGAGGAAGAGCACCGATTTCAGCGGATCCCAGACCTTGATGACCATGCTCGAATTGTTATAGGGGTTACTTTTCAGCTCTTCATTCTTGATGCCGAGTATACGGAGGGTGGTCTGTCCGAATGCGAAGGTCATGCCCAATGTCGCTTCGGTCACGGTAGCGCCCGATTTTTTTGCCGCTTCGTAATAGTTAAGTGCCTCTCCCTTGTAATCGGGTTCACCGTTAAGCAGTGAATCGGAAAATGTGGAGTGGCAGATTTGCCGCACCCCTATTCCCTTGGGATTTTCCAATATGCGGGTAAGGGCTCCGATATGGTCGGGATGAGGATGGGTGACGAACCAGCAATCGACAATGTTTCCCAAGGCTCCGATAAAACCGCGCAGGTATCCCTCTTCCTCCTTGACTCCGCCATCGATTACAATCACCTTGCCATCATCGGTACGTATGATGTACGAATTGCCGATGGTGTTGATCTGTGATGGCAGCTGCCACAAGGTAAAGGTGTCGTCCTGCCTGGTGTAGGTCGGTTGCTGGTTGATGTAACCCATTTTCCGCCATCGGCGTTCGGTCTTTTTCATGCGGTGGCGGAACTCGTCGTAGTTTTTATCTTCGGCCTTTGTCCATCCGCATTCTGCATAGGCGGCAATACGTGGAAACGTCTGATAGTAGATCCGGGTCTGGTTGGGGGTGTACTCTCCCCACATCTGGCAACCGAGTCCGACAATTGCACCCACTTTCTCTCCTGCGATGCCGTCCGGTACCGGATGGAAGGAGTAGGCCTTCTCCAGCGGGGTCACCTCGTAGGGGTAGTCGAGATAAGTATAGTGTCGGTTGGAGTTCACCACACTGTATCCTTCGTTGATGGCCTTGTTTATCAGTCCGATGTCTCCGTCCCAGAAATGAACCAATGTCCCTTTGGCCAGTTTTTCGGATTGGCTCGCTTCGAGATGTGCCTCACCGCGGATGTTGTCTCCGGTGATCTCGTTCCATCCCATCGTGCGGACCCCTTTTGATGCCAGGTAGTTGGAGAGCCGGTTAATCGACCATACCTGCAGGTCGGCATAGGTAGGTATCTTTTGATCCTTCATGAACTGTACGATCTCCGGATTATTCGCCCAATGGGTATAATTGGCTTCGTCGCCGCCGATATGGATGATCTTCGAGGGGAACAGTGTGATCATCTCATCCAGGATGTCGTGGATAAAAGCCTCTACTTCAGGGTTAGTGACGTTGTAAAGATCTCCCCAAACACCCTTTCCCTGACGCTTGCTGCTTGCCCCGAGCCAAGGGTAGGCTGCGATGGAGGCGGATGCATGGCCGGGTACCTCGATCTCGGGAACAACCTGGATTCCCCGCTCATCTGCATATTGCACGATCTCGCGGATCTCGTCCTGTGTATAGTACATCTTTTTCCCGGGAAACTGTTCATCCCACTGGGCCGGTGTCAACTCCCGGTGCGAGAAATCGCGTTTCGATCCGATGGTTGTCAGTTCCGGGTATTTCCTGATCTCGATTCTCCATCCGGGATCATCTACCAGGTGCCAATGGAAAGTGTTCAGTTTCAGGTAGCTCATCTCATCCAGGAGCTTCTTCACCATTTCCATTCCATGAAAGTGCCGGCTCTCATCCAGCATGAATGCACGCCAGGAGAAGGCCGGCTCGTCGATGATGCGGCAAACGGGAATAGTAATCCCGTTTGCCTGACAGTTGATCAGCTGCCGGAGGGTCTGGAGGGCATGGAGCAGTCCATTGCGTGTGGTTGCAGATACCTGGATCTCTCCCCTGGCGGAAACCGATATGCGGTAAGCCTCCCGATTTTTTGAGATCTTCTTGTCGATAGCAAGTATCAGGTTAGCCTCGTTCCGCTGTTCAGTAATGGAGGGCTCCACGCCGCACCCTTTCAGGAGCTCCGTCATATAGGTTGAACTTCCCGTCGCCTCCCGATCGATGTAGATTTTCCAGTGGCTGCCGACCGTGATCTCTTCGCCTGTAACCATCTCTTGTTGCGGTTTGGGCACGATGGGGAGAGTGTTACTGTCGGTTGCGAAGAGACTGCCAGTTGAAAAAAGGGTAATTAAGGTCAAAAATATCAATCGCATATTCATCTTCTTATTTTACTTCATGCAACACTTCAGACCAATCACTGACTCCTATAACCGATTTGTAGGGTTCAAAAACTTTATCTTCCTGTGGAGTGTCGGCTGCCTGATAGAGGTACCATACCGGCTTTTTGCCCGCTGGATCGTTCTCATCGTCGGGGTATTTTCGAAGGCCGATCCGGAGGCCGAATTCACCTCGTCCATCCATCCAGTTGTGCCATTGAAACGCATCAATCCCGTCCAGATGCTTCATCTTCTTCCATGCATATGCGAAGCCGGCTGCCTGCTCCTTCAGGTCCTGTTCGCCATAGGTGCGGGAGTTGGTGCCGTTCTCCGACAGCCAGACCGTTCTCTTCTGCGAGCCCAGGTAGAGGTTCTCCGGCTGTTTGATCCATCTGTCCAACACCTCAAGATTCTTGAAGGTGATCATCGGACTATTCATGGAAAAGGTGGCCGAGCGGTCGTTCCATGTTTTGGGCTCATTCAGGTCTTCCGGGTAGGGGTGGTAGGCAATGCCCCACCGGAAGTCACCCTCTACTGCTGAATATTTCAACAAACCCTTGAGCAGGTCGAGTGTGGCATAGTCACCATCTACCGGTACCGGTTCAGACCAGGAGTGGGTGAAGGAGGCCAGCACCTCGCTGTTGGCATCGTATTTGCGCGCGATGTTGTAGCAGAGCCGCATCGACCTGTGGTATGCATCCAGGAAGACCTGCAGGGGCCTGTCATCTCCCATATTGGTCCATACGTTGCCGGCATCCACTTCGTTATGGATAATCCAGTGGTGGATACGTCCGAACTTGTTGTCCTTCCTGCTGTAGCGGCTGGCCAGAAAATCCAGTGCGGCCGCATAACAGTGTACGCTTTCGGCAGAGCCCATGTTGGGCATTGTATAGAATGCATGTTCTCCACCGAAGTTCTCATCCTGAAGCAGTTCGCCTACCTTCGGGTCGGCAGATTGATCTGCCGAATTCACCAGAATGATCGCGGCAACTACAATATCATGTTTGAGTGCCTCTAAAAGTGTCTTGTCGTAACCATCCACCACCTTGGCATCGAAATAGTAGCTCCTCCCATTGAACCGGTGTTCGATGGTGTTCTCCTTCCTGTCGAGATGGAGGAAACGGGAGAGCCAGACATTGACCGTGATACTGGTGACCGGGATATCTACAAGATCGGAGCTGTGTCCCCTTGAAATATGGTATCCTCCGATGCCCTTTCTCCCCTTCAGGACCCCTTTCGGCATCATCTCCCGTGGGGTGATGCTGTCGGCATAACGGGCCGATGAGAGGATCCCCTCTTTGCCGGCAATCATCCATCTGGAGAGTGCGTGATCATAGTTGAATCCGTCGATCTCCTCATACCTGGGTCTCTCCACGGTGAAGGATTTCCCGGTTATTTCCGTACCATCAAGCTCTCCGGCGTTGAGGGGACTCTCCCAGGGCCTTACTGCACAGAGCAGCCTGCTGCCTTTGCCGGCATCAACATTTCCCTGGATGAGGATCGTGGAATCGTACACCTCTACCCGGGTAATCGATGCGGGATAGGTAGTGGAAAGGTAACCCTCCAACCGGTTGTTCTGTTGCCTGTCGGATACCCTGAAAGCCTCCCACTCCTTGAAGATGGCATCTTCAGCCCTGTTGCGTCTACGGAAGTGGATATTCCGGATAGTGAACCGGGTATCGGGCTGATCTCCAAAATCGATCCGCAACAGATCCTTCTCCGGGTTCCAGTTGGCCTTTGCAACGGCCTCGCCCAGGTCGACCGAGTAACTGGTCATCTCACCGGCCGGTATCAATCCAGGGCATTTCAGCATGCCTGCCACATTCGATCCAACGGAGCCTGTCTCCCGTGTGAGAAAATATATCTCCATGAAGTTTACCCCTTTCTCGCTGATGTATTCAAAGGTGAGCACCGTTTTTCCGTCGGCGGGCGACAGATCCTGCTCCTTCAGCGTGACATAGGGGTCGTTTCCAAGGGTGGTAATGCCAAACTGGTTCCCATTGAGCGAGTCAATGGCCAGGTGATTGGCCGACTGTCGGTCGAAACTCAAGTATCTGCCACTCTCCTTGCCGCAGCTTACACTTAGCGTCAGCAGGAGGAGAAAAAGGGCGGTTGGGTAACTTCGTCTCATTTCGCGCTCTCCGAATAAACAAAATTGAATCTTCCTCCAGGAGCAGTATCACCATTTACGTAGAAATCCATGATGTTGCCATTCTCCTGCATGTTGTCGTTCCACTTGAATTCAAAGTCGAGACTTTTCCCCTTCACTCCGACGGTTGCTCTATTTACTTTGATCTCCAGCCGGTTTCCGGCAACAATATATCGCTCCCGTTTCACCTCTTCCCATTCCCATCGATTGCCGACGTTCTTTTCCACGATCACCTCCTTTGAGGTCGGGCTCTGCCGGTTGATGATGTAGTCGTAACCGTTCCATCCGGTAGATTTGTCCCTGTCGATATCGATAAAGAGCATCATCCAGTTGCGCTCTTTTCTGGAGGTAAGGGGTTCGGCACACTCCACGTAGAAATAGAGAAATTCCTGATCCCTGGCCACTTTAGCCTTGACGATGTCGTTGCGACCGGTATTGTTGGTATAGTAGGTGTTGTTCCTGCCGGGGTGATCGCGATGGAAGGTGTTGCCTTTGTAGTGGTTGTAGGATGGAGCCACATCGTCCCACTGACCGGGCTTTCCGATCTTGATGGTCTTGGGGGCGGAGATTTTTGCAGGTGGGGACATCCCCTTGAATTTCCTTACATTGTCCACCAGTTGCAGGTAATAGGAATCCCCCTTGTCTCCCCATCCCTTGTTGGGTTCGATATCTCTGCTCCGTTTCCAGTCAAACTGATCCACAAATGAGAAGGGATCTCCTGTCCAGCCATCTTTGGGGAGCCACTGACCGGCGATATATTCATTCCATCCGGTAACAAACACCAGTTCGGGATCAATCTCAAAGGCACGATCCCACTGTTCCTGAAAGTTCCATCCGTAGAGATAACCGTCGACCCTTGGGTCAAATCCGTTCCTGAAGGAGAAGTCCCTACCCTGGGAGCCGGGCAGGTTGAAAGCACTGCAATGACCGTTGGTTTCAGGAGCTGCATTCTGTGCCACTCCCACGGCTACCTGTTCAAACGTGCCATCGGGTTGTGGCACATATCCTTTCTGGGGATAGTTCTCGAGCCATGCCCAATGGTCTTTCCGTTTGGGACCATCCACATAGTCCGGCTGACCAGGTCTGAAGGTGAAGAAATTGGCAATCTCCTTATCCTCCTCCGAATCGGTGAGGTTGTCGGGGTAGGCCATGATTCCCGGTTTTCCTTTCCAGATAAACCATAGGTTCTGATATCTTCCCGGTTTGTATACGTCCCGGTAGAGCTGTCTCAGTGATACCAGCGAGTGGGGAGCCGGGCCGAAAGGCAGCATAAATGCAATCTTCGGTACATTCACACCCTCTTTTTGTGCCTGATCCCAGGTTTTCATCAACGCTTCATATGACTCTATCCAGGTGAGACTTCCGTTTGTGCAGTCGAAGAAGACCACATCAACCTTGGCGTCCGCCAACATTTCAGCATGCTTTCTCAGTACCCACGGGTCGGTTGTCTTGTAGTAACCCAGCAATGGCTGCTCCCAGTAAAAGAAGCCCGGTTTTGCTTTCCCCCATGCCGGATGATTATAGTCCTTCATGGCTTCCGGGTGCTTGCGTACAATCTCGGTAATGTTTTTTACCGTAGTGGTAGTATCATCTTTTCCCTGGTGCCAGGTCCAATAGAACATGGCGAC
>ENA-UOYA01004031-UOYA01004031.1-activated-sludge-metagenome-genome-assembly--contig:-NODE-4031-length-12663-cov-4.867306_pt1 | contig 12663 bp, 12 predicted proteins | sample MGYA00238163_ERZ764804 | MGnify/ENA primary metagenome ERZ764804 (study PRJEB28919, sample SAMN05720223) | activated sludge metagenome | isolation source: Anaerobic digester | place: Hong Kong...
ATTTTTTACATATAAATTATAATCTACGGTAATATCATTTCTAAATTTGAAGGAGTCATTTTTAAGAAACAGCTGTGCAAATGCTGTATTACTAAGCAAAAATAAGGATAAATAAAGTAAAATTCTCTTCTTCATAAGCCAATAGATTTAATTCTAGAAAATTATATAGGCATTTAAAACCCTTTTTAAATTCTAACAACAAAACTACAAGAATATTCTCTCATATTTAAAATAAAATTTTAACTTTGTTAGATAAAAATATAGATTATGATTCAAACCGTCATTGGAGAGATTTATCATTCATTTACTAAAAAGGAGTTAAAAACCTTAGATAAATACATATCAACTAGCCAATGGAGAAATAGCGAAACCATTGTCAAATGTCATGAGTGCCTATCTCATTTTACTTCAAAAAATAAATTAGAATCTTTAGACAAAGAGCAAATATTTGCCTACGTCTATTCGGGTGAAAAATATAGCGACACCAAACTCAGATTTACATTCAATCGGCTGATGATAGCTATTCGTGAGCATATAATTTTAACTGAATTTGAATCAAACAACATCTTTACACAGAAAGTATGGATGGATCATTTAACTGAAAAAAAATTAAAGAAAAATATTCAATATAATCTAGAAACAGAATCTAATTTCACCAATAGTGATTATAAATTTCTTTTTAATTTCTTCAAAAGTCAAGAAAGCAATTTCAATGCCTATAATTACAATCAAGATATAAAATTTAGATTCAATACCATCATTTCAGTCATGAAAAATGCTGAAATATTCTCAGATCTCATTTTTATTAAAAATTACTGTGCGCTCATATCGCTCACTAATGTTTATCAATCTATTCCTTTTAATCTTCCTCTAGAAAAATTTAATGAAATTAAAACTAAAAATTGGGATAGAGAACTTCCTGAGTTTGATGTTTATTTGAGCTTAATTGATTTATTAATAGAGAAAGATTTAAAAAGCTATAAGAAATATAAAGAGAAATTATTTAATAATTTTGATATTTGGGAGGATGATGAGAAGGTAAATTTATTAGTTTATTTACTCAATTATTCCACGTTTCAAATCAATAGGGGTAATACTTCGTTTATAGATGAACTATATAATTTATTTATTTATTTCGAAGATAATAAAATCTTTACGATAAAATCATATATAAATAATACTCGTATAAATAATGTAATTCACATTTATTTAAGAAAAAAAGCATTTGAAAAAGCGGAAAATTTTATCAGTAAATACGTAGTATTACTCGAAGATGATTTGGTAGAATCTTGTCGCCATTTCAACTTGGCTAGAATCAAATTTGAGAATAAATTCTATAAAGATAGTCTTCGAGAACTGCTTCAAGTTGATTTTGGGAGAGATGCTTTTTATTCATTAAACTCTAAGTATTTACTTCTAAAAAATTACTATGAACTCAAAGAATCTGATGCACTAGAATCGCTTTGTAATAGCTTCAAAGAATATATCAGAAAAAATAAAGTAATTTCAGAAAGTCATAAAACCAGTAGTCTCAATTTTATCAAAATGGTAAATAAAATCTATGGAGCTACTAAATCGAAAGCGAAAGAACTAGAAATAGAAATCTCTCAAAGCACTCAAATTGCAGAAAAAAATTGGTTAATAGAGAAAATAAAGGAAAAAACTGGGGACTATACTGGATAATAAGGTGAAATCAGTATGTAAACTAAAACACCACTAAACGCAACATAAAACCAAATAGGGAAAACAATTTTAGCCAATTTTCTATGGCTTTCTTTTTGCATAGAATTACCCAAAAATACTGTATAGAGAATAAATGGAAAGCTAGTAGCAGCTAAGACTACGTGTGTAAGTAATATAAATAAATATATCGATTTCATAATACCTTCTCCACCATAGCTTGTAGATTCAGAGATTAAATGATAAAATACATAGTTAAGAAGGAACAAAGTTGAGAAAAAACAAGCTAAAATCATCATTTTTCTATGATTAGCAATATCTTTATTCTTTATAGATACAAATGCATATATCAATGAAATACAAACCATTGAATTCAAAAAAGCACTAAAAAATGGAAGTCTGTATTTATTAAAATTAGGGAAATTAGAATCAAATACCTCTTTCAACCCAATTCCTTCATGCATAAGTACAACCAAACTTACAACTACTATCGAAATAAATCCTATATATAACTTAGCTTTATTATTTGAGATATTCATTATTATTAAATTTATTATTTCATTTTTCTTTCTATTCTTTCCTTCTCACTCATAAGAAGCACTATATGGTTCATCATTTTATTGACACTAGCCGAATCGGTACCATCATAATATCCTCTGATATTCCTATTCCAATCCACCAAAACAAATCGCTCACTATGGAGAAAATTGCCTACTTCTTCAGCTTCGCCAACTGGCAACTTAAGACTCCAACGCCCAAAGTTAAAAATAGAATCTTGTGGAGATCTTAAAAATTTCCACTGAGCTAAATCGGCTTCATGTTCTCTAGCATATATTTTCAAAGCCGACAAATCATCTCTCTCGGGATCAACCGTATAAGAAAAAATTTGAAAATCTTTATTATGAGATAAACTTTTAAAGACTCTTGTCATTTGCTTATTCATAATCGGACAAATCGACTGACATGTAGTGAAAAAAGTTTCTATTACTGTAATTTTACCATCCATTTGATTCGTACTTACCTCAGTACTATCCGCATTCATTGCAAGAAAATCAGGAAGTTTAAAATAAATAGAATCTTTTCCGTCAACCGATTTTACTATTGGCCAAAAAGGTTTAGGAGCTGCCGCATTTCTAAAATTATTTTTGTTCTTAAAGAATAATACCAATGAAGTAGTCCCCACAGTTATTAGCAATAAAACCAATATCCATATCCAATTTTTATTTTGCATTTCTAATTAAAATTAAGAATCAAAAAAAAGACGACCTAAGAAATAAGTCGCCTTGAATGTATTTTTTAATGGTGGGAAACACCCTTATGTTGTTCTATCACTGAAGGATTTGGTTTTTCTCCAAATCTATTTTTATTGTAATTATTCCAGCTTTCTCCATCTAATAAGAATGCGATTATCATCCATATCAATAATGTAAATGGTACTGTAATAGTCAATATCATTGCCTTCTTCTCATGTTTGACGTGCATAAATACAGCCATAATATAAACAGCTTTAACCAATGACATCACTATTAGAAATACTCTCAATATCCATAATGGCCAACCCATTGGAGCTAAACTTTTCTCATAGAATATTGCAAATAACACTTCTACAATTGTTACTATTGAAAGCAATATAGTCGTTTTCCAAACATCAGATTTATGATGCTTATACTCACTTTCTGTCATTGCTAAGTGATTTTCTTGTTTTATATGTTCTTCGTGATTATGTTCCATTTTACTCAAATTAATTTTTTAATTATATAACTGATAAATTTATTTTTACATTAAATAGAAAGCTAAGAATACATATACCCATACCAAATCCACAAAGTGCCAATATAAACCTATTTTTTCTACCATTTCATAATGACCTAGTCTCTCAAAATCTCCTTTAGCTGTTCTAATCAATAGATACAAATTCAAGATAACGCCTCCTAATACGTGCATTCCGTGAAATCCAGTAATAGTAAAGAAAAAAGCTCCAAATTGATAAGCGACTAATCCATTTTGTCCAGCAAAATCAGCAGGCATTGTATTCATTGTCATCCCATGATGAATTAGGTGAGACCACTCAAAATATTGGCATAATAAGAATAGGATTCCAAATCCAATCGTAGGTAAAAGATTTTTAATAACGCCTTTTCTATTCATCATCGCACCTTCTTGTACAGCTCTAACCATTGTTACAGAAGATATAATCAATACAAAAGTCATAAAACTAACGAATACAAGTGGCATATCTTTTATTTGATCTAACCCCGGAATAGGAATAGAACTAAATACTTTAGAAGCTTGAGGCCAACTATCAGAATTCGTCATTCTTAAAGATGCATAAGATACTAAAAATGCTACAAATGTAAACGTATCTGATATTAAAAAATACCACATCATTAGTTTACCATAACTAGCTTTCATGGGTTCTACACCACCGTTCCAGCTCACCTTTGCGTCCATATTTGCTGCTTGTGCCGACATAAATTTTATTTATAAATTAGTAATTTAAAAAATATGAATAATAAAACCCATACTAAGCCTATATAATGCCAATATTGAGTTAATATTTTGAAATTCAATACATTTGTATCATTTATCACTACTTTTCTATATTTATAGGAAAGTAATAATAAGAAAAAGATTCCTCCCAAATAGTGTATCACATGGAATAGAGATACAACATAAATAAATGTACCACTGGGATTACCTCTGAATAATACTCCATTATCTGTTAAATCTTTCCAACCAGTTAATTGGAAATAAACAAATAAAAAAGATAAAATAACTGTCAAAAAACTAAACATTTTAAATTTAGTTTTTTGTTCAATATTATTTTTCGCTAGTTGAATAGTAATACTTGAAATTACAATTATTATCGTACTGATAAAAAATGAATCTGGAATCACAACATCTTGCCAATGCTTAAAATCACCTTTTTTCACTATTATGGCGCTACATAAAGATGAAAAAAACATAAACATACTTCCGAATGAAATGTATAAGAGAAACATTTTTGGAGGTATTTTCCTACTTAAGTTATTATTCTCAATATTTACTACACTAGCCATAACAAATTAGATAAATATAGAAATTAAGAAAATTAATAAATAAACAAAAGAGCCAAACATTAAATGACGCGCATCCTTATCCTCACATGATTTATAAAATCGATAAGCTAAATATGAAAACAAAACACTAGCTAAAACTAATATTCCAGTTCCAATTGAGAAATTATGATTCAGATAATATGGATAAAAGGATAATGGAATCAATATAAAACTATATATCATCGTCATCCAAGCACTTTGTTTAGACTTTCCAGAGTTCGACGGCAAAAGCATAATATTCGCTTTTAGATAGTCATCATAACTCAACCATGCAATAGACCAAAAATGTGGAAATTGCCAAAAAAATTGAATTAGAAATAACCAAATAGCAAAATTATCAAATTGATTCGTTACAGCCACATAACCTAATAGTGGGGGCAATGCACCAGGTATTGCTCCTACAAAAACAGCAATTGAAGAGACTTTCTTCAAAGGCGTATATATAAATCCATATATTAATAATGATAATGCAGATAAAACTCCTGTCATAGGGTTTATCACTAAGGTCAAAATAGAAATACCAATAGATGCTGTAATTCCTATAAATAGAATTGCTTCCATTTGTGTTAGCACATTCTGTGGTAAAGGTCTATTTTGAGTGCGAGTCATCAATTTATCAGACTCTTTTTCAAATACTTGATTTATCGCGTTTGAAGCAAATGTCACCAATGAACCTCCTATAGTAAAGAGAATAAATCTCTTCCAATCAATGCCATAAGGTAATGTAGCAAAAATATACCCTAACATTGAAGAAAGAATAACAAAAGAAGCTAATCTTACTTTAGCCAACATAGCATAAGCACCCAATTTATATTGGATATAATATGAAAAATTATTTTCTCTTGTTTTACTCACTTTATACTTAACTAAAATCAAATCAAATACTAGTGTGCCTCTTCATTATCTTCCAAAGGAAGCGTTTGTGGTCTATAATCAGTATCACCATGACCATTTGAATAGTCATAAGGCCATCTGTGTACTTCTGGTATTTCTCCTGGCCAGTTTCCATGAAAATGTTCTGCAGGCGTAGTCCATTCCAAAGTATTTGATTTCCATGGATTGACATCATCTTCTGTCATTTTTCTTCCTTTCAACGCACTATATACAATGTTTACAACAAATAATATTTGTGCTGCAAAAGAAATAATCGCAAAAACAGATATAAATTTAGATACATCTTCAAATATATTAAAGGTTTGAAAATTTGAATAAGTGTAATATCGTCTAGGCAAACTCAACATAAAGTGCATTGGAATAAAAATAGCATACGCACAAATGATAGTTACATAAAAATGAACGTATCCCAAGGTATCATTTATAAATCTACCGAACATTTTGGGGAACCAATGATAAACACCTGCAAACATCGCAAAGAATGCTGCCACACCCATTACAATATGGAAATGCGCTACTACAAAATATGTATCATGTAGTGGAATATCAATAGCAGAATTACCTAAGAAAATACCCGTTAAACCTCCTGAAATAAATAAAGAAACAAAACCTAAGGCAAACATCATTGCTGGAGTAAGTCTCAAATTACCTTTCCAAATAGTTGTAAGCCAGTTAAACACTTTAACTGCAGAAGGAACTGCAATCATCAATGTAAAGACAACAAAGATAGAACCAATAAATGGATTCATACCTGTAACATACATGTGGTGTGCCCATACTAAAAATCCTAACAATACAATTACACCTAAGGCATAAACCATGGCTCTATAACCAAATACTGGTTTTCTAGAATTCACAGAAAGTACTTCTGAAACAATTCCCATCGCAGGTAGAATAATGATATAAACCTCTGGGTGACCTAAGAACCAAAATAAATGTTGAAACAATATTGGCGAACCACCTTTGTAATCTTTCAAATTTCCACCAACTATAATATCAGATAAATAGAATGATGTATCAAAAATTCTATCAAATTCTAATAATAAAGCAGCACTCAACAACGGTGGGAAAGCTAATACACCAAGAATTGCAGTAAATAACAATGCCCAAATAGGCAATGGAAGTCTAAACATTCCCATTCCTTTGGTTCTCATATTGATTATTGTAGCAATATAATTTAAACCACCAAGCAAAGATGAAACGATAAACATAGCCATACTAAAAAACCATAAATCTGTACCCATTCCAGAACCCAAATTCACAGCAGTATCTCTCATACCATTCAATGGTGGATACATCGTCCAACCTCCAGATGCAGCTCCTGTTTGTATAAACAAAGAACATAACATCAATAATCCTGCAAAAAAGAAAAACCAATATGATAGCATATTCATAAATGGAGATGCCATATCTCTAGCACCAATTTGATATGGTATCAATAAATTAGCAAATGTTCCACTCAAACCAGCTGTCAATACAAAGAATACAAGAATAGTACCGTGCATTGTAACCAATGAATAGTAAAATTCATTAGATATTTTGCCACCTTCAGCCCATTTACCTAATAAAGTTTCCAAAAATGGAAAAGTTTCATTAGGCCATCCTAATTGTAATCTAAATAATACAGACATCGCAGCCCCTACTATTGACCAGAAAATTCCAGTAAATAGAAATTGCTTCGAAATCATTTTATGATCTTGACTGAAAATATACTTTGTCAAGAACGTTTCTTCGTGGTGAGCGTGGTCATCGTGTCCTACTGCGTGTGCCATAACTTTTATATATATTTTCTATTTACTAATTTATTAATTAAAATCAAATTCTGTTCTTCTATTTTTTTGTTTTCCTTCTGCTGTAGCATTATCCGCTATTGGTTTAGATTCTCCCATACCCACAGCATTTACTCTTTCTGATGATATACCTTTAGAAATCAAATAAGCTTTGCAAGCAGCAGCTCTTTTATTACTCAATTCCATATTTTTAGCATCATCTCCATCGCTATCCGTATGAGCAGATAAATTTACTACATTGGATTTATTTTTCTCGTTACTTAAAAGAGTTACAATTTGGTCAAGTGTATTTTTTGATTTTTCATTTAAATCAGCACTATTTGGCGCAAATTGAATTGCATCTGATTCATATACAGCTTCTTTATCAATTCCTTTTTCGGTCATTTCAGTAAAATCCAATTTCTTATGATTCGATACTTCTGTTTCATGACTTGAATTAGAAGAAGTAATATTTCGCTCTTTCAACCAAGCTAATATTTTATCTTTATTAGCTTCGTAAAATGGTTTTTGAGATTTTGCCCATTCATCAAATTTAGATTGAGAAACAACATGTGCAGGCATCATCATTCCATAGTGTGATTTACCACATAACTCTGCACAAGCTAGCTCATAATTGAATTTAGCATATTTGGGTTCATTCGTTTCAGGATCTATTTCACACCATTTTGGATTTGATTTTAACAATTCTCTTGTCTCATCATCTGTTTTATTTGGAGTAAATCCAAATCCAGTCGGTACGCCTGGTACACAGTCCATTTTCAATCTAAAATGAGGTAAATAAAAACTATGCAACACATCTAAGGCGCTCAAATCAAAATGTACAGGTCTATCTTTTACCATATACAATTCGGAGGCAAAAAAGTCATCATGACTTGCTGGGTCAGTCCAATCAATTCCTAACTCATTATCTGGACTTACAAATTGTTTAGAAATTACTCTTCTACCAAACATACCATCTGGACCTGGATATCTCAAAATCCAATTAAACTGTTTAGCCGTAGCTTCAATTCTTAGTTCATTAGCTTTCTTTGTTTTGCTATTTGGGAAAATATCAAACCAAGTTTTAAGACCCATAATAACAAGAACTGTCATAGTCAAAGCTGGCACCGTAGTCCAAATCAACTCTAAAGTGCTACTGTGAGCAAAAAAAGTAGCTTTTTGATCTTTTCTTTCTCTAAATTTCCATACAAATAGAAAAAGTGCTATATGACAAAGTAAAAAAACAATTCCCGTAATCCAAGCTGTCGTATTAAAAAGTACATCAATTTGAAGTCCCCAATTAGATGCAGCCTCTGGAAGGCTTGCATAATCCATTAATTTAAAACTCAGAACACAGAATATCAAAAACACAATACCATACATTGTAAAGATGGTAGCATTTGTCTTGCTTAATTTTGTATAGTTTAATTCTTCACCTTTTAACGCTCTAAATCGCTCCACTATTCTGCCAAGTAATAACATGACAGCATAAAACAAAATAATTACGATAAGGGTTAATAATATATTTAACATCTTAGTTTATTTTTTCTTTTATATAATTCAAATAATCAATTAAAAATGATATCTTAAACTCTCATCTAAGAATGGGCTCTTTAATGGAACTAGTCTTTCTTTGCTCAATGTAGATAATACGGTAAATAAGAATAATCCTATAAATCCTAAAAACATCATTAACTCAATTAAACCTAAAGATGCATAATGCTTAGGCTCTTCTCCATGACTAGCATGAGCATCGGACTTTGCAGATTCAGCACCATGAGTCGCTACTACATCAGAATGAACAGCCGTTTCATGAGACTCAGTCGCAGTTGCATGTTCTGCATTGGTAGTTTCTTTTAAAACTTCAGTTGAAGCTTTAGTCTCTTCATGTTTCACTTCAGTTTTTACATCATTATTAGCATATAATTTAGTATCAATTTTTTCTTGATTAGCATGATGAGCAGGTGAAGCTTCAGCAGCATGATGTGAAGGTTTATTAGGTTCGAACATTACCATATTGTAAAAGTCCAAATAATGACCAAACAATAAAATAACGGCTGCTATAGAAGTAATCCATATATTTCTTTTCGCATTTCTTTTTATCAAAAACAAAAATGGAAAAGCAAAATTCAGAATAAAAGCAATAAAAAATAATGCTTTAAATAAAGGAACGTTGAATCTCATATAGAAATACATCGTATCTTCTGGAATATTTCCATACCATATCAACATAAATTGAGAAAACCACAGATATGCCCAAAATACACTAAATCCAAATAAGAAAAGTACAATATTGTGCATATGACTCTCATTTACAAATGTCAATAGACCTCTAGATTTCAATATAGTTATAACTAAAATAACCATACTTAAAAAGCCACACATATAACTAGCAAAATTATACCATCCAAACAATGTAGAATACCAATGTGGATCCAAAGACATTATTGCTAACCAGCTAAACACAGACGTACCAACTCCAAATCCAACGATATAAGCAGATGAAATATACTTTGATTTCTGATTATAAGCAATTTCATCGGTATAATGATCACTCGCCAATGAATGATTTCTCATCCATTTAGAAAATATTATCCATGCCACAAAAAATACAATTGTCAAACCTGTGTACATTCCTTTATTCAAAAATGCTTTTTTATCTCCGACAATAGTATCATCTATTGGTGCATGAGTCCAATGCTCATATAACGAATGCCAATCAAACCACAATCCTAAGATAATAATTAAGAAAAAAGCAAAACCTATCCAAATAAAAGCACCAAAGCTTTCAAAAATTCTCTTCAAAGAGACAAACCATCCACCATATCCTATCGTATGCGCTGCTACAAAAAAGATAGCTGTAATAGCCATACCATTAAAATAGTATGTATTCAATAAGAAATTAGACCAAAAACGACTATGATGATTCATACCATTATTGTCAAAAAATGCCCAAATAGCACCAATGACTCCAAGAGCCATAAAAACTATGCTCATCGTCTTGATACTACCATCGAATTTGTAGAATTCTTTGCTTGGTTCGAAATGTACTTGATCGTGTGCCATTATATTAAATTCTTTAAACTTTATATTTATCTATTATAATTATTATTTTTTGGTAGAATCAGCCACCATTGCTATAGCATTTGATGATTTAGATGTATCAGCAGATTTTGTAGGACCATTTAATCCACCTAATTCTTTGATATAGCAAATTAGCTTCCATCTATCATCTGCATTAACATGAGCCGCATATCCGCCCATTAAGTTTTTGCCATAAGTAATTGAGTGAAATATTTCTCCATCTTTAAGTGTTTTCAATCTATCACTATAAGCAGGTGGTATAGCTTTGTAAGCACCATCTGAGCCATCTTCTCTGACAATAAGTGGACCATCTCCTAAACCTTTCGCTCCATGACATACAGCACATTGATTTTTATACACAATAGCACCCCTTTTCAATACATCTTCAGTAGGAGAATATGGATTATTCAATTCTACACCTGCTCTAGCTTTATCAACATCAGTATTTTGATAAAACTGAGTATATCGATATGAATAAATAACAGATTTTTCTTTTTGATATAGTTCATTACTAGGTAATGCAGTTCTTGAAACTGTATTTGCAACTGGCAGTAACGAAGCCATCATCACCTTTGCATTTCCAAATAAAGTAGCAATACCACCCTCTTGTGACTCACCATAAGTCTCTAAAGCATTAGAATATGCCATATCTGGCGCATAAGTATTTCCTGTAGATTTAGGATTTTTATACAATAGATAAGCTACAAATAATAGAGCTAATCCAATTTTTAAATAGAATTTTTTATTTTGACTATCCATCTTCGGCTTTTTAAATATATTTTTTCTTTATTCGAATGATTTAGTATTAACTTCTTCTGCTCCAGATTTCTCAAGCGAAGCTTTAATTTTAGCTACTTCAGCATCTGATTTTCCATCAATACCAAATGCTAAAGCAAATTTATCATCAGTAGTTCTCTCGTCAATTATCATTGGGATTTTACCCGGATATAATTCATTTCTCATAATATAAACAAAAAACATCCCAACTGCAGCCATCAAAACGGTAGTCTCAAATGTAATTGGAATAAATGAAGGTAAAGCCCAAAATGGTTTCCCTCCAAACAATGTAGGATAATTGATAGTAGTAATAAAAGTTATAACTCCTAATGCAGTCACAGTTCCTGTAAGACCTAAGATAAATCCTGCATTTTGCAATTTAGTTTCCTTTACGCCTAAAACTTCATCTATACCATGTACTGGAAATGGAGAATAAGCATCAGAAATTTCCAATCCTTCAGATTTTACACTTTTAATTGCATCTAAAAAATTAGATTCATGAGAATAAACACCATAAACATAATTTTTATTTTCGACTTTTCCGTGATTCATATTTATAATTTTATAAATCTAATATTTTTTAGTGTTGATTTTTTGATTTTTCTTGAGATGCCTGAGATATAGAAGAAAATATAGATTTAACCTCTGCTATAGCTATCACTGGGAATACTCTTGCAAATAATAGAAAACAAGTAAAGAATAATCCCAAACTTCCTATAAATATTGAAATATCAACCCAAGTAGGTGTAAAGTAATTCCAGCTAGATACAAGGAAATCATGATGTAATGAAGTAACTATAATCACAAAACGCTCAAACCACATACCTACATTCACAAAAATAGACATTACGAAACTCACAAACACACTTCTTCTGAATTTTTTAATCCAAAATAATTGAGGTGATAACACGTTACAAGTCATCATACTTGCATAAGCCCACCAATAATCTCCAAATGCTCTATTATAAAAGGCATATTGCTCATATAAATATCCTGAATACCAAGCTATAAATAACTCTGTAATATAAGCAATACCTACAATCGACCCAGTAAGAACAATTACTTTATTCATTGATTCAATGTGTGCAATTGTGATATAATCTTCTAATTTTTGAACTTTTCTAGTAATCAACATCAATGTCTGTACCATCGCAAAACCTGAGAAAATTGCTCCAGCAACGAAATAAGGAGGAAAAATCGTCGTGTGCCAACCAGGAATCACAGATGTAGCAAAGTCAAACGATACTATCGTGTGAACCGAAAGTACTAATGGAGTAGATAATCCTGCTAATACCAGCGATAAACTCTCAAATCTAGACCATTGAATCGCTGTACCTCTCCAACCAAAGCTCAAGAAATTA
>ENA-UOYA01004035-UOYA01004035.1-activated-sludge-metagenome-genome-assembly--contig:-NODE-4035-length-12651-cov-31.067720_pt1 | contig 12651 bp, 14 predicted proteins | sample MGYA00238163_ERZ764804 | MGnify/ENA primary metagenome ERZ764804 (study PRJEB28919, sample SAMN05720223) | activated sludge metagenome | isolation source: Anaerobic digester | place: Hong Kong...
GTGAGAAGAGTTTGACCAGCACCCAAATGCCGACCACAAAAGAGATCAGGCTACCGATGGTACTTAGAGCCTATCCGAATAACTCTGGTAAACTTGGAATATGACAGAAGAAACAGAGACGACGGAAAAGAAGCGAACACGGGCGCGAACGCCGAACAACAAAACGACGACGGGTTTTCGAATATCAGACGAGTTGTGGGCGGAGATACAGCCGTTATTGCCAGAGCATAAGAATACGCATCGTTTTGGGGGTGGGCGCCCACGCGTCCCAGATCGGAAGTGTGCGGACGGGATATTTTATGTGATGCGAACCGGCTGCCAATGGAAAGCTCTGGATCAGACCGATCTGTGTTCTGGTTCGACCGCCCACGATCGATTTCAGGAATGGGTGAAAGGGGAAGTGTTCCTGAAATTGTGGAAGAAAGGGGTTGAGCAGTTCGACGAGTTGAAAGGAATTGGGTGGGATTGGTTGAGTCTGGATGGAGCGATGACGAAAGCGCCGTTGGGCGGTGAGGATACAGGCAGTAACCCCACCGATCGGGGAAAAAAAGGGAGCCAAACGCAGCTTGCTGACCGAAGGACACGGCGTCCCGATCGGTTTGGCCATCGAAGGAGCTAACCGGCACGACATGAAACTGGTGCGAGAAACGATTGAGAACATCGTGACAAACCGCCCTGAACCGACCGAGGAGCGGCCGCAAGGAATGTGTTTGGATAAAGGATACGATTACTTGGAGGTCCGAGACACCCTCCAGGAGTTTGGATTTACAGCTCACATTCGATCTCGTGGTGAGGAGGCCCAAGCCTTGAAAAAGGAAGCTGGATTTCGAGCACGGCGTTGGGTTGTTGAACGATCTCATAGTTGGTTGAACCGATTTCGCCGCATCCTGGTTCGCTGGGAAAAGAAGGCTGAGAATTATGCTGCCTTTCTCCATTTTGCTTGTGCCCTGATCGCCTTTCGTGCTTCTGGGTTATTCGGATAGGCTCTTAAAGTATTCATTTGTTTCTCCTTCCAAACCAAAAATAAAAAACAGATTGAAACCGATCATCAAACGACGTTGAACAACCGGAAACCCCAATAGACCAACAAGCCGAACAACAATAGCACGCTGATGCGCGTACGCTGTTCAAAAGCTTGTACCCACCCAACCAAACGGTTTCGCTGTGTCGAGGGGAGCACAGCCGCCACAATGAGCAAAAGCACACACGTCATCAAGATAGGGGCAAACGCATGAACGCGCAACGCTTCACCCACCTGCCCACGCAGCAGCAAATCGGTCGCCTGCGTCAGGCCACAGCCCGGGCAGGGAATGCCAAGCGCAGCATGAACCGGGCAAGTCCAGCCCGGCAAACCAGCCAGGCTCAGCCCCACCTGCGCCACAGCCACACCACCGATCGCCGCAGCCACAGCGCGATTGGCCATCAAGTCGGAAAGCGGGGTTAATTTCATTACAATCTCTCTCATGAATAGTTAATATTATAACACGATTAAAAACAAAAACCCTTTTTGGTGGCAAAAGTTACGCAAAATCATCACAGTTTTTGCGGACAATGGCGCGCATACCCACAACGAGCACAGCGTCGCGGCTCTTCGTGTGAACGCATGGCCTTGCCCGAGCGCTCCAGGCGGCGCATCTCAGCAATTTGCGCCAGCAACTGCTCTTCCCGCGCGGCGCTATAGTCAATTGCAAAACTGCGATTTCGGTATCGTAAAATGCCATAAGGCGGACGGCGGCCAGTGCTGCGCGCTACCAAATAACAATAGGCCATCAATTGCATGATGTGACTCTGATAGGGCTCACTGGGTGCGTCGCTGCTCTTGACCTCGACGGGCAACAAATCTTGCCCACTTTGCACCAAATAATCCGGCTTGCCCGTCAGACCCAATTCAGGGTCATAAAACGGACGCTCCGGTTTGCTGCCAACGTCCATATCGCTGTACAGAATGCGCCCTTCCGGCAAACCGGCTGAGCGCTGTTGTCGCCGCCCCAACCAAAACATCAGCAGCGCCAAAATCAGCAAGCCCAAAAACAAGCCAATCATGGCAACAATTGTTCCGTGACCCACGCCACCAAGACGGCTATTGACAACAAGAACAGCCCCCACCCGGCCAGGCGCAATGCCCGCCCCGCCCACACCTGCCGGGCATGACGGGCATGAAAAGCCGTTCCTGCTGCCATTTCTGCCTGATTTTCGTTCTCAACGCCTTGCAAACGCAGCTGCCAGGCCAGCTTACAAAATGTGAACACCCCCAGTTCAGAGGCGCGAATCGTCCGCATGGACTTCTCCAGCCGCCAAATGCTCCTTCAGGTCACGCATCGCCCGCTGCAACCGTTCTTCTTGCAAGCTGATGGTCAGGTCGCCGCGGGTCCGCTCCAAAATACCGCGTGCCAGGTCCGTCTGACGGCGCAAACCGTTGGTCAACGCGTCCGGATAATCTACCGTAATCAACAGGTTGTAGATGTCATCCATGCTAGCAAGCAGGCGTTCAGCCTCATCCGAATAGCCCTGACGCAAAATATCCAAACAACGCCGACGCAATTCGCCCACCACTTCTGCCAACCCGTTCAGATAGGTCGCATATTCAATCCCCAGCTCATTGGGGAGGGGCGGTTGCTGATGACGGATGATGGCAACCGTCACACTCGCCTCAGCATATTCTTTGATAGCATCTTGCGTATACCCGGAAAAATACAGGTCGGGGTAGGCGGTCAAGTCTTGCTGCAAAGAATGCACCAGGGCACGCGCTTCGGCCAAGTTTTCATCTGCCAGGGCGACATCCTCGCGATGAATGGCACGAATTGCCTGAGCACAACAACGTGTCAGTTGCCGTGCTTGCACCAACGCCCGGTCGCGCGCCTGATTGCGGGCATCAAACACTTCATGCACGCCTTCTGCTAAAGATTGAAACCAATCGCTCATTTTTATGTTCTTCTAGGGCGGCGAAATGCGCCGAAACAAATCGTTGGCGAGCGACTTATCGCCCGGAATGGGAATCTCCCCATAGGTTGCCTCATAGCGTGCCAGGTTTTCAGCCAAAGCACGCAAGAACAGTTTGGCACCCAAAGGGGACATAATCAGCCGTGCCATCACCTTCAGCAACGCCTGCCCCGGCAACAGCTGCGTAAAATCTAGCACAAACTCGGTCGGCGTGTGACTGATGCGCACAATATTGCTATAAACCGGCAACAAATCATCCGGCAATTCCATCGTTGGCGCAGAAGTCGGCGGAGGGGGAGGAGGAAGCGCCATAATCGCCTAGAAGGGGATGCTATCGTCTTCGTTGCCGATGGGCGCCGAAAAATCGCCCGGCTCGCCTTCGCCCTCACCCTTGCTGGAGAGGAAGCGCACCGTGTTGGCGCTGATCTCAAACGAGGTGCCTTTGGTGCCATCCTGACGGTCATAGATGCGCGGGCTGCCCGTCTTGGGGTCACACTGCAAACGCCCTTCCACCAGGGCCATTTTGCCCTTCTTGAGATATGCATTGCAGGTTTCAGCTTGCTTGCCCCACACAGACACGCGGAACCACATCGTTTCCTTCACGCGCTGACCATTTGAATCGGTATATTGACGATCGGTCGCCAGTGAGAAGCTCGTCACAGCCTCACCGCTTGCCGTATAACGCATTTCCGGGTCACGCCCCAAACGTCCTACCACGATGACGGTATGGTAACTCATCTTGTCCTCCATAAACAAAACAGAATGTTCGTATCTTTATTGTACACGAGATTTCAAAATGTGCCTGCTGTGTGGATGTTCAACTTTGCCAGCGCCCCGGCAGCAACGCGCCACAAGCCGGGCAACGGCCCTGCGGTGTGACGACATTCTGTAAGATCGTGTAGCCGCGCCGCCGCACCACCACCGCCTGACAGGCCGGACAATGCGTATCTTCCAGGCTGCCGACCCGCCCCGGCAAGTTGCCGGCATAGACGAAATGCAGCCCAGCCTCCTGACCGATCTCTGCTGCCTGAAGCAACCCCTCTGCCGTTGTCGCGCTCGCCTGCAAGCGACGATAATCAGGGTGAAAGGCGGTCACATGCCAGGGAATATCCGGCGAAACGCTCGCCAGAAAGCGCGCCGCCTGCCAGAGCTCATCCGGGCTGTCATTCAAGCCGGGGATGACCAACGTCACCACCTCCACCCACAAGCCCGATTCAAATGCCCAGCGTATCGTATCCAAAACTGGGCCAAGCCTGCCGCCCATTTGCCGATACTGCTCTTCTTGCATCGTTTTCAGGTCCACCTTCAACGCGTCCAGGTGTGGGCGCAACGCCTGACGCGCCGCCGCGCTGGCATAGCCATTTGAAACCATGGCGCACAACAGACCGTTGGCATGGGCGCGTTCAAAAATCTCGATTGCCCACTCGGATGTAATCAGCGGTTCGTTATACGAAGATACCATCACCGCCGCCCCGGCCTCCTGGCCAGCGCGCACCAATGCCTCGGACGAAACAGGCTGCACAGCATACGGGGAAAGCTCCACTGCTGCATCGCGCAGCACCTGCGTCGTTGTCCAATTTTGGCAAAAGTCGCAATGAAAATTGCACCCCAACATGCCAAAAGTCAGCGCCATGCGCCCCGGCAACACATGTGCAAACGGCTTCTTTTCAATTGGGTCCAGCTGCGCCCCTGCCACATAGCCCCACGGCACCCGCAGCACCCCCGCCTCATTAAAGCGCACTCGGCACAAACCGCGCTGACCAGGGCGCAAAACACAACCGTGCGCACAGGCCAGGCAACGCACAGTTTCTCCCTCCACGCGTTCTGCCAAACTGCCTGGTGCAGTCCACTCATTCAGATCGTTCTTCGTCATACGCATTGTACACCCACATAAATTCTACTATAATTATCATACTACAGTTAATTCCAGTTACAACTGGAAAATCGTTGCTCCGATACATTCTTGTCTTGATAACCACTTTTCATTGAAGAAAAAAGATCCACTCCCCACCTCTTGGATTCAAAACACACGGTTGATCTTTTTTTCTGCTGTGTTCATTCCATTTGGCACAACCATCCTGCTCGCTCCGCTGCTCATTTATCTATTGGCGCTGAAGGACACCGCCCCGCTGCTGCTCAAATCGCCCCCAGACGGACAAACCGCCGCCCTGCACGCTACTGCCATTGCCCTACTCATTGTGCTGGGTTTGGAATTGCTGCTGTTTGTTGTTGCCTACATGTGGGCATACAAACAGTTGCGCAACTATCTACAAAATCAAGTTGCCCTGCTCGAAAATCAAGCCCTTGCCATCCTTCAGCAAACAGACCCCAACGAAGATGTAGACCTGCTCGGTTTGCTGCAAGCATTAGGTCAGCAAATTCGTCAACAGCAACAGGCACTCGAGCAGCAATCCCTTCAGCTCACACAACAAATCCAACACAGCTGCCAAATGGAAAAAGCCCTGCAAGAAATTCAGCAGCAGTTTGAAACCCGCGTGCAGGAACGCACTGCACAATTATCGCAAAACGCCAAGATGCTCCAGGCCAGGTTGGACGAGGCCTGCCAACAAACCAATCAGCTGCAATACGAGATTCGGCACGATAGCCTGACCGGCCTGGCAAACCGCGCCTTCTTCATGGACCGCCTGCATGCCGAACTTGAAACCATTCGTAACCAGTCCCCTCAGCCAGATGAGAGCCAAAACCTGACTGCTGTGTTGTTCATTGACATGGATCAATTCAAAGTTGTCAACGACAGCATGGGGCACCTGGTGGGGGATGAATTGCTTGTTGCCATTGCCCAACGGCTGCAAACGTGCATTCCCGAAAATGCCCTGCTGGCCCGCTTTGGTGGCGATGAATTTGTGGTGCTTGCCTGGAAACTGGACAACATCCAACAAGCCGAACAGCTAGCGCAAACCATTTGCCTGTGTCTCAAGCAACCCTTCTGGCTGCATGACCAGGATATCTACATCACCGCCAGCATTGGCATTTCCATCGCGGTCAACGGCAACAAAGACCCCACCACCCTGTTGCGCGATGCCGATACGGCACTCTACCGTGCCAAGGCCGCCGGACGCAACCGCTACGAGGTCTTCAGCGAACGATTGCATCTGCGCGCCCGCCGCCTGCTCAAGCTCGAATCACAAATTCGCCAGGCCACCGAGCGCAACGAATTTCACCTCTACTTTCAACCCATTCTGGAGGCGCGCAGCAACACATTCACCGCCATGGAAATCCTCGTGCGCTGGAAGCATCCGCACCAAGGCTTTTTGCTGCCACAAGATTTCATCCCCCTGGCTGAAGAGGTAGGGCTGATCTCAATTGTGGATCGCTGGGTGTTGCAAGCAACCTTCGTTCAAATCAGTCAGTGGCAAGCAGCCGGTTTTTCTGTCCCCATTGCCACCGTCAACATCTCCGGCCAATCGCTAATGGATGAAAGTTTGGGTGAATTTTTGACTACCTTGTTAGAACAATACCAAATTCCCTCCCTATCCGTTGAGGTTGAAATCTCCGAACAGGCCGCCATGGAAAATATTCAACAAAGCATCAAAAACCTGGCCCATTTAGACCAGTTGGGCATCACCTGTTGGATGGATGACTTCGGTCAGGCCTATTCGTCTCTAAGCCATTTGCGCCTTTTGCCCATCAGCGTGCTGAAAGTGCCAGCCCTGTTTGTGCGCGATGCGCAACAAAACTGTGCCATTTTACAAGCCATTGCAGATATGGCCCATGCCCTCAACAAACGTGTCTGTGCGGAAGGCGTCGAAACCCCTGCTCAGGCAACATTGCTGAAACGAATTGGCTACGACCTGCTGCAAGGCTATCTCTATTCCACACCACTGCCGGCCTCCGCCCTGGAAGAAATGCTGCGCAACAACCTATAAGTCTACAAAGCCTCAGTGCTTGCTCTCTTTGAATCGTGCCTGCGCAACACGTCATCAGAAACCTTTCCTCTTGCCGTCTTGCCGTCATTTGTGTGCTCCCCCCACAACACCCATGTAATTTCATTCGTCATTCTAAACTATGGTAAACTTCTTTGTTATGGACGAAAAGACCCTCATCACACTTGAATATCCAAAAATTTTGGAACGCCTGGCAAGTTACGCCGCGTTCAGCGCTTCCGCAGAGCTGGCGCGCAGCCTGCGCCCCACCAACAAACTGGAAGAAGTGCAAGAACGCCTGGCTTGCACCACCGAAGCCCGCAAGCTGCTCAGTGTCCGCTCCGAAACAACCATCGGCGGCGCCACTGACATTCGTCCGCTGCTAGACCGCGCCGGCCGCGGCGCGGTGTTGCTGACAACCGAATTGCTGGAAATACGCAACACCCTGATCAGCGCTCGAGACCTTGCCCGCACCTTTGAACGTCTGGGCGAGGCCTATCCGCACCTGAAGGCCATTGCAGAGCCGCTTTCACCGCCCGCCGGGCTGATTGAGGCCATCTCGCAGACCATCTCTGAGCGCGGCGACATTCTCGATACCGCCTCACCGCGGCTCGGCTCGATTCGCGCCGAGCTAAAAACAGCCCACGAGCGCCTGCTCAGCCGGCTGGAACGCATGATCAACGACCCCAAGCTCTCGCCCATCTTACAAGAACAGCTCATCACCCAACGCAACGGACGGTATGTCATCCCGCTGCGCGCTGACTTCAAAGGACGGATCAAGTCCATCGTCCACGATCAATCCTCCTCCGGTGCAACCCTATTCGTTGAACCGCTCGTGGTGGTAGAACTCAACAACCGCTGGCATGAGTTGCAACTGGCCGAGCGCGATGAAGAACGCCGCATTCTGGCCGAACTTTCGGACCGCATCGGCAGCCATGCAGCAGCGCTGAAAGCCATGGTCAACGCCTTGGCCGCCCTGGATTTTACCCTGATGTGCGCCAAATATGCCGAAGACCTGCGCGCCGCCGAGCCAATCGTCATCCCTTTCCGCAACGAACGCAAAGGCGAACACCCCGGCAGCACCATTCGGCTCTACCGCGCCCGGCACCCCTTGCTAGACCCACAAACCGTTGTGCCGATTGATGTCGATTTGGATGAACGCACCTTTGCCCTCGTCATCACCGGCCCCAACACCGGCGGCAAGACCGTCACACTCAAAACGGTTGGCCTCCTGGCACTCATGGCCCAATCGGGCCTACACATCCCCGCCCAATCTGGCTCAACCCTCAGCCTGTTCAATAACATTTATGCCGACATCGGCGATGAACAATCCATCGAACAATCACTTTCGACCTTTTCCGGCCACATCACCAACATCGTGCGCATCCTGCAACATGCCGGGCGGCGCACCCTGATCATTCTGGACGAATTGGGCGCCGGCACCGACCCACAAGAAGGTGCCGCCCTGGCTCGCGCCATCCTGGCCCATTTGATTGAGCAACGCATCCCTTGCCTGGTTGCCACCCACTACCCCGAGCTGAAAGCCTATGCCCATAGCACCCCCGGGGTCGTCAATGCCAGCCTGGAATTTGACCTGCAAACCCTGCGGCCAACCTACCACCTGACCCTGGGCTTGCCGGGGCGTTCCAACGCCTTGGCCATTGCACAGCGCTTGGGCCTGCCGGAAGACATCATTCAGGCCGCACGCACCCTGATCAACCCAACCGACTTGCGCGCCGAAGACCTGCTGGATGAAATTCACCACCAACGCAACCTGGCACGCAAAGCCCGCGCCGCTGCCGAACAGGCCCAAAAAGAAGCCGAAAAACTGCAAGCCCAACTAACCGCCCGCCTGGAAAAGGTCGAAGAAGAGCGTTTGGCGCTGCTGGAGACGACGCGTGCCGCAGCAGAACAGCAGACGGAGGCACTGCAAGCCGAGCTCGACGAAGTGCGGCGCGCCCTGCAGCGCGCCCGCCAACCCCTGGACGCAATCAAACCACTCCAGGCTCAGCTGCAAAACCTGCAAGAACAGATTGAGCCGCCTGCCCCGCGGCAACTCACATCCGAGGCGCTCACGGCCCCTCGTCCGTTGCGCGTGGGCGAACGCGTGCGTCTGCGTTCGCTCAACGCCGAGGGCACCATCACCGCCCTGGCACAGGAAGATGCCGAGGTACAAATTGGCAATTTACGCGTGCGCGCCCGCCTCAACGATATACAACGCCGCAAAGACAGCGAAACTGAAGCCCCTGCCGAACCGCAGCGCAGCGTACGCGTCAGCGAAGGCATCACCCTTCTGCACCCTTCCCCGGGCATGGAGCTAGACCTGCGCGGGCAACGCGCCGAGGACGCCCAAGATGCACTGGAAACCTACCTGGAATCGGCTGCCCTGGCCGGGCTGCCTTTTGTGCGCATCATTCACGGCAAAGGCACGGGGCGCTTGCGGGTCATTGTGCGCGAGGTGCTGCGCGCCTCGCCGCATGTGCGCCGCTTTGAAACCGCCCAGGAAAAAGAGGGCGGCGACGGCGTCACCATTGCTCATTTGGAAGATTGACCCCGCCACATCCTGTCATTTCCAGCGGCTGAATCGCTTTACCGCTTGAAACGATTAAAATCCAAGCCAGGTTCGACAAAACCTGGCAAAAAGGCATCTGCTGCGCGATACTCTATCCAACGAGGTTGCCATGTTTGAAAATTTCGCTCAACGCAAAAAAGATGAAGAACGTATGCGCGCCGAGGGACGCTTGCCCCCCGGCCAATCGCTGACCAACAAATTTCCCGTGCTGCACTACGGCCCGGTGCCATCGTTTGACCCAACAACCTGGACTTTTCGCGCCTGGGGCGAGGTGGAACAACCGCTCACCCTCACCTGGGAGCAATTCAATCAACTGCCACGCCAACGCGTGCGCATGGACTTACACTGCGTCACACGCTGGAGCAAATTCGATACGGAATGGGAAGGCGTTTCTGTGCGCACCCTGCTGGAACAAGGCCTCCTGCGCCTGCTGCCTACGGCCCGCTTCGTCTTGCAACACGCCGAATTTGGCTATACCACCAACATCCCGCTTGAGGTGGCCCTGGCCGAAAACTTCCTGCTTGCCACCCATCACAATGGACAGCCGCTCACGCCCGATCACGGCTACCCGCTGCGCGGCGTTGTTGGCGCCATCCCTGGCCGCACCGACCTGAAGACCCCCTACTTGTGGAAAGGGGCCAAATGGCTGCGCGGGTTGGAATTCCTGCAAACGGATCGCCTCGGCTTTTGGGAAGAAGCCGGTTATCACAACAACGCCGATGTTTGGGCAGAAGAACGAATGCGCTTTTAGCGGCGGCTCATGCGCGCTGCATAGACGCCAAAGCCAATTCCGCCCAAAATCACCAGCACGCCCAACACAGCCAACACCGGTGAACGTTTGGTTGGCTGATCATCCGGCAAAACCGGGTCCGTCAGGGCACTGCGCTGTGCGCCAAAATCCAATGTAGATTGATCCCCGGCGCGCAGTGTAATGGTATAGGTCGTGCGGCGAGTGGCATTGTAGCCGATCGGGATGCCCATGCTGACGGTATATTCGCCCTCTGGCAAGTCTTCAAAGCAAACTGCCTTGCCATCGGCGGTCGTCTGACCGGTGCGCGAGATGGTGTTGCCGCGATTGCTCATGCTAATCGCCCCGCCCGCCAACGGCTCTTCGCCTGCGTCAATTTGCGCATTGCCGTTGATATCTTCGTACAGGTAAATGCAAATAAACCCCGTGCCATTGAAGGGCGTCGGCGTCGGCAAAATCGAAGTCGGTGTCAACGTTGGCCCGCTCAATGGCGTCGCCGTCGGCAAGAAACCCAACACCAGTTCTTGCCCAACTTGCAAGTTAGTGCATTCAGGATTGATGTTGTTCAACGCTCGCAGCTGCTCCAACGGGATATTGTTGAGCAGCGAGATGCCCAAACAGGTATCATTGGGTTGGACGATGTAAACAATGCGCCCATCTGCGCCCGGCGTTGGTGTCAGGTAATAAACCTGCGCCGCCGGCCCAGCTTGCACAGGCACCGTGCACAAAAGCACAACCCACACCGCCAGCAAGATAAAAATCAGTTTCCGTGACATAATCGGATTATAACATTTTTTGTCAGTCGCACCAACAATTGCCATCGCCCTGGTATAATAGTCTTTGTTCAAACAAGTCTGTGAGGTAATTCTTATGACGATCATCATTGTCGTTGGCGCTCAATGGGGCGATGAGGGAAAAGGGCGAGTCGTTGACCTGCTCTCCGAAGAAGTTGAGGTCGTGGCACGCTATAACGGCGGCGATAATGCCGGTCACACCGTTACCCTGAACGATCAAACCTTCAAACTGCACCTCATCCCTTCTGGCATCATTCACCCCCACACCCTGGCCATGCTTGGCAATGGGGTTGTCATCAATCCGCTTGCTTTGTTATCCGAAATGCAAACCCTGCGCTCAGCCGGGTTGGTTATTAATGAACAGCGCCTGCGCCTGTCTTATGCGGCGCACCTGATCACACCAGCACACCGCGCCCTGGATGCCGCCCAAGAGGCGGCGCGCGGCAACTGTTCCATCGGCACAACCGGGCGCGGCATTGGCCCGGCCTACACCGACCGGGCCGCCCGTCAGGGCCTGCGCCTGGGCGACATCTTGAAAAACGACTTCGAACAGCGCTTGCAGCAGCATTTGCAAGCTGCCAATCACACCCTGCAAGCCCTGTATGGCGCCGCCCACCTCGACATTCATCAAGCCATGGCCGACTATCTGCCGGCTGCCCTGGCGTTGCGCCCTTATATCGGCGATGTGGGCCAGGAACTGCATAATCTGTTGCGCTCCGGCAAACGCTTGCTCATCGAGGGCGCTCAAGGCTGCTTACTTGACCTGGACCTGGGCAGCTATCCCTATGTCACCAGCTCTTGCACCACGGCTGCCGGTGCCCTGGCCGGGCTTGGGCTTGGCCTGCAACCGGCTGAACGCGTCATCGGCGTGACCAAAGCCTTCCAAACCCGCGTTGGCGCCGGGCCCTTCCCCACCGAAGTCTTCGGTGCCGAAGCAGAGCGCTTGCGCGGCAGCGGTGCCAACCCATGGGATGAATTTGGCACCACCACCGGGCGCGCCCGCCGCGTTGGTTGGCTCGATGGCGTCTTGTTGCGCTATGCGGTGCGCATCAACGGCCTGACCGAATTGATCCTCACCAAGCTCGATATCCTCAGCGGCCTGGAAACCGTGCGCATTGCCACGAGTTATGTCGAAAACCTGACCGCCCGTCACGAAACGTTACCGCTTGGCCCTTCCAATTTGAGCAACGTTGCGCCAATCTACGAAGAAGTGCCCGGTTGGAGCGAGCCCTTGGGGGCCCTGCGCCATTGGCAAGACCTGCCGCAAGCAGCACAACACTTCATCCGGCGCATTGAAACCATTGCCGGTTGCCCAGTGCGTCAGGTTTCGGTTGGCCCTGAGCGTAGCCAAATCATTGATGTACCCAATGCCAACGAAGCCTAACCTCGTTGCCCTGCTCGTGCTGCTGTTCCTGCTCATCAGCTGCGCCCCGCAGCAAACCCCACTGCCTGCCACCCCCACCCCCACATTGACATGGACGCCAACGATTGTGTGGTTCCCGTCCACACAAACGCCCACGCCCTATCTCCCCCCCACGCCACAGCCCACGCCCAACCTGCGCCCCACCCTACCCTCCCCCCTGCTGTCAGATGCCCTGCAAGACCCCCAAACCTGGATGACCGGACGGTTGGATGCCGGCGTCATCTCCGCCGAACAACAACGCATCAGCTTATCCATCTCCCAACCGCTTGGCAGCCTGCTCAGCCTGCGCA
>ENA-UOYA01004038-UOYA01004038.1-activated-sludge-metagenome-genome-assembly--contig:-NODE-4038-length-12645-cov-5.589277_pt1 | contig 12645 bp, 13 predicted proteins | sample MGYA00238163_ERZ764804 | MGnify/ENA primary metagenome ERZ764804 (study PRJEB28919, sample SAMN05720223) | activated sludge metagenome | isolation source: Anaerobic digester | place: Hong Kong...
GCGTGAAGTTCGACGGCTTCATCGACCTGACGCCGACCGGCGTCGAGAACGCCGACAGCGGCCTGCCGATTTTCCGCTACGTCCAGACCGGCGCGCGCTTCCATGGGTCTGAGATGGAGGCGTCCTATCTGGCCTGGTCCGAGGGCGACAGGAGCCTGAAGCTTGAGCTCTCGGGCGACTATGTGCGCGGCGAGACGGATCTCGGCCCGCCGGCCCGCATCCCGCCATGGTCGGTGACGGGGCGGCTGGTCTATGAGGGCGGCTGGTGGACCGGGCGACTGGAGGCCCGCCATGTGGCCGAGCAGACCCGGACGGCGGCCTTCGAGCGCCCGACCGACGGCTACGACATCGTCAACGCCATGGTGGCGTTCCGGCCCTTCGCCGACCGGGACTTCCGCCTGTTCCTCGACGGCCGAAACCTGGGCGACGTGGAGGCCCGGGAGCACGCCTCCTTCCTCAAGGACGTGGCGCCCCTGCCGGGCCGCAGTCTGCGCTTCGGAATAAGCTGCGCCTTCTAGCCGCAGGCCGGCTGGGCCGGGATCAACGTCCCGTTGACCATAGGGGGCTGGGCGGACGCCGCATGAGTGCTGCGGGACCTGGGTCAACGCGGGTTCCGTGTGCGAAAAAGCAAGGAAAAACAGCACGATATGGCGCAATCGACGCCGCGCTAGGTGCCGGGCGCGTGTATGCAGCCTATGGTCGAGCGCCCGCCGACTGTGGCGCCGACGCCGCGACGCTGGCGAATAGCGCAAGGTGGACGAGAATTAACCCCTTCGTCGCCTTTACGACTCCGAAGCACGTTTACATATCAGGGTGGCGTACCGGCGGCCGACCTTTCCCAAGGCCGGGCCGGAGCGTTCCCAGGTCGAAAAGCCCGTGTTCCAGACCCTGACCATGCCGCGCGCGCGCCGCTATGTCTCCTCAGCCCTCGCTCGCGATGCGCTGGGACGGCTGCTGCGCGCCCTTCTGGTGGTCGTGGGGCTGATCGTGGTGCTGGCCGGCGTGCTGATCGCGCCGCTGCCCGGGCCCATGGGCCTGCCGGTCGTGGTCGTCGGACTGATGATCGTCCTGCGCAACTCCTTCAAGGCGCGGCGACAGTTCGTCCGGTTCCAGAGGGCGCACCCGCGGGTCGTCTTCCCGATCCGCCGGCTTCTCAGACGGGAGCCGGAAGTCGTCCAGGTGGCCTGGCAACAGATGTTGAGGATGGAACGACTGGTCGTTCCGAGGCGGTTCCGCTTCTTCGTTCGAACCCGCCACAGCCTCAGACGTCGAGCCGCCTGACCGGCGCGATCCCGGAAGGTTCCGGATACGAAAAAGCCGCCCGGCGGACCGGGCGGCTTATTTCTTCGCGCTGAACAGACCCTACTGGAGGCGGCTGGCCAGCTGCTGGATCGCCGCGTCGACCTGCGGGTCGGACTTGGCGCCGGCGATGCGCTTGGCCAGCAGAGCCTCGGCCGCCTGGGCGGCGAGGTCGGCGGCGGCGGCCTTCACCTCGGCCGCGGCCTGGGCCTCGGCGTTGGCGATCTTCCGCTCGGCCAGCTGGCGACGACGCGCCAGGCTTTCGTCGAGCTTGGCCTTCGCCTCGGCTTCATAGCGACGGGCCTCGGCCTCGGCGGCGGACAGCATGTCCTTGGCCTGGCGTTCGGCTTCGGCGCGTTCGGCCTTCAGTTCGGCGAGGAGGCGCTGGGCCTCCGCGCGAATGCGCGCGGCTTCATCCAGGTCGGCCTGGATCGTGGCCGTCTTGGCGTCGAGCGCTTCGGCGATCGCCTTCGGCGCCTTGGCCACGAAGACCACGATGCCAAGGAAGATCAGAAGGCCCGCGAAAACCCAGGCTTCCGCCTCGGCGGGATTCAGGAATTCGGGCATCACGCGGCTCCGTTGGAGAGCGCGGCGGCGACGTCCTTGGCCGCCACCTTTTCGCCGGTCAGCTTCTCGACGATGGCCTGGGCCGTTTCGGTCGCGATCGTCGACACATTGCCCATGGCGGTGTCGCGCAGCGAACGGATACGGGCTTCGGCCTCGGCGGTTTCGGCCTTAAGGCGTTCGTCTTCGGCGGCCTGGCTCTTGGCGGCTTCGGCGTTGGCCTTGGCCTTGGCTTCGGCGGCGAGATTGCGGGCCCGGCTGCGGGCTTCGTCGATCTCGGCCTGGGCGGCCTTGGCCTGGGCCTCGGCTTCAGCCTGGACCTTGCGGGCCTCTTCCACCGCCGAGGCGATGGTTTCGGCGCGGGTGTCCAGGATCCGGCGCAGGCGCGGCACGAACACCTTGCCCAGCACGGTGTAGAGCACCGCGAAGATCAGCAGCAGCCAGACGATCTGACCGCCCCAGTATTGGAACTGGAACTGCGGCAGACCACCTTCGCCGCCGCCGTGGGCGGCGACCTCTGCGGTCGTAGTTTGGGTCTCGGCGGCCATCAGGCTTCGACGTCCTCAAAGCAGGCGGGGGCGCGGTTAGGGCGCCGCCCGACCCTGCGGATTACGGCTTAGCTGAACAGGATGACCAGGCCGAGCACGAAGGCCAGAATGCCCAGGGCTTCGGTCAGAGCCGCGCCGAGGATCAGGTTGGTGAACTGGCCGCCGGCCGCCGACGGGTTGCGCGTGGCGCCCGACAGGAAGTTGCCGAAGATGGTGCCCACGCCGACGCCGGCGCCGATCATGCCGAGGGTGGCGAGGCCCGCGCCGATGTACTTAGCCGCTTCCGCTTCCATGATTTTCAGTCCCGTTTGGAAGTTGAGATGTGATGAGGGTTTAGTCGGCCGTCAGTGGTGATGGCCGAGGTTGACCACGTCGTTCAGATAGACGCAGGTCAGAACCGCGAAAACAAAGGCCTGGAGGAAAGCCACCAGGAACTCGAGGGCCGTCAGGGCGACGACGCCGCCCAGCGACAGCATCGCGCCCGGAATGCCCAGCAGGCCCAGGCCGCCGCCGGCCGCCAGGGCGCCCAGCGAGACGACGAAGCCGGCGAACACCTTCAGGGCCACGTGGCCGCCGAGCATGTTGCCGAAAAGACGAAGGGCGAGGGTGACCGGGCGCAGCAGGAACGAGATCAGCTCGATCGGCGTCACCAGGATCAGCATGTACCAGGGCACGCCCGCGGGGACGAACAGCTTGTACATATTGGCGCCGTTGCGGATGAAGCCGACCAGCAGCACCAGCAGGATGGTCATGCCGCCGAGCGTGGCGGTCACCGCCAGCTGCGAAGTGGCCGTGAACACCAGGAAGAGCCCCAGGAGGTTCATCGCCAGGATGAAGGTGAAGATCGTGAAGACGTAGGGGAAGAACTTGCGGCCCTCGTGGCCGATGATCCCCGTCGCCAGGTCGTCGATGAAGCCGAACAGGCCCTCGCCGATCACCTGGGCGCGACCCGGCACGACCGCGGCCTTGGCGGTGGTCACCGCGAAGAACAGGACCACCAGGCTCGCCGCGATGATCATCGACAGGATCGAGTTGTTGATGGACAGGTCGATCGCGCCGACGCCCGGAAGGTTCACGGTGGGCAGGGTGAGAACCGGCTGGATCTCAAACTGGTGCATCGGGCTGGCCATGCCGCCTCGAACTCCTCAAGCTTCATCGTCCGCGTCGTCGGGCGGAAGGTCCCGGACTGGGCCCCAATCGCGCGCCGCCTCGGCGGTCATTTTTTGAGCCGATTTAACGGCCATCCAAATCGAAACGCCGAAGCCCAGAAGGACCCCCGCGATCATCCCCCAGGGCGCGGTCTTCGCGACGACGTCGATCGCCGCACCGAAGCCCAAGCCCACGAACACCCCGCCAAGAAGCACCGCCATGAGGCGATACCCGTAGCCGGCCGCCTTGGCGCCATAGTCAGGCGGCGCCTGAACCGTCCGCGCCTCAAGCGCTGCGGCTCTTTCGTCGAGGCGTCTGATCGCCTCGTCGCGCGGTTCATCCGGTTCGGCCATGCGTCGGGAAGTCATAGCGACCACAACGTCGCCGCCGCGGCCGGGGCTGAAAAGTCGCGCGGAACCTATAGGGGCGGCTGCGGTGCGTCAAGGCTGGGCAGATAGGTTTTAACTAGCTGTATTTATTGATGTTATGGAGCTTTTTGACCTTCCCGTCGCGGAAGGGCGACGCAAGATGGCGCGGGGAAGGGCCCGCGACTCCCGTATCGCGGCTATTGGGCGGCCAGCGCCTCGGCCTGGCTGAGGTCGACGGAGACCAGCTGCGAGACGCCGCGCTCGGCCATGGTCACGCCGAACAGGCGGTCCATCCGCGCCATGGTCACCGGGTTGTGGGTGATGGTGATGAAACGGGTCTGGGTCCGCCGCCGCATTTCGTCGAGCAGGTTGCAGAAGCGATCCACATTGGCGTCGTCTAGCGGCGCGTCCACTTCGTCCAGCACGCAGATCGGCGCCGGCTGGGCCAGGAAGACGGCGAAGATCAGGGCGCCGGCCGTCAGCGCCTGCTCGCCGCCGCTCATCAGGCTCATGGTCGCCAGCCGCTTGCCTGGCGGACAGGCGTAGATCTCGAGGCCGGCTTCCAGGGGATCGTCGGACTCCACGAGGCGCAACTCGGCCTGACCGCCCTCGAAGAGCGTCGAGAACAGGGTCCGGAAGTGCGAGTCGATGACCCCGAAGGCGGCCAGCAGGCGTTCGCGGCCTTCGCCGTTCAGCTCGTCGATGCCCTCGCGCAGGCGGGCGATGGCGCCGGTCAGATCGGCGCGCTCGGTCTGCATGGTCTCGAGCCGGGCCGCGTGCTCGTTCGCTTCCTCCTCGGCGCGCAGGTTCACCGCCCCGATCTGGTCGCGCTGGCGCTCAAGATTTCGCAGGTGCGCCTCGACCCCGCCGGCGTCCTTCGGAATGGCCACCGCTTCGTCCGAGAGCCGCCGGCCGAGCTGCTCGGGCTCGACCCGCATGGTCTCGCGAATCTGGTCGGCAACCTCGACGAGGCGTTCGCGGGCGGCTTCGCCCCGGGCGTCGAGCGCAGCGCGGCGCTCACGGGCTTCCGAGGCGGACGCGTCGGCGGCGCGCAGCGCGCGGTCCGCCTCAACGCGGGCCGATTCGGCGGCCGCCAGGGCGTCGCCGGCCGCCTTGCGGCGAGCCTCGGCCGCGGCGAACTCGTCCAGCAGCTTCTCTCGCCGCGCCGCCAGCGCCTCAGGCGCCTCGCGCGCCGCATCAAGGCGGGCCACCGCCGAGACGCGCGCCTCGGCGAGATCGTCCAGGCGCCGGGCCGCGCTGGTCGAACGGCGGGTCCAGTCGTCGCGGTCACGCTGCAGGCTCGCCAGACGCCGGGCGCGGCCGTCACGTTCGCGCACTTCGACGTCCAGAGCGGCGCGCGCCGCGGCCGCGGCCTCTCGTGCGGGGCCGGCGGCGGCGCGGGCGGCGGCCAGCCGGTCTTCCAGGTCGGAGTCGACGTCGGCCTCGCCGGCTTCGGCGCGAACCTGCGCGAGGGCGGCCTCCGCCTCCTGGAGCTCGGCGTCGAAGCGCGTGATGACGTCGTCCAGCGATCGCGCGCTCGCCTCGCGGCGGGCCGCTTCGCGATCCAGCCGTTCCACCGTGTCGCGCGCGCGGGCCAGGGCCTGCTCGGCGACCTGAGGCTCGCGGCGCGCGAGACGCAGGGCTTCCTCCGCGGCGCGGACCTCTGCGGCGGCGGCTTCGCGAGCGGTCCTGGCCGCCTTGGCGGAAGGGTCGAGCTTCTCGATTTCCGCCTCGACCTCGGACAGGCGGGTCTTCTGTTCCAGGCGGACGGCCGCGGGCTTCTTGGCCTCCGCGCGCGTCGTGAAGCCGTCCCAGCGCCACAGGTCGCCCTCGGCCGACACCAGGCGGCAGCCTGGAGCGAGCTTCGCCTGGAGGCGCGGTCCGTCCTCGCGCGACACCAGGGCGGTGAAGGCGAGCCGGGCGGCCAGCGCCTCCGGCGCCTGAACCAGCGGCGCCAGGGGACGCGCTCCGTCGGGCCAGGTCGGCGGCTCGGCGTCGCGGCCGCCCCAGTAAGCCGGCGCCTTGGGATCCAGCGCAGCTTCCAGGTCGTCGCCGAGGGCGGCGGCCAGCGCCGCCTCGTAGCCGCGGTGCGGTGAAACAGAGTCGAGGGCCGGGGCGAAGCCGCCGCGCCGCTGGGGGGCGACGATCTGGGCCAGCGCCCGCGCCTCGGCGGTCAGGCGGCCGACCACCTCCTCCAGCTTGCGGGCCGCCTCGCGGGTTTCGATCTCGGCGGCGGCGGCCCTGGCGCGCGCATCCTCGGCCGCCTCCAGCGCCGCGCGGGCCGCGGTGAGGGCGGCGGCGGCGCGTTCGAACTCGGCGCGGGCGGCCTCGGCCTGGGGCGAGACGGCGGGGCCGAGCTGCTCGCGTTCCGTGCGGGCCTGCTCCAGGGCCCGACGCGTGCGCGCCGCCCGAGCTTCGGCCTCGGCCAGGCGCGCCTGGGCCGCGCGGCGGCGCGCCTGGTCGGCGGCGACCTCGGCGGCCAGGGCTTCCACGGCGGCGTCAGCCTCGGCGCGGGCCGCTTCGGCGGCGCGGGCGGCGGCCTCCAGCTCGGGCACGCGCTCCGGCGCGCCGGCGACGGCGGCTTCCAGGCTCGCCAGTTCGTCCGCGAGATTGGCGAGCGCCTCATGGGCGTCGTCCACGATCTGCGTCTCGCGCGCGCGGTCGGCGTCGATCCGCGCGACTTCGCCGGTCAGCCGCTCGACCTCGGCGGCCAGGGCCTCGCCTTCGCGTTCGATACGGTCGCGGTCGATGGCGAGCTTGCCCAGGATGGTGGCGGCGACGGCCTCGGCCTCGCGAAGCGGGCGGATGGCGTCCTCGGCCTCGGCGGCCGTCGTCGTGGCGGCGGCGGCGGCGCGGGCGCTCTCCTCGACAGCGCGCGCGGCCTCGGCCGCCTCCTCGCGCAGGCGCTGGGCGGCCTCGCGCGCCTCGGTCCAACGGGCCAGGAGCAGCGCGCCCTGCAGGGTGCGGATTTCGGCCGACAGCTTCTTGAATCGCTCGGCCTGGCGCGCCTCGCGGCGAAGGCGCGACAGCGCCGCCTCAAGCTCCTGACCGACGTCGTCGAGCCGGGCGAGGTTGGCCTCGGCCGCGCGCAGGCGCAGCTCGGCCTCGTGCCGGCGCGAGTGCAGGCCGGAGACGCCCGCCGCCTCTTCCAGAATCAGGCGGCGGTTCTGCGGCTTGGCGGCGATGAGTTCGGAAATCTGGCCCTGGCGCACCAGGGCCGGCGAGTTCGACCCGGTCGAGGCGTCGGCGAACAGGAGCTGGACGTCACGCGCGCGAACCTCGCGCCCGTTGATCCGGTAGGTCGACCCTGCGCCCTTGTCGATGCGGCGCACGACCTCCAGCACCGGATGGTCGTTGAACGCCGCCGGCGCCTTGCGATCCGCATTGTCGATGGTGAGGGCGACTTCGGCGTGGTTGCGCGGCGGGCGCGAACCCGAGCCGGCGAAGATGACGTCGTCCATGCCGCCGGCCCGCATGGCCTTGGCGGAATTGGCGCCCATCACCCAGCGCAGCGCTTCCAGCAGGTTAGACTTGCCGCAGCCGTTCGGTCCGACGACGCCCGTCAGTCCCGGCTCGATGCGGAACTCCGTGACGTCGACGAACGACTTGAAGCCGGAGACCTTGAGGCGCTGGAAGTGCACTTAAGGCCCTCTCCGTCCGCGCCTACTTCGACGCTTCGGCGAAGGCGGCGTCGAGCTGGGCCATGGAGACCTCGCCCTCGGCGATCTTCTTGCCGTTGAAGAAGAAGGTGGGCGTGCCGGTGATCTTGTCCTTCTTGATCGCCGTGTCGACGCGTTCGTTGAGCGCCTTGAGGGCGGCCTCGTCGGAGATGCAGGCGTTGAACTGCTGCTCGGTCATGCCGGCGCCCTGGGCCACGCGCAGCAGCCCGCCGCGGATGTCGCCGGAATTGAACATCTCCATCTGGTTCTGGAAGATGGCGTCGAGGACGGTGAAGTACTTGTCCTTCCCCGCGCAGCGCGCCAGCAGGAAGCCCGCCGCCGCCATCTCGTTCGGCGGGGTCAGGAATTCCTTCAAGGTGTAGTGGACCTTGCCGCTGTCGATGTACTTCTTCTTGAACTCGGGGAAGGTCTCGTTGTTGAAGCGCGCGCAGTGGGCGCAGCTCGCCGAGGCGTATTCGACGACCTGCACCTTGGCCTTGGGGTCGCCCAGGGTCATGTCGCCTTCGCTGGCGCCGGTCGGGCCCTTGCTGCAGCCCGCGAGGGCCAAGGCGCCCAGGGCGGCGACGACGAGGAGACGGCGGCTGAACTTCGACATGGCGGCTCTCTGATATTCCTAACGGGACATTAAAGCCCGATTCCCCAGGCGGCGTCCCGCGACGCCGTCGGCCGGGTCCAGGCTGACGTCGGGCACATAAGGCGGATCAGCGGCTCCGCCGCAAGACCCCGCGGCCGAGGGCGGCGAGGGCGTCCTTCAAAGGCCCGTCCGGCTGGGCCGCGAGGCCCTTCGCAAGGTCGGCCTCCTGAGCTGCGTCCAGCGGGGGCGGTCGACGTCGCGCCGGTGGTCCGGGGCGCTGGGCGAGGGGCCGCAGCGGGCCCTGCAGGATGCGCAGCCGGCCCACGGCGCCGTCGCCGAGGAAGAGGTTCACCCGGGCCATGATCTCGGGCGCCTGATGCTGGATCAGCGCCGCGACCGGGCCCGGCACGCGGATTTCCAGCGTCGAGGGCGCGCCACCCCGGCCCTTGATCAGTTTCACCGGCTCTGTGCGGCGGGCGATCTCCTCGCCGACGATCTCGCGCCAGCGCGCCTGAAGGGCGCCCGGACCCTGCCCGAAGCGCTCGTCCAGTTCGCGCAGCATCCTGGTCAGGCCGCGCCCGGCTGGCGGCGGGGGGCGATGCGAGGGACGCGTCCGCTTCCGCGTCAGAATGCGGGCGGCTTCTCCGAGGTCTGGAAGCTTGCGGTCCATCGCGTTCATCCTAGCGCAGCGGCCCGGGCGCCCGCTAGGACTGCGGCATGAACACCGCCGATCTGCGCGCCCGACTCCTGGCCTGGTACGACGCCAACGCCCGCGCCCTGCCCTGGCGCGTCGGCCCCGCAGACCACGCGCTCGGCGTCAGGGCCGACCCCTACCGGGTCTGGCTTTCCGAGGTGATGCTGCAGCAGACCACGGTCCCGCACGCCGCGCCCTACTTCCTGAAATTCACCGCCCGCTGGCCGACCGTGTCGGACCTGGCGGCCGAGGAGGATGGCGAGGTCATGGCCGCGTGGGCGGGCCTCGGCTACTACGCCCGCGCCCGCAACCTGCTGGCCTGCGCCCGCGCCGTGGCGCGAGATCATGGCGGCGTGTTTCCGGATACGGAAGAGGGTCTGCGGTCCCTGCCGGGGCTCGGCCCCTACACCGCCGCGGCGGTGGGCGCGATCGCCTTCGACCTGCCGACCAACGTCGTCGACGGCAATGTCGAGCGGGTGATGGCGCGGCTCTTCGCAGTGGAGACGCCGCTGCCGGCGGTCAAGCCGAAGCTCAAGGCGCTGGCGGCGAGCCTGGTGGCCGACGACCGGCCCGGCGACTGGGCCCAGGCGCTGATGGATCTGGGCGCGACGATCTGTCGGCCGAAAGCGCCGCTGTGCGAGCGCTGCCCGCTGGCCGCCGACTGCGCCGCTCGCGCCTCGGGCGCGCCGGAGCGCTTTCCGGTCAAGGGCGCCAAGGCCGAGCGGCCGCGCCGCCACGGGGTGGCCTATGTGCTGACGCGGGGCGGGGACGTGGCGCTGGTGCGCCGTCCGCCCAAGGGACTGCTGGGCGGCATGCTGGCCCTGCCGACCACGGACTGGCGCGCGGCGGTTTTCGGCGACGCCGAGGCCAAGGCGGGCGCGCCCGCTGCCGCCGAATGGCGGGCGGTCGGCGAGATCGAGCACGTCTTCACGCACTTTTCCCTGACGCTCAGGGTCATGCGCGCCGAAGGCGATGCGGACGGCGTGATCTGGACGCCGCCGGGCGGCCTGGAGGCCTTGCCCAGCGTCTTCCTCAAGGCCGCGCGGGCCGGCTTAGGAAACCTGATCTAGGCGGCGATCTGGCTGCGCATGCGGGTGCGCAGGACGTCGATGGGGGCGAGGCCCTTGTCCGACTTGAAGTGCCAGTAGGTCCAGCCGTTACAGGCCGGGGCGGACTGGACCATGGCGCCGACCTTGTGGATCGAGCCGGACATTTCGCCGACCACGAGGCTGCCGTCGGCGCGCACGCGGGCCGCGCGCTCACCCTTGGGGTCATAGAGGGTGTCGCCGGCGCGCAGCAGGCCCGCCTCGACGATCTGGCCGAACGGCACGCGCGGCTCGGCGCGCTTGGAGCCGGTGACTTCGAGGTCCTTCGGGTTCACCGGCGTGACCTGGGAGATGCGCTTCGCCGCCAGCTCGACATACTGGGTCTCGCGTTCCAGGCCGATGAAGCGGCGGCCGAGACGCTTGGCGGCCGCGCCGGTCGTGCCCGTGCCGAAGAACGGATCGAGGACCAGATCGCCCGGCTTGGTCGAGGCCATGAGGATGCGGTGCAGCAGGGCCTCGGGCTTCTGGGTCGGGTGCGCCTTGACGCCGTTGTCGTCCTTCAGCCGCTCTTCGCCGGTGCACAGCGGGAAGGTCCAGTCCGAGCGCATCTGCAGCTCGTCATTGGCCATCTTCATGGCGTCGTAGTTGAAGGTGTAGCGCCGCGCGCCACGGCCCTTGGCGGCCCAGATCAGGGTCTCGTGGGCGTTGGTGAACCGGGTGCCCTTGAAGTTCGGCATCGGATTCGACTTGCGCCAGATGATGTCGTTCAGGATCCAGAAGCCCAGGTCCTGCAGCGTCGCCCCGACGCGGAAGATGTTGTGGTAGCTGCCGATCACCCACAGCGACCCCTCGTCCTTAAGGACGCGCTGGCATTCGAACAGCCAGGCTTTGGTGAAGGCGTCATAGGCCTCGAAGCTGGCGAAGCGGTCCCAGTCGTCGTCCACGGCGTCGACCTTGGAATTGTCCGGGCGCAGCAGCTCGCCGCCGAGCTGGAGATTGTAGGGCGGGTCGGCGAAGACCAGATCGACCGATTTCGAGGGCAGCTTCTTCAGCTCCTCGATGCAATCGCCGTTGATGATGGTTTCGGCCGGAAAAGACATGCCCGTCCCTCGCTACTCAGGAGACGGAATCCTCGTCGGTCGTGGTGAAGACGCACCTAAGGAACGTGGCTAACAAACCCTTAAGTCGCTGACGCCCCGGACAATTCGGACAGCTCAGTCCTCGCCGGACAGAACCTGGGCCTCGCCCGCCAGAAGCGCGCGGATCGGCGCCCAGCCGCGGCGGTGGATCGGCGAGGGGCCGAGCCTGCGCAGCGCCTCGACGTGGATCTCGGCGTGGTAGCCCTTGTGGCTGGCGAAGCCGTAGTCGGGATAGAGGGCGTCCATCTCGATCATCAGCCGGTCGCGCGCCGTCTTGGCCAGGATCGACGCGGCCGCAATCGAGGCCGACAGGGAGTCGCCCTTGACCACGGTGCGGATCTGGCAGGGCAGGTCGAAGCGGTAGTTGCCGTCGACCAGCGCGAAGGCCGGCTCGACGCTCAGGGCCTCGACGGCGCGGCGCATGGCCAGGCCCGTGGCGTGCAGGATGTTCAGTTCCTCGATCTCGTCGATCTCGGCGAAGGCCACCGCCCAGGCGACGGCGCACTGCTTGATTTCGATTTCGAGGGCGTCGCGCGCCTTGGCCGTCAGCTTCTTGGAATCGTTCAGTCCGGGCGGGATGCGGCGCGGGTCGAGGATGACGGCGGCGGCCGAGACCGGACCCGCCCAGGGCCCGCGGCCCGCCTCGTCGACCCCGCAGACCGGCGACAGGCACTGAAGCTCGAGCGAATAGTCCGGCATCAGGCCCCCATGGCCCGGATCGGCGCATGCCGATGGCAGGCGACCAGGTGGTCGTTCACGAAACCCGTGGCCTGCATGAAGGCGTAGACGATCACCGGTCCGACGAACTTGAAGCCCTTGGCCTTCAACGCCTTGGACATCTCGACAGCGACCGGCGTCTGGGCCGGCACCTGGGCGATGGCTTCGAAGTCGTTCTGGATCGGCTTGCCGTCGGTGAAGTCCCACAGGAACTTCGAGAAATCCTCACCCCGCTCGCGCATGTCGAGATAAAGGCGCGCGCCGTTGATGGCGGCGTCGATCTTGGCGTTGGAGCGCACGATGCCCGGGTCGGCCATCAGGCGCGCGCGGTCCGCCTCGCCGTAGCGGGCGACCTTCTCGGGGTCGAAGTCGTCGAAGGCGGCGCGGAAGCCTTCGCGCTTGCGCAGGATGGTGATCCAGGCGAGCCCCGCCTGGAAGCCGTCGAGCACCAGCTTCTCCCACAGGGCGCGGGGGTCGTACTCGGGCACGCCCCATTCCTCGTCGTGATAGGCCTCGTAGAGCGCGTCGCCCTGCATGCCGCGCCAGCCGCAGCGAATCGGTTCGGTGGACATGACGGCGACTTTCCGTGGCGGACCCGGTCCGAGCAAGGCGCACGACCGGCTTGGATGACGATGCGGAACTCCATCACAACTGCAAGCCCCGGAATGGCGGCAGGGAGGGATGAGGATGTTCGAGCGCTTCCAGCTTTCGCAGATCGACGTGGGCGAGGTGTCGCTGCGCGTCCGCCATGGCGGCTCCGGCCCGCCGCTGCTCCTGCTGCACGGCTATCCGGAGACCCACATGATGTGGGGCAAGATCGCCGACGACCTGGCGGCGGACTTCACGGTGGTCGCGCCCGACCTGCGC
>ENA-UOYA01004039-UOYA01004039.1-activated-sludge-metagenome-genome-assembly--contig:-NODE-4039-length-12643-cov-15.844217_pt1 | contig 12643 bp, 8 predicted proteins | sample MGYA00238163_ERZ764804 | MGnify/ENA primary metagenome ERZ764804 (study PRJEB28919, sample SAMN05720223) | activated sludge metagenome | isolation source: Anaerobic digester | place: Hong Kong...
TATTTAAAAACAAGCGTTCGTGGTTGTTGTTCAAAATAAGCTTTTGTATTTCGATGGACTTCGTCACTTTTCATCAGATCAGGTAATTCCCAAAAACGCCAATCTTCATGCTGACCGGATGGTAATTGATCTAATGCCATCGGTTGCATCACTTCACACCCCAACACCACGTAATGTGTGCTGATCCCTGGCTTACCAAATACATTATCCTCGTAGAGATGTTCAAATACCCCCAGGAACTTCACTCTGGAAGTGACGAGAGGAAACCCCAATTCCTCTAAGCCAATCCGTTTCAGTGCCTGCTCGATCCTCTCGTCCTTGAAGACTCGCCCTCCCGGAACGAACCAGAAACCCTGTGCAGGCTTGTTCCTGCGCAACCCCAATAAAACACGACCCCGCTCGTCCTTCACGATCAGGTCGATCGAGACGAGCGGAGCATTGGTAACAACCTGAAAAAACTCTTTATCGTCGAGCTTCAAAATTCTACCTTGGATTGAAAGAGCTTAAAGTTCCTGGAATCCAGCCAGGCACTCGAAAATGCGGTCGATATCGGTTTCGGAGAAGCTTTCGTAGGCTTCCGAGGCACCCAGGTTCTCGTCAAGCTGTTCTAGCCGCGACGCGCCTGTGATGACGCTGCTCACTTCCTTGCGGCGCAAGATCCAGGCGATCGCCAGTTGTGACGGGGTGATCGAGAGGTCGTTGGCCACCGCGGTGAGTTTTTTGACGATCGAGATTGTCTGCGGGGTGATGCGGTCGCGGATCCAGGCGTAATCGTCCAGGCTGGCACGGCTGCCCTGCGGGATACCTTCGTTGTATTTACCAGTGAGAATGCCGTAGTATAACGGACTGAACGTGGTCAAGCCCAATCCCAGGTCTCGGCAGATGGGCATGATCGTGTCTTCCACGCGTTTGCGGTGGAAAAGGTTGTATTGTGGCTGTTCCATCGTGGGCGGAATGAGTCCATATTGGCGCGCCACCCCGTAGGCCTCCATCACCTGGGCCGCCGTCCATTCGGAGGTGCCCCAGTAGAGGATCTTTCCCTGGTGGATCAGGTCGTCCATGGTTCGCGCCACCTCTTCGACTCGGGTATCCGGGTCGTAGCGGTGACAGAAATACATGTCAAGATACTCCACTCCCAATCGCTTGAGACTGGAATGCAAGGCTTCTGTGACGTGTTTACGCGAAAGTCCGCGTGAATTCGGTCCTTTGCCCACTGGCCAAAATACTTTTGACGAGATCACCAGCTCCTCTCGAGGCAAGTCCTGGATCGCCTTGCCGAGTACGACCTCTGCCTGACCGTTGGCATACATGTCAGCGTTATCGAAAAAGTTGATCCCCTGCTCGTAAGCCTCATGGATCAGAGAAATGGCGGTATCTTCATCGATCTGCCCGCCAAAGGTGATCCACGATCCAAGCGAAATCTCGCTTACCTTTAAACCAGAATGGCCTAAACGTCTGTAGTGCATGGTTCCTCCATTACTTCAGAGAGTCGAGAGTGGAGAATGGAGAATCGTCAAAATCTATCACCTCCACGTCGACATCTCCTAATAAATATTCACTCTTTTCATCGCAAATGGAATGACCAAGCTCTTTAGACTCAGCCAAACCCTGTTTGGATTTTCGTAAATAAGCAATATACCCATTAATCAGAATCACCAGAGCATCAGCTTTGGCAATACCTTGGCTCCCAATGTTTTCAGGCAAATATCCCAAATCAACAGCCATGGACAGGTGGCTGATCAATTCTTCAAGTGAACCTCTGGCGTTGTAACAAAATTGGATATTTGCCTGATAATAAAATCGCCCATAACCTTCTGCTATGTTTGCTAGAATACTGGTTGAAGCCCTTCGGATTTGAGATGCCAGTTCCCATTTTTCCTCTAGTGGCAAGTAGGGAATTACCTCGCGATAGATCAATAATGCAAGGTCTTTCGCTTCAACCCACACTTTCAGTCTTTTCAAACCAGTACTTGTCATCAAATAACCCTTATCACAATTTGTCTGCAGGTATTGTCTTGCATTGATGATTTCCGGATCTCGTATTTTGACGATTTACAAATCTCAATTCTTCATCCCTGGTTCTGACGATTCTCTTCTCTCTATTCTCGATTCTCGGAATTTCCAATACCCAGTGGCTTCCACTTGTCACTATCCGCGCGCAGACGATGTTGGCCACCACCGCGGTTGTGCAATTCATCGAAGCCTTCCGGCTTGATGACCATTTCCTCGCCATCCAGCAGGCCGCTGACCCCGGATTGTCCGGGTTCAACTCGCTTCTTCTGGCAGTACTTGCAGGTCTTGGGGTCGTGTGCCTTGTAGTTCTGCGGTTCCTCGTAAGTGGTGATGAAACCCTCGTAGTTGCGCAGCACGATCTTGTGGTCCGAGGCGCTGATCTGGTAATTTGGCATGACCGGAATCTTGCCGCCGCCTTCCGGTGCATCGACCACATAGGTCGGAACCGCGAACCCGGAGGTATGCCCGCGCAAACCTTCAATGATCTCGACGCCTTTGGCCACCGGGGTACGGAAGTGTCCAGCCCCTTCCACCAGGTCGCACTGATAGAGGTAGTACGGGCGCACGCGGATACGCACCAGCTTCTGCACCAGGTCGCGCTGAATATGCACGCAATCGTTGATCCCGGCCAGCAGCACCGACTGATTGCCCAGTTGAATACCTGCCCGGGTCAGTTTATCGGTCGCGTCAGCCAATTCTTTGGTGATCTCGTTGGGGTGGTTGACGTGGATGTTCATCCACAGGGGATGATACTTCTGCAGCATATCGGTCAGTTCATCGGTCACGCGCATGGGCATGAACACCGGCACGCGTGAACCAATGCGGATGATCTCGACGTGTTCGATCTCGCGCAGGCGTGAAAGTAATTCTTCCAGCAGTTTTGGCGCCAATGTCAGCGGATCGCCGCCAGAGAGCAGCACGTCACGCACCTGTGGGGTGCGCTTGATGTACTCGATTTGAGCTTCGAAATCGGCATGTGAAAACGTCTGGGTGGGATCACCCACAATGCGCGCGCGGGTGCAATAACGGCAATACGAGGCGCACTGCGTAGTTACCAGCATCAGCACGCGGTCTGGGTAACGATGCACCAGCCCAGGGACAGGGGAATGGCGATCCTCTGCCAGTGAATCTTCCATCTGCCCGGTAAACGCGTCGATCTCGCCAGCCGTGGGGATAATCTGCTTGCGAATCGGATCGTCCGGGTCGTTCGGATCGATCAATGAGACGTAATAAGGCGTCACATCCACCCGGAACAACCCGGGTGAACTTAACGCTTTCTTTTCACTTTCGGTAAGTTTCAGAACATTCGAGAAATCATCCACTGAGTTCAAACGGTTGCTTAACTGCCAGCGCCAATCGTTCCACTTTTCATCTGGAACTTCTGCGAAAGCAGCGGATCGTTTAGAAACAAAGGGGGTTGGTGACATAATTCTCCTTGGTCCTGGAAAAGGGTTGATCAAACGACCCGAAATCACGGGCTCGTTCGTAAAACTATTTTACGGTGAAAGGGGGTACGGGTCAACTGCGGCGCTCAACCCAGGTATTCGCGCAGGTGTCGGCTGCGGGTCGGATGGCGCAGTTTACGCAGGGCTTTGGCTTCGATCTGGCGGATGCGTTCGCGGGTGACGTTGAAATAACGGCTCACCTCTTCGAGGGTATGATCCTTGCCGTCGATCAGACCAAATCGCAGCTCCAGCACCTGTCGTTCGCGCTCCGAAAGGGCTGCCAGCGCGCTTTGCACCTGCTCTCGTAGCATTTCACGAGCCGCGGCATCCATCGGTTCGAGCGCTTCGTCGTCTTCAATGAAGTCGCCCAACTGACTGCTTTCCTCGTCGCCGACCGGGCGTTCCAGTGAGATCGGTTCCTCAGCGGATTGCAGGATCCGCTGTACTTTCATCGTCGCCCAATTCCAGCGCCGCTGCAGTTCAGGATCGAGTGGTTGGTCGGCTGCTTTGGCTTTCTTGATCGCCTCCACGTCGGCCGCGGAGAGTATGTCGGTTTCCAAAGCCAGCTCATCCAGAGATGGCTCACGCCCCAGCTTTTGCACCAGGGAACGCTGTACCCGCAAAATTCGGGTGATCGCCTCAAATAGATGCACCGGAATGCGGATGGTGCGCGCGTGTTCCGCGATGTAACGGCTGATCGATTGTCTGATCCACCAGGTGGCGTAAGTCGAGAACTTGAAACCACGCGTCGAATCGAACTTCGACACAGCCCGCAATAAACCAAGATTCCCTTCCTGGATTAGATCAAGGAAGGAGATCCCGCGTCCCAGGTAGCGTTTGGCAATACTGACCACCAGTCTTAGGTTGGCACGGATTAGCGTTTGATTGGATTCCTCCGCGCGCCGTTTGATGGCATCTACTTCAGCCTTAAGGATATCTTCACCAGGCAGCATGCGTTTCAGCCATACCGCCTGCGGCATGATCTCGTTTTTAGTGATCTTAGTGAGGATATTTGTGGCCATGTCAGTGGGGATCATGTACATGCCCATGAATAAGGTAAATGCCTGCCGAACCAGTGCTTCCCAAATCTGGTCTTTGCCCCACAGGCCGTTATCCAGGTAGGTACGCAGGTATGATGGTTCATCCGCCTGCCATTGTCGCTTCAATATTTGTGCTTCGGCAAACATCAGCGAAAGATCGGGAATTTCATGGTTACCCATGTCGCGGGCACCATCCTGAAGTCCCGACCAGGTTTGGACCATTTCATCAATCATTAACGAGTAAAGCGCCTTGTAATATCCTTCAGCTCCTCTGGCGATCTTTAACTTGGCTTCAAATTTCTCAATGCGTACAAGTGCTTCAATTCGAACAGCCAGGCGAAACTCGCTATCCGCGTCCAAAAGATGGATTTGACCAATTTCCTTTAAATACAAACGTACGGGATCTTCCGATAACTCCAATGCTATGGTGGGATCCTCGAGAATCTCCAACGGGTCTTCGACGACCAGTTCGTTCCACTCGTTTCCAGCCTGAGCCAGTGATGTATCGTCCGGCTCCTGTTTGATCAACGCGTCATCATCCAGCGAGGTATTCTCCACCAAAGGAATATCCAACCCTGGGGTTTTGCCGGTTTTACGTTTTGGCTGTGAAACCTTGCTTGTTTTTTTTACCGGGGTTTTCTTACTTGATGTCTTGGCCGGCGTTTTCTTGACGGTTTCAGTGGAAGCGCTCTTTACCATGGGTTAACTATACCATAAATAGTTTTTTTAACTTGTCAACACAGGTTTGCCCAATGCGCGGTCCAGTTTTCCACGCAACATGGTGTATTCCATCGTCATCTTCTGTAAATTCTGGATTTCCTCCTTGTTTTCCTCATCTTGTTGTAAAAAGCGTAATTGATTCAACGTCTCTTTCACATGCAACAGACGCAAGTTCATCACCGACCGGATCAGATCTTCAAGCACCTTGTTGTGATTCTTTTCTTCCTCTTTTAACTCAGGTGTGCTTAACCTGATCAGACTCTCCTGCAGACTTTCAGGCAGGTTGAGTTTGATGTATTGCAGCGTATCCACCTCATCCTGCGCCAACCCCTGGATAAGCAGCCGGATGACCAGTTGGTGATCAGCATTCTCGAAATCATCCACAGTCACGCTGTTGAGCCCGCACTGCTGTAACGACCGGTCGAGGTCGTACAAGTCGTCTGGCTTTTGAATCAGCAATTTTAGGCAATGTGTTTCCAACGCGTAAGCCCTGTTGTCAGACCGCTTTTCAAGTTTCGTAGGTGTCGGCTCAGCGATGGCATCGACGCGAGTGCGCCTCCGTTTGGGGGTTTCTCGTACCCGCTGCGCGCCCAATAACGTGCGTTCGTCCACTTTGAGCAGGCGTGCCAGTTGCTGGCGGTAAGTGTCTCGCTCGATCGCGGATGGCACGTCTTCGATTAGGGGTAGCACCTGGGCAGCCACCTCAGCCTTGACCTTGGCGTCGCTGATGTTCGACGTCGCTGCCAGGGTATCCATCACGTGCACCACGATGGGTTTGGCGCGGTCGAGGATGCGCTGCCACTCCTCGGCGTCGGCAAGCACTACCTCATCGGGATCCTTACCCGGCGGCAGGGTGGTGACACGAACGTCCGCCTGCAGCCGTGCTTCATGCCGCAGCAGCCCGTGCGCGTCGAACACGAGCTCGTCGCTGTGGTCCAGCGCCTGGCGCGCGATATCTAGACCTCGTAGAGTGGCTTTCTCACCCGCGGCATCAGCGTCCAACGCCAGCACGATGCGCCGCGTGAATTTCTTCAGATATCGAAGCTGATCTTCATTTAACGCTGTACCCATGGGGGAAACCGTGTTGGTATATCCCGCCTGGTGCAGGATGATTACATCTAGATAACCTTCCACCAGCACCACCTGGTCTTTAGCGCGGATGGCCTTGCGCGCCAGATCCAGCCCATAAAGCAGATGGCTTTTATCAAACAACACCGTTTGCGGTGAGTTAAGAAACTTGGGGTTGTCCTCGGGGTTGAGGATACGTGCGCCGAACCCGGCCATTTTGCCGTTGCCGTCGCGGATCGGGAAGGTGATGCGGTTGCGGAACTTGTCATACACGCCACCGCCGTCGCGCTCGTTGACCATGCCTGCCTGGCTCATCTCTTCAACGGAATAGCCCTGACCGCGCAGATGGGTGAGTGTGGCTTCATATGAATCGGGGGCGTAACCCAGTCCAAACATTTCAATGGTTTGCGTGGTCAGGCCGCGCTTGAGCAGGTAGTCCAGTACCGGTTTTCCTGCCGGCGTCTTGATCAGCGAATAGTGGAAGAAACTACCTGCTTCTTCGAGTAGCGCACGCAGGCGCCCGTATTGCTCTTCGGCAGCCTGGCGTTCCGGCGTCTGAGGTACGAGCGTAACCCCGGCTCGGTCGGCCAGGTACTTCAACGCTTCGCTGAAATCCCAGCCTTCCTTCTTCATTACGTATTTGAAGATGTCGCCACCCTCGTTGCATTCACCGAAACAGCGCCACGTACCCGAATCGGGAAAGACCGCGAAAGCTGGCGTTTTGGTGTTGTGGTGGAACGGACAAAAACCCGTATAGCTCTTCCCCGATCGGCGTAGTTTCACCGACTCAGAAACAAGGTCGACAATATCGATACGGTCTTTGATCTCATCAATCGTGGACATAGGCTTCAGGCTTAATATTATCGCATAAATCCTTAACCGCCAGTACCGTAAAAGGGTGCGAGATTATTTATATGTCCACGAATTGCACGAATACAATCGAAAAAAACGGTTAAACGGTAGGAACACGGCGTGCTGAATACAGCGTGCCGTGCCTCTACATATGAATTTATTCGTGTCAATCGTTTACTTCGTGGAAAAGATTAGAACCCTTCCAGCACACTGAAATCCGCGGTACCTTTTGCCAACCGTGCCACCCGCTGCAGCAACCCCAGCCGGTTGGCGCGGACAGCCTGGTCCTCGTCCATCACCAGCACACTGTCGAAGAAGGCGTTGATTGCCGGCACCACATTGACAAAGGCAGCCAGCAGCTCTTCCACGCTGCCGCTGCGCCGCGGAGTTTTCTCCATCGTCTCCAGGGCGGTATACAGCTTCTCTTCCGAAGGTTCGCGGAAGGCTTTGACGTCGATGGGGTACTCCACCTTCTGGTCGCGCGTGATGCGTACGCAGCGCGAGTAAGCTTGCAGCACCTGCAGCCAGTTGGCGCGCGTGGTCCAATCGCTCAGCTCTTTGACAGCGCGCAGAACACCTGCCGGGTTGGATTGCTGTTCTCCCAATACCGCGTCTACCACATCGTATTTGAATCCCTGGTCAGTGAGGCTGTTCTTCAAGCGACCTACGATGAAATCGAGGCAGGCCTGGCGGCTCTTCTCATCCGCCGCGATGGGCAGGTTCTGACTTGCCAGGCTCAACCCTTCAGCCAGGTCAAAATCGAGATCGAAGCCCTGCAGCAACTGCACTAATCCCAATGCAGCGCGCCGTTGCGCGAAAGGATCTTTGGTACCCGAAGGCGCCAATCCCGCCGCGAACAGCCCGGCCAGTGAATCGATCCGATCGGCCAGCGAAATCACCAGCCCGACCTTTGAGGTGGGCAGCGCGTCTCCGGTGAAGCGCGGTAGATAATGCTCATAGATCGCCTGCGCCACTGCCTCGGACTCGCCCGAGTGCAACGCGTAATATTTACCCATCACGCCCTGTAGCGAGGTCATCTCCACCACCATGTGCGTCACCAGGTCAGCTTTGCACAGTTTGGCGGCACGCAGTGCGGTCTTTTGCTCCTCGTCGCTCAGCTTGAAATAGCCGCACAGCGCCGGCACCATCGCCTCAATGCGTTTGGACTTGTCAAGCATCGAGCCCAGCTTAAACTGGAAGGTTAACGTGCCCAATTTTGGCAGCGAGTCTTCCAACTTATGCTGCAAATCCTCATTGATGAAGAAAGCGGCGTCCACAAAACGGGCGCGGATCACCTGGGCGTTACCGTCGGCAACAGTATCGAGGCCGTTCTTATCACCGTTGCGAACAGCGATGAAATAGGGCAACAGCTTTCCTTCCTTGCCTTGTACAGGGAAGTAGCGCTGGTGTTTCTTCATCACCGAGATCAACACCTCGGCGGGTAATTTCAAGTGTTCCTCTTCGAAGCTGCCGCGCAGTGCGGTGGGCGCCTCGACCAGTTGAGTTACTTCATCCAGCAGATCCTCGTCCACCTTTTCAACGGCACCGCTCTCTCGCATGATCTGCAACACCTGGGCGCGGATGGTTTCCTTGCGCTCTTCGGGATCGAGGATGATCCCCTGCTTCTCCAAAGCCGTGTTGTACTCGGCAATGGAGTTGACTTTGATTTCCTCCGGCTCGTAGAAACGCAGCCCACGGGTCACATTGGACGCCGTCAGGCCTGCGTACTCGAATGGCACCGGACAGTCCCCCAGCAGCGTGGTGAACCAGCGCAGCGGGCGCGAATAAGCCACGTTCGTCTGGTTCCAGCGCATTGTCTTGTCGAATTTGATTCCAGCTACCAATCCGGGCAGCGCCTTGAGCAGCACGTCATAGGTGCTGGCGGTTTCTTCCTTCACCTCAGCCACCACGTATTGCCCGCCGTCGATCTCTGCCACCTTGAGGTCCTTCACGCTCAGCCCCTTGCCCTGGGCAAAGCCCTCGGCAGCCTTGGTCGGCTGACCGGCGGCGTCGAAGGCGCGCGCGGCTGGCGGCCCCTTAACCACCGTGGTGCGCTCGGTTTGTTTATCAGCCAGGTCTTCCACGATCGCCACCAGGCGACGCGGCGTGCCGGACACGGTCACTTTGCCATGTTCCAAGCGCAGCTCGTCCAACATTGCCGGCATCTTCTCGCGCAACTGGCTCAGCGCGGATTCCAGGTCGGCGGCAGGGAGTTCCTCGCTGCCGATCTCGAGCAGGAAGGGAGCCTTGCCGGTCGGCGGGGTGCCTTTTACCGGGGTGGCCGCTGCACTAGCAACAGCCGTCTGATCTTTCAGGAACGGGAACTCCTGCTCCTGACGCTGCGCTACATAAGCCTCAGCAGTGCGGTGCGCCAGGTCGCGCATGCGGCCGAACATCTGCTGGCGTTCGGTCACGCCCACCGCGCCGCGCGTATCCAGCACGTTGAAGGTGTGCGAGCATTTCAGGATGTAATCGTGCGCCGGAAGTACCAGCCCCAGACGCAAAGCCTCTTCAGCTTCTTTGGTGTAGATATCGAGCAACTGGCGCTGACGGTCGACGTCGGCCACCTCGAAATAATACTTGCTGTGTTCCACCTCACCCTGAAAATTGACGTCGCCGTAGCTGCGCTGCTTGTTCCACTTCATCTCGCGGAAGTGGCGCGCGTGCTGCAGCGGCATGGTGATGCGCTCCAGACCGTAGGTGATCTCAACAGCCACCGGGTCAACGGTCAGACCGCCCGCCTGCTGGAAGTAGGTGAACTGCGTGATCTCCTGCCCGTCCAGCCAGACCTCCCAGCCGAGGCCCCAGGCGCCCAGCGCCGGGGACTCCCAGTTGTCTTCCACGAAGCGGATGTCGTGCTGGCGCGGGTCGATGCCAAGCGCCTGCAGCGACTTGAGGTATAACTCCTGCGGGTTGCCGGGATCTGGTTTGAGGATCACCTGGAACTGGTAATGCTGCTGGAAGCGGTTCGGGTTCTGACCGTAGCGCCCATCGTCCGGGCGGATCGAGGGTTCGACGTAAGCCACGTTCCACGGCTCGGGTCCGAGCACGCGTAAAAAGGTCGCCGGGTTCATCGTCCCCGCGCCTACCTGCGTGTAATACGGCTGCCAGATCAGGCAGCCCTGTTCGGCCCAGAATTTTTGCAGCGTCATGATCACGTCTTGGAAATCGAGTGCTTGCGTCATAAGTCCTCCTGTCTGCGGACAGGTCTTGAGATTTGAGATGCTGAATTATACCGCGAGTGAAGATTAACCCATAAACGAATACGATGAAACTGGGTTAAATTAAGAACCTCGTGAATTTAAGGGTCGAGGTTAATGTCCACTCTACCATTGTTAGCCCACAAAGCAATATATGGGCAAGCGAACAATACTAGAAATTGTAGAAATCCAGAAAATTAACAAACGCGCTCTCTTGATCACAAAAAAAATCTTCCCGGATTGATACCCGACCGGCGTAATCAATACTAATTAATAGAGTGTATATTGCTCTGGTGGAATTGATAACTCTAGCGAAATTCTTTGAAATGCTTCTTTACAATATTCTTCATTATTATCTATCAAGATACAGTTCCTTCCAGACAATAACGATGCTATTCCTGTCGTTCCGCTACCCGAAAATGGATCTACGACTGTACCATCTACAGGGCACAACAACTTAATAAAAAATAAAGGCAAATCAACTGGAAAAACTGCGGGGTGCCCTTTGTTCTTCCCTACTAAAGCCATGGTTAATACGTTTGATGGTAAGACTTCATCTTTACCAACCCATTTTGAAATATCTCTTCCAAAGCCACTATTATTCGCTGAATTATGTCTAGATTTATCTGTTCCGTTTAGATTTTTTAATCGCGTTTTTACCCAATCTCCAATTGGCTTCCTTACATCATCAGGATTGAAGTAAGGCTTTACTACCTTTGAAAGGTGAAAACAATATTCCCATCCATCACTTAATCTATTTGGCCAATGGCCAGGCATCGGATTTGTTTTATTCCAGATATAGTCATCGATGCAAATCCAACCTTTTCCTGAAAGCTCCTGAATCGTATCCCAAACAAATCTATGTCTACTGCCATTAACTACTTTATCTTTAATATTCAGTACAAAACTTCCATTTTCTTTAAGAGCTTCGAAAAAGGAATCGTGAAAGGATAAAAACCATTCTGGATATTTATCAGGCGAAATACTATCGTAATGTTTTTTTCTTGCATCCGCATATGGTGGTGAGGTAACAATTAGATCAACCTGATTAGTATATAACTTAAGAACATCCCGGCTATCACCACATATGATCGTACACGTATTGCCATTGTATTTAATTATTTGGGAGTTGAAAACAAGGTTCTCAATCATAATTATTTGCAAAAGAAATCCACAAGTTTGTGGGGGTTATTGAAAACACCTTTATCGTCAACTAATCCAGCTTCTGTGCAACATCGGCCAAATTCAATCAACAATTCTTCTGGGACTTCAATTTTTGATGATAATTCGTCTTTTTTATTCGACAGTAATATATCCAATACCATTTCCATTATTTCCTTGTATGTGTAATTTGCGAAAAAAGGCCAAAAATAATCCGCCAACCAAATTTCAGTATTGACTGAATGAGGCTGTTTTGTTTTTGAATCACCTTTAATCGTTCGGCTCTTTTTTCCACCTTCCATAGTCAACCCAAATACACAAAGGTAAGGGCCTCTTTTATTTTTATCATTAACAGCTATTTGTTCCAACGCACGAATTGCTTTGGGCCAGTCCTGCCCACCCATTGTATTCATCCGATTTTTAACGGACACATACAGACTTAATGGAGTCAATGCACTGTTTTTAAACTCAATTACTGCATTAAAATCTGCTTCTGCCGCACCAATATCTGCAACACTAGTAAATCGGCCTGATGATTTTGCGCAATCAAATGCCAAAAATTGATAACGCCATCCAGAATTCATTCTTTCTTTTTGTAAAGTTCTTAACCTAAATTGTTCAACACCAACGTCATGAAAGTTTTCGCCAGTTAATTGACATGCAGTTGCAGCAGGATCGCCTGGATACTTCTTGAAATACTTAAAAAGCTCTTTCCCTTCATTTTTATATATCGCTAAAACTTCTTCTTTGGAGGCTTTATCAGGGATTTTTAAAATTTCCCTGCTAGATTTATCCTCTGCATTTTTTATCGAATCTATAATAAATTTTGTCATTTGATCTGAAGATATTTTTTTTGGATGCTCCTTTAAAGTAGAATCATCCAAACAACCAACCAATGGATTATTTCCATCATTTATTCTGGGATAATTTTGTGCAGTCACTTTTGCCATATTATTTCCTTTAATTTGAGTTAATTCCCCATCTTCTTATTTCAAGCTTAACTAGATTATATCAACCGATCATAATGTATCAAATGATTTACTCATTCCAGGTTACTCAATCGACTGATGGCCAGTTCACAATACTCCTCGCTGGTATCGATCCCCAGATACTTCCGCCCCAAGCCATCCGCAGCCACACAGGT
>ENA-UOYA01004040-UOYA01004040.1-activated-sludge-metagenome-genome-assembly--contig:-NODE-4040-length-12635-cov-5.089507_pt1 | contig 12635 bp, 12 predicted proteins | sample MGYA00238163_ERZ764804 | MGnify/ENA primary metagenome ERZ764804 (study PRJEB28919, sample SAMN05720223) | activated sludge metagenome | isolation source: Anaerobic digester | place: Hong Kong...
CACTTTGGGCGGTTTGGCGCTGAAGGCGCTGCCGTCCCGGTCGATGGCGAAAACCTCCTCGCCGCCGTCGGTGGTGATCACGATGCCCTTGTTGATGGCCTGCAGCTTGCGCGCGTGGGCGCGTACATCCACGCCGGGGAAGATGTTGCGAATATAAGATCCGGAATTGGTGACGATGCTGGTGACCGGTAGGGCTTCATGCTCCGGCCAGATCACGTCACCGATGGTAGTTTCCAGCCCGGCGGCATGCGCGGCTTTGGCGGCGTTCAGCCGCTCCGGCCCGCCATAGAGGTCCAGCGCCAGGTAACGCGCCCCGCGCATCATTTCCAGCGTAAAGGCGCTCTTGGGTGTTTTGGGATAGTAAAAGATCAGGAAAGAGCGCTCGCCGTCTGGGGTAACGATGGCGCGCGTGAAGGGTGTGGTCAGGCCGGGGACGATCTGCAACGCATCCAGGTCCAACTGTTCGTGCTGCTCCAGCCAGGTACGCAACTGCCGGCCGTACAGGTCATCGCCGATCATGTTGCCGCTCACGCCGGTGGGTATGCCCATGTGTGCCAGCCACACGCCCGTGTTGGCGGCCGCTCCGCCGATATGGTAGCTCTCGTGCTCGGGGAACACGGCGATCTCAGGCGAGGGCAGGCTATCAGCCTGGATGATGTTATCCAGTCCCACTTCGCCGTAACAGAAAACGGATAATGGCTTCATAAATTGACTCCTGATAGTTGATTTCTCATTGCATGAATGACCAGATCAATTCCCGGCAGGCTTGCGCGTCCACACGCGTGACCACTTCCACCGCCTGCCCCTCATCCTCGCTGACCAGCTTGAGCACAGTCGCGCCCGCGGGGAGTTCCCTGCTGCCCTCAACGATCACCTCTACTTTGGCTTTCTGCGTTTCGAAAAACTCCGGGCGCAGCAGGTAAGCCGCGGCGGCCGCGTCGTGCAGCGCGCAGCCGTCCTTTTCCCAGCCCATGCTTTCCACCCGATCGATCCAGCCTTCAGCCTGTCCTTTGAACAGTCGCATGGCGGGATTAGTATCGGGCAGCGCGGCGAAATCCGCGCGCGAGAAAGCCATCTGGCGGGTGATCTCCATGCCCAGCAGAGTGACCGGCCAGCCAGCTTGCAGGACCGCCTGCGCGGCGGCCGGGTCGCAATGGATATTGAATTCCGGGTTGGACGCGGTGAACGAGCCGCCCATGGCAACCACGCGCCGCACCTGTCCGGCGATCTCAGGCGCCTGCCGCAGCGCCAGTGCTAAATTGGTGAGCGGGCCGATGGCCAGGATGGTCAATTCTCCCGGGTGGGTGCGCGCCAGTTCGATTAATAGTTCAGCGGATGATTGCTGCGGACGGGAAAAATCAAAGGGCAGGGTGGCGCCGTAACCGGCTTGCCACTCCGTGAACCAGTTCAGATTTCCCTGCAGGGGCGCCGCCGCGCCGGAGGCGGTGGGGATATCCGCCCCTTCCAGCCAAAATAACAGCCGCGCCAGGTTGGTATCCACGTCTGCCACTGGCGCGTTGCCGAATACGCTGCCGATGCCGGCCAGCGCCACCTGCGGGCTGCGCAGCAGCATCAGCAGCGCGGCGAAATCGTCGATCTCCGCGCCAGGTGTGCCCAGGCTGATATCCGTATCCACATAAACCATCCGCTCAACCATTCATCGTTTCCTTGAAAAAATCAGGGGTGCATAAAAGCTGCACCCCTGAATGGGTCGTTCAATTTTCCGCTGTGGATCAGGCAGCTTTCTGCTGCTCTTCCGCTTTCAGGCGCGCGCGGAAATGCCGCCGGGCATTGGTCTCGCGCACTTTTTCCCGCAGTGCAATCGAGATCAACACGATCAAGGTCGCGAAGTTCGGCAGCAGTTCGATCAGGTTCGGCGGCAGGTCGGTCACGTTCTGGATGCGCACCGAGAAGGCCTCCGTGATGCCGAAGAACAGGCTGGCCAGGAACGTACCGATCGGGTGGTTGGCGCCGAACAGCGCCGCAGCGATGGCCGTCCAACCGCGCCCGTTGCTCATGTTGCGCGTGAACAGTTTCAGGTGACCAATGGAAAGAAATGCTCCGCCAAGCGCCGCCAGCATACCCGATATGGTCAGCGCCATCGTCTGGATCAGGGTAGCATTGATGCCTACTGTCTCGGCAGCTTCTTTGTTCTCGCCCACCGCACGGATGTGGCGGCCGAATTTCATCTTGTAGAGGACGATGTACATCGCAATGGTCATGAACCAAGAAAAATATACAATGATGTTGTAGCCGCTCAGAATGCCGCCGATCACCGGGATATCCTTGATCAACGGGATCTCAATGTCGGGAATGCGCACAATGCTCGGGTCGGACCAGCTGCCCACGTTGCCGAACATGATGCGCATCATGTATACTGTCAATTCCAGTATGATCAGGTTGAAAGCGATCGCCAGGATGACCAGGTCGACTTCGTATTTATGGTAGAGAAACGCGAACAACGCGCCCAGCAGTCCGCCTGCCAGAATAGCTACTAACAGGCCCAGGTATGAGTTGCCCAGGTAATAAGCCGCCACGATGCCCACGAACGCACCCATCAACATCTTGCTTTCCAGCGCCAGATTCAAGACACCCGATTTATTGCAGAGCGCGCCGCCCAAAGCCGCCAGGATCAGTGGGGTCGCCAGGCGGATGCCGCTGTTGGCCAGTTCAATTGTGAAAACGCTGAAGAATCCTTCCATTAGTTTTCCTCTCTTTTCGCCTTGAGCTTTTTGGGTTTCTTTAACCAACTGCTCACGCGGTCGATGTTATTCTCGTAGAATTTGCGGGCAGCGATGAACAGGATAATGAAACCGATAATGGTCCCGCCCAATTCACGCGGGATGCCCAGCTTCAATTGCAGGCCCAACTGCGCGCCGAGTTTGAGGCCGGCGAACAGAATGGATACGATGAACACGCCGAAAGGATGCGTTTGGCCTAGGATGGCCGCGGTCAATCCGTCGAAACCCAGTCCGGTGGAAAAACCAGTCATAATGCGCCGGTGCACGCCCATCACCTCGATGGCGCCCGCCAGCCCGGCCAGCGCGCCGCTGATCAGCATGGCGCGCAGCGCGGCTTTGTCGCTCGAAACGCCGCCATACAGGGCAAAGAATTTGGATTGTCCCGCCATGCGCTGCTCGTACCCGGCTTTGGTTTTCCACAGATAAATGAAAATCACGATCACCGCCAGCACCGCGATGATGAAGCCCACACCCCATTTCGCGCCCGGCAGGAAGGTGGGTAATTGCGCGGTCGCGTCAATTGTGGGAGAATGCGCGGTGGTGGATTTGTCGCCGCGCATGGGGAATTGAACCATATATTCAATGAACAGGGTAGCGACGGTATTGAGGATGATGGTGGCCAGCAATTCATTAACTCCCAGTTTCACTTTCAGAAAACCAGGGATGTAGCCGTAAGCGGCGCCGGCTGCCATGCAGGCCAGCAGGATAACAATTTGATGCACGCCGTTCGGCAGATGAATGGCATAACCCAGGTAACCCGCCACCACGGCCGCCATCAAGTATTGCCCTTCCTGCCCGATGCAGAACATGCCCGAGCGGAAAGCCACCACGGCCGCCAGGCCGGTTAGGATGATCGGGGTAGCGCGTTCCAGCGTGGTGATGATGGCGCAATTGCCGATCTTCTCGCAACCGAAGGCTTTGCTGAACAAGATGCCGTAGGATTCCAGCACCGGTTTACCGGTGATGGCAATTAGTACGGCCATCAGCACCAGCCCGGAAAGGATGGCCAGTACCGGAACCAGGAACGCGTCAAGGATTTTTTTTAGTTTTTTGTTTTCCATCTTTATTCCTTTCCTTTCGACGCCTGTTCCAACTTGCCGCCTGCCATCAGGATGCCAATTTCTTCTTCCGTCGCGGTTTTCGCGTCCAGCTCGCCCTGGATTTCGCCGCGGTAGAGCACCAGGATGCGATCCGACAGTGACATAATCTCGTCCAGTTCCACCGAAACAAGCAGGATGGCGGCTTTTTTGTCACGCTCTTCGATCAGGGTTTTATGCACGAATTCAATACTGCCCACGTCCAGGCCACGTGTGGGTTGGTTGGCGATGATCAGGGATGGGTTGCCCGAGAGCTCCCGCCCTACCACCACCTTCTGCAGATTTCCACCGGAGAGCATGGAAATGTCTTCCCCGGGTTTGGCCGCGGCGATTGAGAATGATTTGACAACTGTTTCCGCGAATTTATTGATCGACTTGCCCAGCAGGAAGCCGAATTTGCTGAATTCTGACTGGTTGTAGCGCGAGATGATCAGGTTTTCATCCAGGTTGGTTTGCAGGTTTAAACCTACTTTCATGCGGTCTTCCGGAATGTGCGCCATGCCCGCGTCGCGCCGTTCGCGCACGTCGGCATGGGTGATATCCTTACCATTCAGGAAAATCTTCCCGCCATCCAACGGACGCATGCCGGAGATGACTTCCACCAATTCGGTTTGGCCATTGCCGCTCACGCCGGCAATGCCGACAATCTCGCCTTCGTGCACGTCAAAAGACACGTGCGAAATGGCTGCCAGACCGTTCACATCCGACACGCTGATATCTTTGGCTTCAAAAACAGGCTTGCCGCGTTGGATGGTATCCTTTTTTACGCGCAGCAAAACTTCGCGTCCCACCATCATGCGCGCCAAATCTGGGATATTCGTTTCAGTAACTTTCTTGGTTCCCACCATCTTGCCGGCTCTCATCACGCTAACGCGGTCGGCGACTTCCATGACTTCGATTAATTTATGAGTGATAAAAATTACGGAATAGCCTCTTTTTGCCAAATCGCGTACAACGGCCATCAGTTCCTTGACTTCCTGGGGAGTCAAAACGGCGGTGGGTTCATCCAGGATCAATATCTTTGCCTTGCGTTCCAGTACTTTCAGGATCTCAACGCGCTGCTGCATGCCGACCGGCAGGTCCCGAATTTGCGCTTTGGGATCGACCGGTAAATTGAATTTTTGGGATAATTCCAAAATCGCGGCGTTCTCCTGCTTTGGCGAAAGGAAACCGGCTTTATTGGGCTCCATGCCCAGGATGATGTTTTGAGCGACAGTAAAGGATGGGACTAGTTTAAAATGCTGGTGTACCATGCCGATGCCGTTCTTGATGGCGTCGTCAGGGTGGTTGATCTGGATTTTTTCGCCGTCGATGAAAACCTCGCCCGCATCCGCTTTGATCAAACCGTACAGGATGTTCATCAGGGTGGTTTTTCCCGCGCCGTTCTCCCCCACCAGAGCAAGCACTTCACCTGCTTCCACAGTCAAATCGACGTTGCTATTCGCCTGCACATCGGTCGAACTAAAGTACTTGGTGATCCCTTTCATTTCTAATGCGTGTGCCATGCGATCGTCCTCCGGTAAAGACCCCGGCAGCTTGCGCCGGGGTCTTGTTATAAAAATTTGATTAGATTAGTGAGCGAGCACAGCCTGGCACTCAGCTGTATCGGGAACCAGCGAGTCGCAAACTTTGTATTCGCCGGAGAGGATCTTGGCGCGGTATTCTTCTACCTTTGCCTTGACTTCGGGCAGTTTGGCTACCATTTCGGCGGGGCCGTTCTCTTCGAAAGCGGTTGAACCCTCATCCCACGAGAGGCCGGAGAAGCCTTCGGCCAAACCGTTGGAGATGAATCTGCCGCCCTCGAATGTTCCGTTGACCACGCTGGCGATGGAATCGTAGGTGCATTTGTCAACGCGCTTGATCACAGAGGTGATCACGTGGCCGGGCTGGATGTAGTCCTGATTGGAGTCTACGCCGATGGCATATAAGTTGCGCTGAGCGGCTGCTTCCAGAACGCCTTCGCCGGAGCGGCCGGCAACCTGGTAGATGATGTCCGCACCCTGGTCATACTGACCCAAAGCGGTTTCCAAACCCAGGGTGGGATTGGAGAATTCGAAACCGAGGTAGCTCACGAGCACCTGGCAGTCGGGGCAGACTTCCCAAACGCCTTGTTCAAAACCATAGGTGAACTGGTTCATGGACGGAGAATCGCCGCCATTGACCACGCCCAAGATCTTGCTTTCGGTCATCATGCCTGCGGCGATGCCGGCCAGGAAGCTGGACTCGTGCACTTCAGCCTGGTATGAAACCAGGTTAGCAGGTAGTTTCTCAACGAACAGCTCGGAGGGGGACGAGAACTTCTGATCCGGGAATTCATTCGCCAGGTTCACGAAGAGTTCCGCGTCAATTGCCAGACCCAAAACCAGGTCGTATCCTTCAGCAATGGCGCCGCGCAGTGCGGCTTCGTGTTCGGAAACGCCGTTGGTTTCGATGATGTCGCATTTAACGGGCAGTTCTGCGTTGGCCTGCTCAATGCCACGGGCGGACGAATCGATGAATGAGCGGTCGCCCAGGGGATTGGGGGTGATCAGTGCGCAGGTGAACTCGGGTTCAGCGGCAGCTTCTTCCGCGGGAGCGGCTTCTTCTGCGGCAGCTTCTTCAGCCGGGGCAGCTTCTTCAGCTTTGGCGGATCCGCAGGCGGTAAACAGTAATGAGCCGACCATCAGGATCGCCAGAATAGCAAGTAGTCTCTTATTCATTTAAATTTCTCCTTTAATTTTTTTAGTAAAGTATGCGATAGGTTATATATGTATATTTTTAACGCGCTCACCTCCTTGCCTTTTATTATTCTCTTTCAAGTTCTGCTTCAATTGAAACCCATTTACTTTGGTGGATTTCCCTGTCTTTAATGCTGCTTGAACGATCTTCTCAAGCGCCGTTTCTGGCTTGTACCAGGTACGATTCGCTGTCATCCTCAATAGATATATCCGTAAAACCGGCATCTTTTAATAATTGCACCATGGATGCGTTGTCGGGGATAAGATGGTCCTGAAAATCCGGGATATTCCTGTGAATATCGTTGATGGTTTCCCTGCTGGCGGTGTGACAGATATACAATATACCATTGCTTCTTAACAAGTGCCTTAAATTACTTAATGCTTTGGGCTTGTCGTGAAAATGGGGAAAAGTCGAGTAACAGGTGGCTACATCGAAAGCTTCGCTGTTCATATGCAGTGTCTCAATTTCGGCGCAAACGTAGCGCAGGCTGCCGTTTTGCGGGAATTTTGCATTAGCCTTGTACAGCATGTTGATGGCGTAATCCATCGAAATGATTTTTCCACCGCCGTTCAATTTCTCGGCGATATGGGGGATAAAGACGCCGGTGCCGGTGCCAACGTCCAGAACGCGGTCGTCTTTATTAATGTTGAGCCGGTCAGCCATACTGCGCAGTTTTTGGGGGTCGTTATTGCGGACCGTTTCATCCCAGTGTTCGGCCCTATCATTAAAAAATTTCCGGCTGATCCTTTTATCCATGGAAATTGATCCTTGACCTATTATAACCAATTCAAGATTGTATGACAATCTTGAATTGAGGTTTTAAGGATTGTTTTGCATTACAAAATTGTGAGAATTGGGGAGTTCTTTCCCGCTTGATTTATCGGGAAAATGTTTTTCGCTGCTTGACAAAAAAGCAAGTCCTTTTTTTTAAGGGACTTGCGGATAGACCTAGAACAGGATAGTGGCCAGCTCGGCGCGGAAACTGCGCGTCTGCGGGTCATCTTCGCCCATGATCTCCAAAATACCCAGGATTACCTGTTTCACCAATCCGCCGCGGAAGCGCTTGTCCGCGCGCAGGATGTCAAGCATGCCATCCAGAGCTGGCGGAAATTTTCCCTGCCCCGCCAACCGCAGGCTGTTGCGGAAGACAGCGTCCAGGTTATTATCGTCCGGCAGCAAATCCTGTTTGAAATGCAGCAGGCTTTCGGCATAAGGCAGCAAGAGCTGCGCCTGATTATATTCGCGTCCCGAAGGGATCGCTTTCAATAACGCCAGTGCTTCTTCCGGCTTGTCTTGCGCCAGCAGAGCTTTCGCTAAACCCAGTTGGATAGAAACTGATTCAGGTTGCTGTTCCAATGCCTTGCGCAGCACACATTCTGCGTCGCTCCATTTATGATTGGCCAGCAGTCCCTGCCCTTTCTCGATGTCCAGGTCCAGCGGGCTGGGCGGCGTCAACCGGCCGATGAAATCCCGAAGCCGCGATTCCGGCTGTATGCCGCTGAACTCGCCCGCCACCTGCCCGTCGATGAAGGCTTTCACGGTCGGGATGCTGCGCACATTGAATTGCAGCGCCAGGTTGGGGTTTTGGTCAATATTGACTTTCGCCAGTCGCAAACCGCCGTTGGCTTCATCCACAATTTTTACCAGCAGCGGGCTAAGCGTCTGGCAGGGTTTACACCATTCCGCCCAAAAATCCACTAAAACCGGGATGTTGCGCGAATATGCGATGACTTCGTATTCGAAATTCAATTCATTGACGTCGATTTTGTTATCCGTTGCCATCATAGTCTTTTCTCCGCTTGCGGTTGCTCATTCATCGTCTTCGCTCGGCATGGCGGGTTGTTCCACGCGCAGTACCTCGCCGTGGTAGTTCACTACAATTCTAAACCCAAGCATGCCCAGATAATTTCGCCCAGCTTCCGGCAGCCCTTGCTCCAGCAGGCGCTTCATCTGGTCGTCCACGTTCTCCAGTTGATTCTGGATAATGGCATGCGTGAACAGATCATCCTGCCCCAGCATCTTCACGGTTTGCTCAGTGATCAGGTCTTTGTTTTCTTCTACCTGGTTCAGCATGGCCGTCAGCACCTGGCAGTCGATCTGTTCGGAGGGTATGTGCCGCCTGAATCCTTCGTCGTCGATCACATAGCAGGCTTCCTCCCCGACAAAGGCCGTGTCCAATTGCCGGTCATTCTCGTCAAATACCAAACCTTCAAAAACTGCTTTTTTAGCCATAATTGGACAAAATTTTAATCACAAGGCAGCAAGATGTTTCTTAACAATTTCTATGAATGTTAATAAACTTCCACGCGTGTACCGTTATTGGAAACGTGTTTCATTTCGCCCGGCGCCACCACCGGCTGCGTCCACAGGTAAATCCAGCGCGCGGCCGGAATGGGCAGGTTGATGCAGCCGTGGCTGTTGGGTTTGCTGAAATCGTTATGCCAGTAAGTCCCGTGAAAGGCGATGCCGCTTTCGGTAAAATAGCTCACCCAGGGTACTCCGTAAAGCTCGTCGTCGTTGGATCCGATGCGGTCGGTATGCACCATGTGCCGGGATGGCCGTTTGTAATTGATCACGTATTTTCCGGCGGGGGTGGTGAGGTCGATATTTCCGATTAATTGACCGGAGGATAATGCGGACATGAAGACTGGTTCTTTATTTTCGTAAGCAATCAGAAATTGCTCGCGCAAGTCGATCCGGATTACTTTCTTGCTCTGATCCATTTCGGTGGAAGTCGGTGTTAGTTCCGTTTCGTCGATCAAACGCAGGTGGGAAGCGTTTACGTAATACGAATCCTCCCAGCGATCTTCTTTCACCAGGTAATACAGGGTGCCTTCCTCGTCCTTGCCCAGCCCGTAGATCCAGTGGGTGGAGCCATAGAAAAACATCTGGTTTTCGGTTTTGTTGCGGTTATTGTTCTGTCGGTTCACAACCGCGGTGGTAAACGGAACGGTCACTTCTACCAGTTGCCCGCTGGTATTGAAGGTCCTTACCGGTTCGTTGATCCGGTTTTGTACCGGCTGCGCGTTTTTCGAATGCAGGTAACTTTCATCTTTCAATTGGAACCAAATTTCGCTATGCGGCCGACCGGTATCAACCTTGACCTCGCGTTCATATTCGACGATGTCGTTGAACGCATAGGTGGCCACGACTTCGCTGCTTTCATCCGGCGCGCGGTGGGTCGTGCTGCCATTGTAAAGCACTCTTCCCAGTTTCCCTGAACTTGCCTCATCAGATTCGATCCGCGTGTAAAACGATGCCGGCCTTCCGTTCCAAAGCAGCGCGTTGGCTGAAAGCATCAGCGAGTATTTTAGAAAGTCACGTCGATCAAAAGTCTTATTCATGTTTGCCTAATAATGAACGAATACATACGTTCCCACCGGGGCATTTTCGTATACCCAGGCTGCATCCTCCGTTTTCATATTAACACAACCCCGGCTCATGGGCGTACCGAAATTATCGTGCCAGTATGTGCCATGAATGGAATAACCCTTATAAAAGAACATGGAATAGGGCACATCCGGCAGGTCGTAATCCGGTCCGCGCATGGTGTATTGGCTGTATTTGGCATAAATACGGTAGGTGCCGGTAACGGTTTTGAATGACTCGGTGCCGCTGGAGATGAGAAAAGTGTTGACGATCTGGTTCCCGCGATATGTGCTCAAGGTTTGCGCGCTCAAGTTGACTTCAATCCACAAGGTGTTGCCTTGCGCGGCTTCCTCAGGAATATCCCAGGGATGCGCGAAGTAATCAGCGTAGTATTTATCCGGTGTCTGGCTGGGGGTGGGCAGCAAAGTCGGGGTTGCCTTAGTCGTTTCCGGCGGAACTTCTGTCTCCTGGATTTGAACTTGTTCCTGCCCTGCCGCCGTAGCGTCGGTCACGCGCGCCAGGCTGAAAACGGCAGCCGTCAGCAGGAACAGGGCTGGCCAGGCGGCGTGCAGGTGTTTGTCTGCCAGGGTCGCGGACTGGCGGGCCGCTCGTTGATCTTTATCCATTACTGCTGGTCGTCCTCGCCGTTCAGAAAACACAGGATTCCCGCCACGATGCCATCGGCCGCTTTTTCAGCTTGATCGATCAGAACGCGCCGGTCAGTTTTCAATGAGCCCATCTCCAGGCGCACTACCGGAGTGGTTCCGCTCACGTCGCGAAAAATATGATAGGAAGCATTTTCCGCGCTGATCACTTCGTAGGTGAAAGGCAGGCTGGTGGCTGCCTGATATTCTTTCGCAAGGCAGGTTGCCAATTGATCGATCTGCTCCGGATTTTGCGCCGAAAAGCTGCCCCCGATTTTAAAGCCGCTGGGCGGGATGGGCGTATCGGCGCAGGAACCGGAATAGATCGCCACGAATGCCGCGCCTTCATAGTTCAACAGCTTCAGATCATATTCCGGGAATTGATCTACGCTGTATCCCAATTTTTCCAGTTTCTCCGCGACGCGCGTGGCAATGTCGTGATTGATGTCCGCTTCGACCAATCCGTCGGCACACACCACGCCGGGATTATTATCTTCCCAGTGCCCGGCCAGGATGCCAATGGCGTTGCCGCCCTCGGCTTTCTTCTCTGATTCCAAAGCGGCTTTGGTAGCTTCGGCTTCCACCAGCGATGCCAGGCTGGGAGTGTTGAATACTTTACGCGGGTTCCAGAGCGTCAGCAGCGTCGCCATCACCAGCGCGATGCTGACCACGGTCTGCACCCCGCTTAATACCGTATAGTCCGCATGCGGTTTTTTCCCATCCCCTTTCGGTTCAGGGGCATCATCAACCTGTGGGATTTCTTCGTCTTCCAAAAAGGAATCCTCTCCCAACGGATCCGGGGATTCAGGCAGGGGTTCTTCAGAATAGGAATCAGTCATTTTTATTATCGGCTTTCAAGAGCGTTTGGGCTGCCATAATTAGTATAATTCCGCTGATGTTTAAAGAAAATTATAACTGAAGCAGCGCCGACATTTTGGATGATAATCAGGATGGACTCATTAGAAGGAAGTGTTGTATGACCGGAGAATCCATGTTGAGTGAAACCGATCGCCAATTATTGTTGAAGATCGCGCGGCAGGCAATCAGCGCGGCCGCCGCCGGGCTGGCTGTGCCCACTCTGGATCTGGCTGCGTTTTCTGCTGATCTGCAAGCGAACGGCGCAAGTTTTGTCACTCTCACCATCGCGGATCAATTGCGCGGTTGCATCGGCACGCTGGAAGCCTACCAGCCGCTGGCACTGGATGTTCAGGAGCACGCCGTGGCCGCCGCCACCCAGGATTACCGCTTCCCGCCGGTCACAGCCGGTGAGGTGCCCCTGCTGCTGATCGAGATCTCGCGCCTGACCCCCACCCGCCCGTTGGCGTACAACGACTGGCGCGACCTGATCGAAAAACTGCGCCCGGGCGTGGATGGCGTTCTGATCAAGGATGGCTTTCAGCGCGCGACATTTCTTCCCCAGGTCTGGGAGAAAGTTGCCGACCCGCAGGAATTCCTCACGCATTTGTGTTACAAAATGGGCGCGCCGGGCGATCTCTGGCGCCGCAAGAAACTGGAAGTGTTTATTTATCAGGTAGAAGAATTTAAAGAAAATATTTAAATATGGAAAAGAACCCGAATCAGGATCCCAACTCGCGCTCCCACCCATCCGATGAAACTCCCGCACAACGCCTGCGGCGCATACTCGCCAACTCGCAGCGCAAACAGGACGGACAGCCCTCTGCTCCGCAGGATTCTCCCCAATCAACTCCGGCCGCTGTTGAACCGCAAACCCCAGCTGCAGACCAAGCACTGCCCCTGGCGGATGGGGAACTGCCGGATGAACTGCCGGTAGATTTACCAGAGGAAGCACCGCTTCAGAAGAGCGATACCCAGCCTATCCCGGTCATTTCCCCGCAGCAGGCGCGGGCTGAAAACTCAAACAGCCAGATCACCCCCCGTGAACTCCTCCATGATATCGGTCAGGAGATCAGGCAAGTTTTTTCCTCCCTTTTTAAAAAGAATCGTCCATTGAAATCCGGTAAGACTGCCCCGTGGAAAAAAGTGAAGCGCGCATCCGCCCCGCCGGATCGCCCTCCCCGAAAACCTTTGAGCTGCCTGCTGAACGC
>ENA-UOYA01004041-UOYA01004041.1-activated-sludge-metagenome-genome-assembly--contig:-NODE-4041-length-12634-cov-5.983147_pt1 | contig 12634 bp, 5 predicted proteins | sample MGYA00238163_ERZ764804 | MGnify/ENA primary metagenome ERZ764804 (study PRJEB28919, sample SAMN05720223) | activated sludge metagenome | isolation source: Anaerobic digester | place: Hong Kong...
ATCCTACTGTAGATAGAAATTTTGGTATATGGCGTATAAGTGATGAGGCAATTAATTAGTAGTCTATATGGAAGTACGAACTAGGTAGGGGAGTAGTTGAACAGCTTGGCCCCGATTAGGTTGCAAGATTGGGCTTGAAGAAAAATATCAATTTGACATCAAAATCTGTACAAGAGGAATTGAAACGCTATTAGGTATAGAAAGGCTATGAGCCTGCAGAAGGATATAGCAAAATTGCAAAGTTGTTTCAGTGGGATAAGTAGAATAGAATTGCACAGACTTATTAGGACTTTTAGGTAGAGCAGGCAAAGTAGGCTGGTAAGATTACAGATGATTAGTAGTAGGAGAAATTAAGGGGAGAAATGACAAAGATCCTAACTAATCAAATTGGCGCCAATAGGTTAATGACAGTTTAGGGCACACTCTGGCAAGGATTCAATATATATCAGACGGTGACTAAGATTGGTTAGGTTGGTTATGGAGTTGCGGCAGTTTCACAGTAGTAGTATGAATCACGAGAATTAAAACGCAAATATAGAGTTATAGGTTAGATGGGCAATTACGCAGTGGTTAACGATAAGTCAATGTGGTATTCTAAGGCAGAGTAGCAAATTCTTCAATTCTCATTACAACGTGCATACGATTTGAAGGCAAGAGTTTCCGATACACTGGTTATGAGCAATCCATATAAGCAAATGTATTAGTAGTACTGAACATATTTGGATTTGAGGTGGGTCAATGAATCCATTAGACACAATATATGCTTAGTTTCAATAGATTAATGCACTAACTAATAATGCGTATCAATTTGGCAGCGAGTTGCTGCAGGATATATCAAATAGAATTATTGCGCAAGGTGCATAGAACAGGGCAGGCGCACCAGCAGTCGAGGATTAGCTTGTAGACTAGTATCAACATTTTCTCACAGCAGGTAGATATTAGAATGGTGGAGCAGTAGATGAGAATACTACAGCTAATGACTTACTCAACAGATTCACAGGAGCATTACGGCAAGAAATTGATACTTAGATAAATAATACAGTTGCTTAGCAAGCAAACTAGCCGCAATAGGGCCAATTGCAGCAAATAACAACAGAATTGAATAATGCTAGGCAGAATTTAGATACTGTATTTAATAACCTAGCTGCACATCAAGCGCTGAATCAGAGATTAAATACTGTAAATACACAAGTTACTACTGCACATAATATAGCTAGTAGAGTAAATGAAGGATTAGAATCTAGGAATTATGTAGAGCAGCTTTTACTTAGGATATCCGGCGGCACTTTAACACTTGATTAGTAGTACATAGATAAGAATGTAGCTATTAATACACTTAATAATATCGATTACAACAGAGAATTCGGCAATAATGCAGATTATTAGCGTATGGCTGGTAATGTGCTAATTAATGTATTGAATAATACAGGTCAGAATGTAAATAACGTATCTCCTAAGAGTATATATTAGGAGTAGTTGTCTTTCTATCAAGATCTGCAAAAGAGTAGAACTATTGTATCTAACGCTTCAATAATCAATACTAGTGCTGATAAATTAAATAAATAGTATGGGACAATACAAAATAGGTTGAATGTACTATACAACAATACTGCTAATCCATATACTCCTATACAAATAACCGAAGGCGACGATGTAAGTAGAATAATAAAGAATATGTTTGGTACGGTACAGTACTCAAGAAATTAGAAAAATGCCACACAGGACCCATTGGATAGAAAGAGATTTATAAATAAATTGGAAGGTGTTACCATTCCTGCTGGTGAAAATGATCAGAATATCAATAGATAGAGGGAATAGTACGCAGACTTCATTCTATTCCAGAATACGCCGGCAAATCAGCAGATACTGCCAAATCAATTATCTGGTACGTAGCAATTAATTATTAATCAGGCTATATAGAGATCTGCCGCTCCAAATAATCCAACAGTGGTGGCACAAGTAACTGAACAGACAATAAATGGCTTTAGGCAAAATCGTTCTATAGTCGATTTGTTTAATGCCTACGGTGTTAGACTTGAACCTACCGAGAAATTAGTATAGCAAGAAAAGGCAAAATTGGAGAAGTAGAACGTAGCAGGTACATAGGTTGACATGTTCAATAAGATAAACTAGGTACTTGGCACTTCACAGAAGCAGCTACGTTCTATGTAGTAGACTACTAATATATAGGAAATTTAGCTTATCACTACTTATACTCAACTTGGCACAATTTTCGATTAGAGTAATGCTACTCAATATCAGAATGTAGAAAATCAGATAACTCAGATGCTAAATAGCCCAAGTAAAACTAATCAGAATATGACTTAGCTAGACGATCTTGTGCAAAGTCTGTAGCGCGACTATGAATAGTAGGGCTATGGCACACTAAATGAAGATGATATACGTACTGCACTTAAGCAATGGATAAGCGAAGATGTAGTTACGTATGGTTAGAATAGAGCTAAATCAACTACGGTAAATTAGGCCGGCCAGAGTATACCAACCACTAATCCGCTTGGAATATTTGTAAACAAATATAGAGACTATACATAGAAACATCAGGGTGTAGATATACAGAAGCAAGTTCAAGATATATTAAGCCAAGTTGGCAAATAGCAAACAGACTTCAAATAGAGTGGCGATGTAATATAGTTCAATAAATAGATGGCTGGTATACGTAATACGAACGACGATCTATTTGAACTATTCTCATATATGCCAGACATGTATGAGGATGTCATGTCACACGTATCCAGTTCACTGTACTCACGATTATCTAAGTTACCATCTGTATAGGGAAATTAGTCTAAACTGGAGCAGATGAACGTTTTCTAGAATGCAGTTTAGTAGCAAACGTACTATAACTTAAAGACAGTCGGCTAGTTCGATAATTACTTATCTAAATTCTTAGGCCCAGATTAGTATAAACTGCGCGAGTTAACTAGTTTATTGCCAAGAAGTTAGGACTATAATTCTACAATTGAGTAGGAGATCAACAGTTTTTAGGACAAGATGCGGCAAATTCAAACAAGTACAAGTTAGAATATGCTTGACCAATTACGCGCTTGGGTTTAGGAAGAAACTAAGTCAAATGAGCCTTAGCTTGTATCAGATTTGCTAGCTAGATTAAGCAATTATTAGCATCGAACTGAAGTACAAAATACACAATTTGGTCAGACAATTAATCAGATATTGTAGAATGTAATGCCAGAAACAGAATGGTTCAATGTATATTAGAATGCAGAACGCACATAGTACCAGATATCTGATATATTCCAACGGCAATAGCCTGAATAGCGAGACTTAAAGCGCGAATTGCTTAATGAAATACGCACACAATTTAACACTATAACTGGCGGCGAGGATGCATATAATGAAATAGTGAGGCAATTAGACGAGAGTGCCACAGGTTTGGCAGGTGGATTCAATACTCGTACATTACACGGCATTGTATATGGCAATCAATCAATTGCCGGCACTAGATAGTTAGATGAGTTGAATTAGTATGTGAACTCATTAGTTGGTATACAGCAATTCCAATATACATTTGTAGATAGAGAAGCCGAAATAGGTAAAGGTATAATGCGGCTTGCAATATCTGACGTTCAAAAAGTTCTTGATAAGTAGGCTAATGAGCCTGTCTATTCTCTTACAGTCAGCTTACTAACTGACTAGGTACGTAATAAGCGGCCATGGACTGCATAGTCGGATATAGATTACCAGACGCTATCTATATTCTAGACATAGTTTGAAAATCCATTCCTATAGCATCCAGAATTAATTAATAAGGATTATGTCAATCAATTGCTATCTGGTACTGGTATGACATTCGAGAGTTTAAGCTAGCCAGACTTAACCGATCAGGGTAGAAAAGATTTCTTTGCTGCTATGCTATTTGGCATGTATAAGAATATATCACAGACAGCAAAGCCAACTGAAAGTACTGAGCAGTTGTACTAGCGTGCATTGGATGAATTTCTAAAAGTTCTAAAGGACGACGAATAGGTAATTAAAACACTGAGCGCCAGTCCAGACGATTAGCTTGAGCAGTAGCGTAAATAGTAGGAAGCATAGTAGCGTAAAGCTGGGTTTGCCAATCCTACTGTGCCTGGCTATAATACGGAATATAATGACTAGTTGAAACAGTAGGTAAAATAGCAACGCGACGAGTTAGTATAGGGTACTATGCGTTCTCTAGAGTACGTACACATGCTAGATTAGTATAGCAAGAAATTAGGTTCGTAGCACGAATCGCTATACGATCTTGTAAGTAGGCAGATATAGCCTACATCTGCACCTGCAATGCGTACTCAGCCTACTCTATGGTAGGGTATAGTAGCACAGTAGAATATAACACGTTAGAGCTTATCACCTAGCGAAACGTACAAAACAGTATAGTTCGTAAGAGGTAATAAAGGTGCAGAAGAACAATTTAACTTAATGGTAAGCGGCGAGTTATCGCGCTAGTTGCAAGGCGGTTAGTATAAACGTGTTGTATAGGCATTGACTGGCGACAAATTCACGCCTGGTTTAAATATAATTGACTAGATGCCTACAAACGTGCGTACCAAGATGATTGATATGCTTGAAAAAGGTAAAAACCAGATATCGAACGCACGTATGGAGGAATTGCAGAATATAGAACAATTTGCGCAAGATCCGGCTGGCGTAATCAATAAGAATACAGGGCTAGACGATTACACTAAATATTAGGGCACGGCTTACGCTACTGGATTCTATATACGCGGTAGTGGTACAGAGAACGATGCGAGGGCCGCACTGTTCATTTCAGTACCTGAAAATCCATTTGCTAGAACGCCGCTGTATAGAACGCAATCAACTCAACGTGGCATTAGAGATATATAGCGGTATTTCTTCTAGCCTGGAATGGAATCTGAATTGCAGACTGAGTAGATACTAAACTTTGGTTCCAAATTGGGTAGCGCATAGGATTTAATGTATGCTAGCTATATGGGTGGCTAGCCAATAGGTTTTTACAAACCGGTAGAACATAAATAGAACGACTTGGAATTCGGTACAGCATTCCTTAATGGCTATTCATACAAGATGCGTAATGAGTAGTTTAAGGAAGTTGGCAGATAGTTTGCAGATTAGACATATCAGCAATAGCTAGCTATGCGTAATCAAGGTAGGCCTACAACCACTACGGAACTAATGATGCGCACATTTGAAAAGCTTAGATAGCTAACTATCTAGTCAGAGAAATTAAGAAATGAATTGCCGCAGATGTATATAATGGCTAATGAGCTATTGCCGGCATCAGAACTTAATAACTTGATGACTCAGAAAAATTGGAGCATGACAGTATAGCAATTCGATGAACTAATAGAACAATTCTAGCGTAGAAGGAAAATAACTGGTGATGAGGCCAGACAACTACTATATGATGAAATCAATTACGCATAGAATAGAATTGATTCTCTATTCGTGCGTGGTAGAGATATGGATATAGATATAATGCAAGTAGCGCAGAATATGTGGAGCCCGACTAATTTAAAAGTATAGGGTATGAATATAACTGTCTAGCCGCCAAATAGGTAGGACTTCATATCACTTAGTACACCTAATAGGCCAGGCTAGGTATAGCAGATTGTACCAGAAGGCAACGTGACATAGCCTACACAGCAGATGCTAAACGCATATTAGAGTGTAACTGACTTGGTTAGGGCTGTCAACTAGTACTATCAACGCGCGCCTATGATTAGGCTATTTGATAGAGTGCCGCAAGAACTAGTTAATGATAGAACAGCATTAATGAATATTAATCAGATGACTTACATAACTCAAGAATTACCGAATATGCAAGAGTTTGGTAGCAATAATCCTAATGCTACAAGTGCAGTGTTAAAGCAAGATACAAGTTTAATATTACCTACGATGGTAATCTCAAAGAATGACGAGGAAACTATAAAGTCAATTATAGGCACGCACGAGATACTCGAAGGCGATATGTATATGCTAAGTAAGAAATTCAGGAATCTATTTGGTTATGAACGTGCTACTAGAAGTGGGTAGACAGAACTTACACGCTTCTCTGAGCAGCAGACTTTGAAGTTCGTTGGTCCTGAACGATCTAAAGGTATGTAGAACGTGGAATTCGATAGTGAATTGTACTTCCAAATTGACACACCTAAAGGGCCACAGTATGTACCTATAATGCTGATAATGAACGAGCAGCCAAGTAGACACAATAAATTATCATAGATTGGCCAAGGTATGCTTAGAGCACAGAGATATTTGGGCTCGCTTAATTATCGTGCTGCTGGTACAAATTAGTAGACACCAAATGTCAATATTACTGGCCTGAATTAGCAGCGGCTTAGTGACGTACAACAGTTATAGGACGTATAGATACAACTTCAAAGTTAGACTACACTACCTGTATTTTATAGAAATGGGCAAAATTACGTATCGGCCGGCTTTAATGCTCAATTCATTCTACATGACGTATTCACCGACATATCACAGGAAAACTGGTAGGAACTAAAAGGCGGCTCAATTATGTACGCTCAGACATTCTAGCAATTTTAGACATTTGGTATAGAAAATCTTGTGTCATCGATTTTGAATGTCGATGACCCTATGAAGAACTAGATGTTTTACATTTAGAATAAGAACATGTAGCCTTTTGTGTAGCACGGTATGTCATACTAGATAGTATCTGACAAGGTACAAAGAGGGCAAATCAGATTTGATGAACGATTTATGAATTTGGAGTCATAGTACGGTATGATATACGAAGGCTAGTAGAATCAATATAAGACTGGTGGCAAGACATTCAGCTTAGCAGGATAGCTTGAGCCTTGGAATAAAACTATAGGTAGATATGTAACATCATATAAGTACTAGGATAATTAGTAGGAGCAACTTAATGTACTATAGAACTAGTTAAGTTAGTATAATTCACGCGGCCAATTGAATACAACGGCACAATTCATTAGAACTATGTAGGAATAGCTTCAAGGAAGTAGAGAGACAACGTAGTTAGGTTAGAACCTTGTAAGACTTGATGTAGATACTTAGCGTAAATTAGCTAACTTTATAGGTGAAGATATATATATGCCAGACCCAGTTGGCGGCTGGTTAATGGAATTATTCAGTTAGACTAAGACATTTTCTAGATTAGAGAATCCGGAATTCAAACTGAGTACAGACATGCTTAATGTGGCACGTATAATGAACGTGTAGAGAAAGCAAGGATAGTACAAGTCATTCGACATATAGGGCCAGAATTTGCTATTCACACGTATGACAGTTGATGACTTCATAAAGGTAGAGAATAGTGGTATATATTTGGATCTTGGTGCAGAGACATTGTAGAACCTATTTTAGGGAGTTTATTCATTCATGTATAACTCAACTGCATAGCTTAATAGGCAAATGGATGTATTATCATAGCAGAAGCAAGGATTACCTATGAATTTAATTAAGTAGAAAAGCCGCCTATAGGACCAGTAGACAGAAAACTTTAAGCGTGGCGTACAATTCAATTAGAATAGATAGCTTACATATGGTTAGTCAGTAGTGTCGCAATTTGCTAAGCGATTTACAAAGGATCAAGGTGTATTTATCACTGGGCTTCATTCAACGTAGAGCGATGCGCAAGGCGGAATAAGATTACCGAGGCACTCAATAGAGAATATACTAATTGGCGGCTAGTACTTTATAGAAAGCGAATTCCAACGTTAGATAGATACTTAGATATAGAATAATAACACACAATTAGCTAATCAAATACAAGCTATGCAGTAGCAGTTTATTTAGGCTAGCACTGGAAATACAACGCAAGCAGCTATCGGTACAGGCGGATTTGGCGCTAGGGCATAGCGATTTATGGGTAATAGACAAATAAATCAATATCAATAGACTAGATATTAGGATATATTCAGAGGATATTTGCACGAATAGATATACATAGACTATGCGCAAGGTGCGGCACGTGTTGGTCAACATGCAACTATAACTATGATTAATAATCAGAGTACTGGAATAAATAGAACAGGTCTATTTGAAAATCTTCGTTCAACAATAGTGCATCTAAAGCCATTATTAGATCAGACCAATCCTGAAGAATAGGTACAATTAATTGATGAGAATGACCCAACTAGCTTCCTACAGTTCTAGGTTAATGTGTACAATCAATTAGAACAGCAGTACGACCATTTTACAAATAAGCATAGGGACTTATCAAATATGATGAACTCGTTAATGACAAATCCAAATATACCAAGAACCGGAGATTAGCTTAAGAAAGCAAGACTAAACGTTTAGAATACTATGGGTGCGTATAACTTCGTAGACGAGTAGAAACAAGTAGGAGAGATGATAGGATTCATAGGTAGAGACCCTATACTAGGTTAGACTCCATTCGTACGATTTGTTGGGCTATCAGACAATACAATCGTAGTACCTAAGTCAGTTTAGGACTTAATCGGTGGCGATGACGACGGAGATATAATACGTTACTTACCAAACATCTTAATTTCTAATCGTATATACAACGATACTTATTTGAATACATTAAGTCAGATAATGAATCAGCATACTACACTGTAGAATGCCTCAAATACACAAATTGCAGGTACATAGTAGGCGCAGGCGTTAACAAATTAGGCCACAAGTGCACCGCAAGGCTATACTAATCCTATTTCTCTTAGTCCTACGCAGATAGATATGTACAGAAGTGATATCGGTTAGCTTGTAAAAGAATATGTTAAGGCAGGTTGGTATATACCAATTAGTATGAACAATAGGACAACGGGTAATATGACCTCACTATTTTAATGATTAAAAAGCGGCGGCATGTTATCTTGCCGCCATTAACCTGTAATAGAGGTGATATAATGCATACGACTAGCGAAAGCACTAGCGAAAGCAATGGGAGGAGGGAAATATAACTTATGCGAGTCAGGATATTTAGGTTACCTACTGGTAAATTACCAAACGATTTATTCTATATACCATGTATTAATACTTTCTATATGCCATTTACGTAGCTTAGCAGCAACGAAGCTATATCAATGCAAGATCTGGATGAATCAATTTCAAGTAGTCTTAAGACTTACTAGACTTTTGGTATGCCATACCTAATAGACGATATAGCTGATTACGAGATTGACATTACACAGCCAACTAACATTGCATTGATAAACTTGAAAGTGCGGCCACAAGATTCAGAGTTAATTCATGATACTTATTCCTATTACGAATTACTGTATAGCCAATGTATAATTAATGGTGAAGTAACTGGTTTTGACACTTTATCAATTATTAAGCAAATTAGTGAAACTGATTGGTTATGTGTTGGTTTTACAAATACACAGGATTACGATAAACTTGAGCGAATGTATAGTGAATTGAAACACAATAAACTAGACTTTACGAAAATAGGTATTAACAATAATTCAAGTATCGAGATACCAGTTGAGCTATCAAGACTTTGATTTTGAATCGCCGTCGTTTGGTTCATCAGGATAGTATGTTATTAGCTAAGAACCTATTTCAACTAGCTTTTCACCAAGCTGATTGCTTATACTATTACATATCTTTTCATCTTTCTAGTATCTTGATAGCACAGATACTATTAGCTTGACTAACCATTCTGGCTTAATTATAGAAATTACATATGGTATTGCAAGCCCAAATACGAATGCTATTATGGCTTGTACAATCCATTCATTCATAGTATCACCACCTCAGACAAGTCTCTTGAATAGCCTCGATTGTGCTATATCATCAGGAGTTACAAACTCCTACTTGCGTTCTATCTTGAGGCCAAACTATTCTTCATAGAAACGTGCTACTAACTCACTACAAATAAGCTTATCATAATTTGAGTAATTCTCAAATCCTTCTATATTTTCTTCTAGCCACTCGCTACCTAATGACAAAACTGAAGTTAGTCCATTAAGTATAAGTGATACCCAGTCATATTGTTTATTAAAATTGTGGCGTATGAATGACTCTATCTAGCTGCTCATATCTTCTTCCGGAATTGGATCTATTAATCTATATACGTGTACTTGACTAAGCACGTCTATATTTAATAAATTAAGATGCACGCCATTGCCACCCTAACCTAACGAATAGTTATTGCCAACATATAATTCCTAGTGTATATATTTGTGATTCAATAATTTTGCTACTACGCTCCAATCTACTGGACTGCTATTGAATGGCTAAGTTCTATTTAGGAAATCTGTTAGACCAGTAGGGAATAATAATACGTCGCCTCGTTGAAGCATTAAATGCCGCATGTAGTGCGCCTCCCTTCTTTCACTTCTTCTTGTCCATTATGAATACTATCTAATTACTATCCTTCTAGTATTTCTTACTTACTATGTTACAATCTGGATATTCTTGCATAAGTTCTGCTATTATTGATTCTAAATACTACTCAAACGCGGCCTTTTGTGCATCATTGTCAAATACTAGGTTGTCATCTACAACTTGTGGAATTATTCCGCTGTCATTCATTACGTAGACAACAAATTGAGTTGAATTATTGTAATTATCAAGAACTTGATTGGATTGCTGCTGATATGGGATAAGTACAGTCATGACAATCTACGCTGCTACGGCTATGTAGAATACCCACTTATATACTTCGTTGATATCCATTCTGCATCCTCCTTTCAATTTAGTCTTTAAACACGATAGATAGACTATCCGAGTTAATCCAATAACTTAAATGAAGCTGCTGTTTTTGATATGTTGTTTCATCAATCATGTAGTACTACTACTATACTATCTAATTAATTGAATTGTACTATAAGTCCTACGACTGAAATAGTATAGTTATCTAATTTTGCATTCCTCCTGGTAGCTAATCAAATTGTGCAATTAACTGGCCGCCAGTATCTAAACATTTGAACGTCATATCAAGTCGTTCACATCGATCTGCATTATTTGTTGGCCGTCTCTTGGTGCAAGTATTATAGAGAAGTTCTACGGCTAATACTGTTGACCTTCGATTTCAATAGATGACTACTAAAGCAGCAAATTGAGTAGCTGTTCATCATTTGTAAGCTCTACCGTCTGCGTTTTACGCCATCTGCCAAGTACAACATCATACCTATAACTAACTCTCGATCTTGACTACTCAAATTCATGTGGTTGGTCCGTATTAACTATTAGTTTCATCAACGTCATCCTCCAATCTAACTATATTCTGTTTTGATGCCCAATACTAAAAACCCTAATAAAATCCGTTCTATAGATTGCAATACTACTAGTTAGGTTCGTCAATCCTGCCTGTAGCTTCATGGAACTAAGATGGGCACTAACCCTAAGCCGGGCAAATAGGTTTGGCTTGACACGTTTGGCATTGCTCTCTATAGCTTGCTATTCTCATTTTAGCAGATCGTATATAGTTTATATTATCTACTTTAAGTTCGTCTGTATGAATATTATATAGTTTCTACCAATCTTGGTTATGGTGGCACTAACTTAGCCATCCATCTGGATTTAAAGTAACTGCATTGCCCATCACTCTACAGAAAGTACCTGTCTCTGAACCATTTCTGATCTTTTCAATAATCTCTACATACAATCTAGTTGGCGGCAATTTAAAGTTGAAATACTCGGCTAATTCTATTACTATGTCTCTTATAAAATTCTAATCAATCATATTTGGATCGGAACCAAATATATTATGTACTGGAGTTACAGACTATGCGCCAAATCTAAGACCATCTTCGTATATTGGTACGAGCCGCTGATTAGGTTGCACTGTCTATCTAAGAGTCATCTTATCAAGCCAACTTTTAGGAATCAGCTTAATCTATTGCTCTAATCTCTCGTGTGTCTATTGGCCGCCGACTGTACGCCTATTAACGTCTTGGTAAGGGCCATCATAAGATAGAATAGCAATCCTCTAGTTTGCCTTCTCTAATCGCTCAATCACTTCTTCATTGATCTAATAACCGTTACTAGTTATTGTGATAGTTTTATTTGGGAATAGAGAGTGCACATATTCTATCATATCAAGACTTAAAAGCGGCTCTGTACCAAAGAACTAAATACTGAAGTTCTTACTAAGTCTATCATTAATAAGTTCAAAGAACTTATCTACATCTTGATAACTTAGTTTTATAGTAGGCTTTTCTTTATCCAAAAAGCAATACTAGCACCTAAGTTGACACTAACTGGCGCCAGCATTCTAGTTTATTAATACTTGGCCTATCTCTTTAATAGGAAACTGCTCAAAGTTTGTACTCAAGTTGATCACTCCATTTATATAATTTAATACATGCACTTCATACGACTAAAGTAACTAGTGTGCGGCAGTTTAAAATATTTGTCACCAAAATTGTTCAATATCACAATATGTATTACATGTATTACAATTTTGACAGACGTTCTCACATGCTGTCTCACATGTATCGCATGATTGACATACAAGTTCACATGTGTTTTGGCATGAAGTTTGACAATCTGTTTGACATGTATTGCATGATTGACAGACTGTATCACATGTAGTTTGACATGTTAGACATGTTTGGCAACTTGTATCGCATGTAGTTTGACATGATGTATCACATGTATCGCATGATTGGCATACAAGTTCACACGTATTTTGACACGAAGCCTGACAATCTGTCTGACATGTATT
>ENA-UOYA01004043-UOYA01004043.1-activated-sludge-metagenome-genome-assembly--contig:-NODE-4043-length-12628-cov-7.682812_pt1 | contig 12628 bp, 10 predicted proteins | sample MGYA00238163_ERZ764804 | MGnify/ENA primary metagenome ERZ764804 (study PRJEB28919, sample SAMN05720223) | activated sludge metagenome | isolation source: Anaerobic digester | place: Hong Kong...
GGATTGGGCGGGAACACCGGACCATGAGCAACTGTGTCCCATGGATTGGGCGGAAACACCGGACCATGAGCAACTGTGTCCCATGGATTGGGCGGAAACACCGGACCATGAGCGAACTGATCCCAAGGGTTAGGAGGGAACACCGGCCCGTGGCTGAGTGTGCCACCAGGCATGAGCGCCACCATGAATCCGAGCACAAACAGTGTGCAAACAATACCACAGAAACGCCAACTTTGAAGAACTTGAGCCATATTCATATCCGCCTGTTAGGTTTCTTTGCCCTCCCCATTCGGGGACTTCTGACCTCTAGACCCGAAGAGGAAGACGTACTATTTAATTCTAGGTGGGGGCTTTGCTCTACGCCTATAGGAAAAATCCTATGGCGGTAGTCGGCGGGATACCTTACGCAGGATTAGCGCGGTTTGCTAACTTGCTTATAAATAAGGTGGTTATGGTTCCTTCGGGGTTATTCGTGAGCTAATTGCCGCGCCCGTAATAGGGGCTCTGCTGGTACTGGTCGTCGGCCAGTACTCTATGCGGCAGTCGGGGACGCCGTCCAGGCCATTCTAGGCGCATGTCCGCGCAGACCTCATCCAGCACGTCGAGTGTGGCGACGCGCTGTTCCAGAGCAAAGCAGGTCAACAGGAGGTTGTCACAAATGGCGTTTATGACCCTGGGAATTCCTTGCGAACGCAAGTAGATCTCCGGCAGAACGTCCGCCGGAAACACCGTCTGGTTCGGCATCCCGGCGCGGTTCATGCGGGTCACAATGTACTCGATGGCCTCGCTTTCCTCCAAGGGGCAGAGGTGGCATCTGAGAACGATGCGCTGCTTGAGTTGACGCATGTCCGGCGCATCCAGTTTGCGGTCCAGTTCGGGCTGTCCGGCGAGGATGATCTGGAGCAGTTTGCCATGCCGCGTCTCCAGGTTTCCCAGTAGGCGAATCTCTTCCAACACTTCCCAGCTCAAGTTGTGAGCCTCGTCGACAATGAGAACCGTTGTGCGCCCCGAGTTGGCCTGCTGGATCAGGAGGTTGTTCAGGGCGAACAGGACTTCGGTCTTCGAGGTGCGCTGGCAGCGCAGGTTCAGATCGTAAGCGATCATCTCGAAGAACTGCTCCACGGTTACGCGAGAATTGAAGAGAAAGGCGAACTCGATGCGCTGGCTTTCCAGGAAGTCGCGCAGGCACTGCAACATGGTTGTCTTGCCGGTGCCCACCTCGCCCGTGAGTACGATGAAGCCCTTCCGGCTCTGCACCCCGTAAATCAGATTCGCCAACGCTTCTTCGTGCTGAGGGCTCCGGTACAGGAACGAGGGATCCGGAGACAAGTTAAAGGGAGACTCTTTGAAGCCGAAGAACGCATTGTACATGGCGGTCTACCTGAGTACAGGGCGCAGGGAAGAATTGGCAGCCCTTTCTCATCAATATGTTAGCATGACATGTTCCGAAAGCGAGAAGATTCCGCGGAGCCTCCGTACTGGCACTGCAGTAACGATGCGGTGCGACGTGTGCCGCGCATATGTGTTAGAAAAGGTACCTGGGCGGCAAGACGCCGCGCCACTTCCAAGAGAGAGACAACGTCATGACGCATACCCGTAGGACCATGCTCGGGGCTCTGCCCGCGGTTGCCGCCGCCACGCGAGCCGCCCGGGCCGCTACCACAAGCTGGAGACCCAAGATCGGCGTTCTTGGCCGATACACCGAACAGAACATCGAATTCGCCCGTGCCGAAGGCTTCAAGAGCCTAGAACTGGTTTGTTCGGCCAAGAGCCGGCTGGATGCCAACACCGTGACCGACCAGGAGTTGGAGAGGATCGGGAAGCACTGCGCCTCGGCAGGGCTGGAAATCTCCGTGCTCGGCATTCCCGTCAACCACACCGCGCCCGACCCGGCCAAGCGCGCCGAGATCAACGCTTACGTCTCGAAGGTCATCGAGATGGCCGGCAAGATGGGCGTTTCTTACGTTGCCACCATGAGCGGCAACATGCCGGGACGCCCCTTCCAGGAGCAGATCGACGAGATCGTCCGCGTCTACAACGAGAAGTACTTCGCCTTGTGCGAGAAACACAAGGTGCGCCTGATCTGGGAGCCCTGGCCCGAAGGACCGAACCTCGCCACCGGTCCCATCGGCTACGAAGCGTTGTTCAAGGCTTTCGGCGACTCGCCGTTTGTCGGCATCCAGTACGACGCTTCGCACCTGGTCCGGCAGTTCATGGATCCGCTGCAGTGCCTGCGCGACTGGGTGGGCAAGGTTTACAACGTGCACCTGAAAGATACCGAAATCTTCTGGCACGTGCTCAAGAAGAGCGGCATCAACCCGCCCAACAAGACGCAGTGGTGGCGCTATCGCATTCCCGGCTACGGCAGCGTGGATTGGCCGGGAGTATTCACCGTGCTGATGGACGCGGGTTACAAGGGCTCGATGAACATCGAACACGAAGACGACACCTACGGGCGTCCGCTTCCTGACGGCACGTTCAGCGAGGACTACAAGGTGGGCTTTCGCATGGGCCTGCGCTACCTGCGGCAGTACGTGCCGGTGTAGGAGCGCCGGAGCATGGCGGGACGTGTAAGCCGGCGGACGTTCTTTGCCCTCGCCCCCGGCGCCGCGCTCGCGGCGGAATGCAAGGGCCAGGAACCGGGACCACCTTACGGTGTCGGCTCCTGGCCTCCTGAGCGGGACACTCGGTTCGGGCGAATACTACGTGTACTTCGCGCCCTACACAAGTAACCGGCTGTCGCACCCGGCAAAGGCTGGCTCGTGGAACTTCTCAGCTGTTGAGAATGACTGCTTCGTGCACCGTCTCGCGGGCGCAGTTGCCGCCTTCCCACGCATAGCTGCACCGGCTGCAGATGGGCAGCGTGTCCCATCGGTGCCGGAATTCGCGGCGCATGTCCTGATACGCCTTGCCGTACCAGATGTCCCGGAAGGCAGACGTGGTCAGATCGCCCAGGACGCGGCTCTCGTGAATGTCGAAACCGCAGGAAACCAGCTTTCCGTCCCACCGCACCGATGGCGCATTCCAAAGGTGCTTGCAGAGGTTCTCTCGAACCCTGATGCGGGCTCCGGTTTCCGGCGAGTACCGGAAACGCTGGTAGTCGGGATTCGCCGGGATGAACGGGTTCTCCGCATCCTTGGCCGGGTCGCAGTCGTGGCCGGGGTAGAGTGTCTTCAGTGTAAGTACATCCACACCCAGCGAGCGGGCCAGCGGCGGGAGCAGGGGAATCTCGTGCTCGTTGTACTTCATGACGATGAAGCGAAGGTTGATGCGCGGCGCCACGCTGCCCGACGCCCGCTTCGCGGCCACCACGTTGCGGATGCCGTTCAGTACCGTTTCCAGCTTTCCTCCCTGCCGGTACCGCTCATAGGTTTCCTGGCTGATGCCGTCCAGCGCGAAGATCAGCGTGTCCAGCCCGGACCGGACCACGCTGCGCGCGTGTTCGGGATCCGCGAAACGATGGCCGTTCGAGCTGGAAATCACCTTGATACCCTTCGAGGCGGCGTACGCGATCATGTCGTAGATCCGCGGATGCACGAAGGGTTCGCCCCATTCCCAGAGCAGCATCAACAGGACCGTGCCGCACGCTTGGTCCGTCAGGCGCTTGAAGAGGTCGAAATCCATGACCCCGGTGGGAACGCCCAGTCCGTCGGTCACCGGGCAGAGGCTGCAACGAAGGTTGCACAGATTGCAGGGTTCCACTTGAATGTGCGTGGGCAAACCCCAGGGGCGCACACTGCGGGCGTAGATGGACGTCTCCAGGCTCAGCCAGTTCAGCAGCTTTCTCCAGCCCACCTTCTCGAAGCGGAAGGGGAGACGGTCGCTGTCCAGTTCAATGGTCCGGGTGGCGATCGCATTGGCTGCCAGCCACGCCTTGCCGGATATGCCGGAGATCATCGACAACCTCCCGAGTTTGCCATGGGCGCCAACCACCGGTAGTATTTGTGAACTCGCAGGTTTGCGGCAAGATAACAGCAAAAGCTGCAGTCACAATTGCCTGCGATCGATGTCTCCGGGTTCCGGCGCAATTCGCGGCGCAACTGCCGCATGGGTTCCCCGTTCCAGATTTCACTCAACGTCTGGCGGTGGAGGTTTCCGAGGTCACGATCGCAAGTCAGGCAGGCTTGCACCGTGCCATTCAACCGCACACGCAGATGCAGCCACGCGATGTAGCAAGGGACCGCTGCCCATACGTTCTCGCCTACCTCGAAGCGCTTAAGCACTTCTTCGATGTTGTGGCTCAAGCCGCGCTCGTCGAGCCACCCACGCGCCTTCCTCAATTCGCCGCGCAGTCCGGGCAGATCTTCACCTGCTATGACGAATTCTTCCAAGAGTTTGCCGCCCCAGGTCCGCAGCGGTGAAAACGAGATGCCGTCGCAACCGGTGTCGGCGGCCAGTTCTATGAAATCGCGCAAGCCGTGCATATTGTGACGATTCAGCGGCTGGTGCAGTATGAGACGCGGTGGGCGACCACCCTTCGACGCCGCCACCCGCCGGAGCCCCCCGGCCACTGTCGTGAACAAACCCGGAGGCACGCCGGGGTAATTGTCTTCGTACTCCCGGCTCGAACTAGCCCATAGGCTCACGCGCAGTACATCCAGTCCGCACTCGCGGAGCGAGACCGCGTTCGCCTGCGTGAGCAACGTACCGTTGGTGAAGAGGGTGACATGGCATCCTGCACGCTTCCCCATGGCCACGATGTCGAAGATCCGTGGATGGAGCATCGGTTCGCCATCGCCACTCAGAATCAAGTACGACGTTTGCCGCTGCCTGAGGCCGTCACACAACTTCTCCATGAACGGCAGAGGGACGTCCGGCGCGCTCTCGACCGGGAACGGCGCGTACGGGGAGTGGCTGCGGCAGCCCAGGCATTGCAGATTGCACCGGGAAGTAACATCGGCGGTAACCATGAACGGACCGGCGGGAGCAACCGCGCCGTGCAGCAGTCCCTTGAGTAATCCGATCTTCTGCCCCAGCGTCACCATGCGCCCACCCTATGCGGACTGAGCCAGCCGGCTGGACAGGGCACTAAGATACTTCCAGCAATGCCCAGCCGGGAAGTGTAGCCGGCTGATTGTTCACGAAGACGATCCGGCGCGTCTTCGGGAAGGGCAATCCGGATTGGATCGCGCGAGCGTAAAACGGAAGCTGCCGCACCACCTGCCGGTAGGCTTCGTTGGCCGTATCGAGCCAGGAGGACTTGCCCAGCAGTCCGCTGCCCCATCCGATAGAAACCAGGCAGGCGCTGGAGTTCTCGCTGACCTCGCGCAGCCGCGCCTCGAGTTCCTCGATCGCGCGGCCCAGCAGCACCAGGCCGGTCCACTGGGCGTACTGCTTGTGTATAGCCAGGAGCTTGGCTGCGTACTGATTGGCGGCGCGGAACAATTGTGCGCGATCCATGGGGTGACGCCATCCGGCGGCGCGGGCTACTTCCGGCTGCGCAAAGAAACTGTTCTCTCGCCAGGCACCTTCAAACGATGTACCGGGCACGGCCATTTCCGTGAAGACCGGCGTCGAATCCTCGGGCCGCTTCCACTCGACCGAGCCGCGCGGGCTCTGTTTCCATCCCAGTTCGAACCGGTCCTGCCCGCGAGCAATGAGCGTGGAGACGCGCAGCAAGTACACCTTGAACGATTGCCAGGCGACCGGATTGCTGTCGCCCACGCCGACGAACTTCATGCGCGTGGTGCCTGGCGGGCCGAGCAAGCGGTCCTCGCTCACCTCGGCGGGCCGGCGCGGAGCGCGCTCTCCCTGCGCACGAGCGGCGAGGTCCTTCACGGCCCCTTCTGTGAGGCTGGAGGACAGCATAGCGGTGCGCAAGGCTCCCTTCAGAGCGCTGCCCGGCAGGTATGGGCCGTTCGGGCCGGCCACAAAAGTCGGGATATGCAGATTCTCGGTGGCGGCCTTCTGCCAATGCGGCGTGCAAGATGGGCTTTCGAACGGAATGCGGCGACCCGCGAAGTTCTGCGCAAAGCCGCCCCAACTGGCGAAGTCCAGGCGTTCGGCCTTCTTGAGCTGCGCGAGGTAGCCGTCCAGGCGCGGACCCTTGGTCAGCAGGCGGAAAATGCGGCGCTGGTCGAGCACGTTGATCTGGTCGCGCCACACCATATAATCGATCGGCGAGAGCTTGTTGCCGTCGCCGACCAGCAACGGGGTCAGAACGGTGAGTCGGTAGTTCACGGCGCCACCTTTGTGACGGAGGGCAGCCTGACAGGAATCGGCACGGCAACCGGCCGCCCATAGCGGTACACGGGGTGCGGGAGGCCGTCCGGCGCGACGTCCGGCGCCGCTCCGCGCAGGGCTGAAGCCGCGAACACCACCGATCCCTCTGTCACCATGCGCAGGATGCGTTTGGCCGAACCGTGGCCGGCGGCGCTTTCCACGCGGCCGCCTCGCGTCGTGTACGTATAAACGCCGCGGCGCCAGTCGACGCCATCCTCTTCGGCCGGACTGTACATCGCCAGCAGCCAGTTGGCGGTTTCGAAAACGGGTGCCGCTTCGCCTTCCACGCGGGCCGGGGCCGGCGCGTCAGTGGACACGAGCATGGCCGGGAACTCGCCTTCGGTAAACTCCGGTGCGGCCGCATGGCCCCAGCCGCGCGAACGCTCGCCGCCGAAGCCGGAATCGGCCAGCAGGCGGAACGCCGCCTTCACCAACTCTCCCCAACGGTTCTCGGCGTCCTGGTCTTCAAAGACGGCCATGGCCCAGAGACCCGCCCCGGCGCGAAACTCCAGGCATGCGGTTTCGTGCGGCTCGACGCTTGCGCCGGTGAGGCGGTCGACCGCTGCGCATCTCCGCACGGCCGTGCGGAACGGGCCTAGCACGCGGGCTGAGCTTCCGGCGGGGATCAGGCACTCGCTTTCGCCATCCACCATCCAGCGCTCTTCGTCCAGGTGCTTCTCGGCCACGAGCGCTTCGACCACCGATAGCGGCACGAAACGCGCGCCCTTCCAACGTACCTTGGCCGACGGGGGTGGAGGCCAGTGGCTCTTGGGTGGTTCCACAAACAGCGTGTCGCGGTAGAACGGGAATGCGGAAGAGAAGCGCACCGCAGGCGCGGCTCCAGCCTTCGCCGTGGCCGCCAGCCACTCGTCCAGTTGGCCGAACTGTAGCATGGCCGAGGAGACGGCGGCATACAACGAGTCGCTGTGATAGACCCGGTCTACCCGGTTGCGGGCGCCCGAGTCGGGTCCGATTCGCCACGGCCCGGCGGGCCGCAGGCGGACGAGGTAGCCGCGAGACATGGCTACTCCGCGAGTTTCTCGCTGAAGCCTGGATCGTTCACCTGGGCCTGCAGTGCGGCCAGGTCGGCGCCGGCAACCAGTTCCTGCTCGGCCGCGCCGGCCGAGTAGAACGTGCGGCCTCGCCAGCACAGGCGCAGGTTGGCCAGTTTCACCCGGCCGCTGCCGCGTGAGCCGCCGCCGCCCAGGCTATCGTCCTCGAGCAGGCGCAGACCTTCCACCAGGCAGGCGAGCAACGGCTTATCTTCTTCGGCGAGGATGTCCACCACCATGCGGATCTTGAAACGCGCTCCGGCGGGGACTCGTTCGAGCGTGCGCGGATTGGCCTGTGAGGTGATGCGGTCGATGGCGTTCTCGCTCTTGACCTCGGTCATCTCGTCGTCCAGGTTCTCGCGCATCTGCGGAGTGATGCTCTCGGCGACCAGCGGGGCGTCGCACACCGTGAGCCGGGCCGGCGTCGCCGTGGAAGTTTCCAGCGTATCTCCCGACACACGCTCCATGCGCCCCGGATTGCGTCCGAACAGCAGGCAGATCTCGTCGTCGGCGCGGTCGCTCTGGTGAATACGTACTTCCTGACCGCGGCGTTTGGACAGGTACACAAGTTCGGAGGGCACGGCCATGCCGCGCGACTGTTCGAGCAGGGACCTCAGTTTGCCGCGCAGCGAACTGCCTGGCACGTAAGGATGCCCGAATGCGTCCTTGACGACCGGGTTATCGGCGCCGCCGATTTCCAACGATCCCTTGCCGGCACCGATGTGCAGACCAGTCTGGCATTCGATCTCGCCTTCCAGGATCAGTTTGCCGATGAGCTTCAATTCCGTTTGGGCAGTGTGGGCGCTCATGCTTCCTCGCTATTCGTTGTAAGCCACGATGGCTTCGAACAAGTCCCGGAAGCGTTCGTAGCCCCGGGCGTCGTTCTTGCGTGTGACCTGGAGCAGCAATCGTTCCAGCGTGTCCAGGCTGCGCAGGCCGTGCCGCGCGATGGTGTAGGCCAAGCGGGCGCGCAGCATGACGAACTGATGCTGGCGTTCGCCTTCGGGGGCGCGGCAGGCGCGCCGTACGGCGTTATAGAAACGCCGTAGCTGGCTCTTCGTTCCCGAGTCCATGTCGCGCATGCGGCTGACCACGCCGTGAGCCTGGTTGTCCAGGTAAAGGCTGTCGGCGATGAGCCGGTCGATGTCGATTTCGGGCGGACCCTCGGGCCGGCCTCCACGGTCGCGATCCCGGCCGCCTTCACCGCGTCCGCCGCCCTCTCTCGGGCCACGTCCGCGGTCTCTGTCGCGGTCGCCGCGTCCTTCGCGCTGCGGCCGCGCCTCACGATTCCTAACTTCCTGCTGACTTTCCGCCATGAGATTAAACCTCTGTCAGTAGCCTGGCCCAGCCCACCGCGACACTGCCGGCGGGCCGGAGTTTCACGTGCGCCGCGCTCTTGCCCAGCATCTGCGCGGCGACGTGCGCGCGCAACTTCTGAAACTCCCGTTCGCGTACCCCGCCGCTCACGCGGTTCAAGCGCCGGTTCAGCCGCCAGGGCCTGTCGAAACGATCCTCGTGACTTTCCGCGCTGGTTTCGGGACGAGTCAAGCTGGCCAATTCCAGCAAGAACTGCCGGGGACATCCGAACTCGCGCACCATGCGCGAGAGTGCGTCTTTCAAATCCGAAGCTTCGGCGACCTGCTTCCACTCCAGTGTACGCCCCAACACGGAGAAGCAATCCTTGTCCGCGCTCTTGGCCGCCTCCAGTTGGTCTCCCGCCTGTTGGTAGACCGCCGTGAAACTGGAATCCGGGCGCGTGGCCAGCGCCAGCGCCATGGTAAGTGTCTTTCCGTCCGGGCCGGGGAAATCCTTCAGATTCTCATCGCTGAAGCGATGGAACAACCGCCTCAGCTCGCGCGCCAGTTGGATTAACGCGTCCCAGGCGCCGTACACCGCGAAATCATCGCCGCCGCAGTAGAGGATGTTCACTTTGCGCCAGAACTCGGGCAAAGAGCACAGAACCTCCAACTCACCTGCGAAGAAGTCCTTGTACATCACCGAGAGCTGCACATGCTCTTCGATGGACTGCGCGCGGCGCAAACGTATGCCGAGGTTGTCGACATCGCCGCGCAGAACCGCCCAGGCATGGCGGCCTTCGGCTCGGGAGGCGAGTGTTGCCGTGCTTGCGGGGCCGTTCTCATCTTCGGACGGGGCCATGTGCCGGGCCAGTGGCAAATTATCTTCGCCCGTCCTGGCGCGCAGGCTCCAGGCGTGCTTCCCTTCGCCCAGCTTGAGACGGGCGGGCTCTTCCGGGGACCAGCCGATCTGCTCGGCGTCGGCGAACTGGCGTCCGAATTCTTCGATGAAGTACTCGTCGGATTCGCCTGACGGAGCCTCGGCGCCGGGCGCGAAGAACGATTCGCCACAACCGGCCGCGGGCGCGCCACGCCTGCGAGCCATGGCCTCGGACAGACGCTTGCGAACCACGCTCCAGTCGCCGAGATTCTCGGTAGCCGCCCAAACCAGTTTCAGCCGCCCGCGGCTCAAGCGGTGAATATCCTCCTGCACGGCCGTGAGCAGTGCTTCGGCCTGTTCGACCGCCTCGCTGGGGAGAACCACCAGGAACTGGCCTCCGCCGCTGGCGCCGAGCAGAATCTTGGAGAGGCCCAACTCCGCCAGCAGCGCACGCGGGATCACTTCGCTGAGCAACGCCACCCACCGCGAGCGGGCCACGGCGAGAGCCTCTTCAGCGACACCAATCCCGTCGGCCGGAGTGCCGGCGGGCGGCGAGACAAGAAAACTCTGTATGTCCAGAAGTTTTCCTTGAAGAAAGATCTGTACGGACATCCCGACTGAAGCCTACCGAAGTGGCAAGTCTACCACAAGCGGCGGCGAAATTCACAAGCGCCCCAAACAAAGGCGCTCCCGGACGGGGGCGTGGTGCGGGAAGCACGCCCGAATCCGGGAGCGCGAGAAGAGGACGGCGCCGCTCGAAGCGGCCCGTTACTACTTCACGTTGATGGTCGCCACGTTGGCCTTGAGGCCGTCGACGGTGAGGACGATGTTGACATCACCCTTGCCGGCGAGCGAGCGCGGGATGCGCACGTTCACCTGGTCGAGCGCGGCGTACTGGCTCTGTGCGGCGAAGCCCAGAACGTCGGCCTTCGTCCCGCCAATGGTGGCAGTCACGGTCTTGGCGCCGCGGATACCCGTGCCGAAAAGCAGCAGGATCACGTCGTCGGTCGCGGGCCCGAGATCGATCGGCGTGGCTGTACAGGTTGTCGTGCAGGTGAAGATGTTCTCCGGCTTCTGCGTGCTGCCGGTAATGCGGACGGCAACAGCCGCGGGGACGCCCTTACCGGTCGCGTTGGCCGTAAATATGCCCGGTGCGGAGGCCTGGATGTCGACCGGGATCGAGTAGGTCTTGCCCTGGTAAGTGGTCACCTTCACGATCGCTGTGCCGGCGGCGGTGGCTGCCGGAACGACGAAGTTGATCTGGTCAGGGTGTACGAACAGGATCTGGGCGGGGCGCGTCACACCTGCGCTGTCGGTGACATCCACCTTCACGTTGCCCAGAGTGTAAGGCAGTGGAACTGCGGTGGCGGTCAACAGTTTCTCGGCCAGGTCTGAGTTGAGCCCGAACACGCTGGCCCAGCTATCCGGCGCGACAGTGCCCGCCAGGTAGCCGGCGGCATTCTTGATTACACCGTCTTCCAACGCGTCCACAATGCCGTTGTTGTTATTGTCCGGGAAGTTTGTGAGGAAGATCTGGCGGAAATTGTTGCCGTTGAAATCCTTCACCAGCTTGCCGGTGGAGTCGTAAGTGGGAACCCGGCGGTTGAAGGCAAGCATCTTGCCGCCGCGGGACCAGACCAGCGCGTCGCTCGTAATCGAAGAGTAAGCGGATCCGTGCGGCGTCAGCCAGGTGGTGGTGCCGAACAGCGGGCCCGGCTTGATGCAAATGGCCGCCACGCCGTTATCGGCTTGCACAGCCACGGAGTTGCCGGTGGGATGGAAGCGCAGCCCGCCGGAAGCACCCTGTGGGATGAAACTGGCCTGGATGGGCTGCATGGCCGGATCCGCGCTCTTATCGGAACCTCTCGGATTGACGATGAACACCTGCGTGGTGCCATCCGGAGCCGTGGCGCGATAGCCAACCCACCTGGCATCAATCGAGCCGGCGGTGATGCCGCTCGCTGGCGTCGATGTGATGCGGCGGACGGTTATTCCCTGGGGAGGCGTCATGAATGTGGTCTTGGTGCCAGAGTTGGAGGTCGTGATGTCGACCGAGGTGGGAACCTCCACGGTGAACAAGGAACTGGTGACCGTCTTCCCATCTGCTTCCACCACGTTTCCGATGAAGCTGCGGAACTGTCCGAGCGTTCCGACCCAGCGGTCGTCGGCGGCGCGCACGATGTCACCAGGCTTCTTGTCCGCATCCAGAACCGGCTTAATCAACAGAGCCGTCCACATGTCGACGCCCTGCGGATGCTTCGAGACCGGCTCCATGTAACCGATGGTGCGCTGATAGCTCTGAAGTAACTGGTCGTCGTAAGTGAAACCGATGCGGTTGCCTTGAAAGGTGTACTCATGACGGTGCGTTCCGCCGCGGTGCGCGCCGGGCGTCGTGACATCGGAGGTAATGTCGCGCATGTCGGCGAAGCGGATTTCGCCGCTTCCATCGGCCTTGACGATGCCACCGCGGCGGTTGCGCGTGCCGTAGTAGGCGCCCGTTGCCTGGGCCTCCTCCACAAACGGGCCGTGAATGAAGATAGCTTCATCGGCAATCGGGCTGAACGACGCGGCGCCAAGGCCCGGGGCCTGCTTTGACCCTACGGTATCGCGAAGGTAGTTCGGAGCATAGATGATGGTCTCCACACCGGTGGTGATGCTGACCTTCATAATGCTGTTGCCGTTGCCGATGCCGCCGCCGTAAGTTTCGCGTGTGTCGACAACCAGGTACCGGTCGTCCCTGGACCAGTTATCGTTGTTGTCGAGCGCCTTGTTGATAGTTGAGAACGTCAGCTGCCACTCCATCGGTGCATAGGCGGCCGCCGCCGGAGCGCGGTCGGCCGCAACTAGTACCGTGGCAAGTGCCAGTAACGCCACCAGAACACTAACACTTCGCATTGAAAATCCCCCTTTTAAACGATTTGTAGAGCCCGTTGACTGAAGGCTTCGGAATGATCCGGAACGCTGGGCTGTAAGGGACTTGCCGCCGATGGGAGAGACCCCTCGCTCCCCAAAGCCAGGCACCGCTTGCGACAGCCCCTCGCACCCACGTTCGCCATTTCGGAGTCTGTAGACCGGGATGAGCATATCACGACGGTGGGGCCGTGTCAAAGCCCTAATGGAGTTCCGTGTCGGTAGCACGTCAAGATGTCCGGTCTAACTAGCAAGTGAATTGTCCGGTA
>ENA-UOYA01004046-UOYA01004046.1-activated-sludge-metagenome-genome-assembly--contig:-NODE-4046-length-12620-cov-8.529248_pt1 | contig 12620 bp, 8 predicted proteins | sample MGYA00238163_ERZ764804 | MGnify/ENA primary metagenome ERZ764804 (study PRJEB28919, sample SAMN05720223) | activated sludge metagenome | isolation source: Anaerobic digester | place: Hong Kong...
CTGTTCGGGCAACAATTAAAGGCCTTACTCTTCGCGAGTAGGCCTTTTTTGTTTAACATTTCCCGTACTTTACTACTCAACGTTTAAAAGAGTTTTTACCTTTAGACAACTAAACCCTGGAGTCATGGAGGAAAAACACATTCACTTACTCCGAAAATTTTCGCTGTTGCTTCTCTATGGACTAGCCATTGCATTCAGCATTAAATCGCTACGCGAACCCGACCTTTGGTGGCAAATACGAACCGGAGAATGGATATTGGAACACGGCAAAGTTCCACTCCAAGATGTATTTTCATTTACCCGCGATGGTGTTCGTTGGATTAATATTAAATGGCTGTCGGAAGTCTTCGTGGCTTTGCTGACAAAACTTTCAGGGCCGGAAGCGGTGATGCTTCTTCAAGCGCTAGTGAGTTGCCTAATGGTGTTTTTCCTATTGAAATGGACAGCACTATTCACCCCAAAAAGCAGTAGTTTTTGGATTTCAGCTACGCTCCTACTTATTGTTCTCTTAGTGGGCAGCGAATACCGTATGACCGGTAGACCTGAGATGTACAGTCACCTACTCACAGTTACTTTCAGCTACTTATATACTCGACATTTAAAAACAAACGATAAATGGATCTGGTTGATTGTGCCCCTGCAATTCCTTTGGGCCAATTTACATGAAGCCTTTGCTATTGGCATCGTAATTTCCGCCATTTTCACAATCGCTTCCTTTGTTGATGCCTTGCTGAAAAAAGAACATCAAAAACAAACTGCACTTCTTGGTGCCATCACTTTTCTATCAACAATTGCCACCATTATTAACCCCAATGGGATCGACTTACTTCTTCGGCCATTTGCCATTTTCGGGCAATTAGAAGCGAATAAATACACGACTGAACTCTTTTCCATATCTAGCTATAAGTATTGGACAAAAGAAGCTTGGATTGGATTGTCCTTTTTGTTGCTATTAGTGGGATTTATTGTCTACACTGCCTGGACAACTAAATTCAAAGCAATACGCAAGGAATTGAATACCCACGCTATCGCATATGTTATACTTGCAATTGCCTTCTTGTATCTTGCCATAACTGCCCACCGAAATATCATTTTTCTTTTGTTAGTGCTGTATCCGGCATTAGCGTTTGCTACAAACAAAGTATTGCAAATGCTATTGCAGAAGCAGCCAAAGTTCGAATCTCCACTAAGCATAGGTACTCTTGTTTTGTTGATGTTTATGTATATTTTGGTTGTATCCGACAAATGGTACACAACCACTAAAAGCCTCGATCATTTTGGCATGGAAGTGTTGAGCATTAACAATCCCAAGGGAGCAGGAGATTATTTATCGAAACACAACATCAAAGGAAAAATATTTTCCGACTACCTAACTTCATCCTATCTTCTTTGGAAGTTACAACCTGATTTTAAAACCTACATCGATCTGCGTGATTTAGATGTGTTTTCCGACACATCGTTTAGTGAGTTCGCGGCTATGGTTCAAATTCCGCAAGTGTTTGAGCAACAAGACAGCCTCCAACACTTCGATGCCGTTGTGTTGTTTCGTCCTGAGTTCAGCACCTTACATCGCTATCTGTATACTTCCGGTAAATGGCACGCAGCTTTTGCAGATGCAGTAGCCGTGGTCTATTTACGCGACACAACAACTCAAAATCTTCAATTTTCTGCTTGTCAGCAAAGCACTACTTCTACCTTTTGTAGCTCCATAAACAAAATTTTATATCCGTTATACAAAGGATTCCAACTAAAAAGCATAGACGAACATAAAATCGCTGCGACCTATTTTCTAAATGTGTTGGATTTTGAACAGGCTTTAAAAGAATCTAACCTTTCTATTGCTTCAGGTATTGCACCGGACGAAAGCTACACCACATTAGGCGATATTTACTACAACCGTTCAAAATCGGCAACAACGGCTGAGGGAAAAACACAAGATTTGCAATTGGCCTTTCAAGCCTATCAGACCGCCATTTCAAAAAACGAAAAAAATGGATTAGCTCGATTAGGAATAGGAGCCGTTTACTTTCAAAATGGAAACTTCAGGGCTGCTGCGGAACAATTTGAAGAAGGCATTCAAAACAATCCGAATGAACTTAACCTACATCTCTTTGCAGCCAATGCCTACAGCCAATTAATGGTTGTAGATAAAGCATCCAATACCTTGTTGTTACAACATTATAAATCAGCCGACCGATTGAATCCAAACAACCCATTAATTTTATTGAACATCGCCACTGCTGCATACAGAGCCGGAGATTGTGCCGAAGCCGCTAATTATGCAAAGCGAATTAGTAATATACCTGACTTTAATAAGGAAGAACAAAGAGCAATTCAGACGATTTTGGAGAAATGTAGAGAGTAGTACTGTTATACAAAAAAATCCATCACCTTTTAAGCAATGGATTCAATGATGCAGAGAGGAAGGGATTCGAACCCTCGATACGCTTTCACGTATACACGCTTTCCAGGCGTGCTCCTTCAACCACTCGGACACCTCTCTTTGTGTTTTCGGGCTGTAAGTATAATCAATTCGACTAAATAATTGCTTTGCGCAATAGATTTAGAGCCGTCATAGCCGATGCACGGATGTTCTCCATACGTGACGGGAAAAACTGTAAAGTATAAGTCTCTATTTCATTTTTCGAACCCACAGCAAAGCATACCGTTCCTACCGGCTTTGCGGCTGTACCTCCATCTGGGCCTGCAATTCCACTGATGGCCACACCGTAATCAGCATCTGAAACGCGCAACAAACCTTCCAGCATTTCATGCACACAGGCTTCACTCACTGCTCCTTGGGTTTCAAGCGTTTCTTTCTTCACACCCAAAATAGCTTCCTTCATAGAATACGAATAGGTAACCAAGCTCCCTTTAAAATACACCGAACTGCCGGGGATGCTCGTTACTAAATGTCCAACATAGCCACCGGTGCAGCTTTCAGCCACTGCAAATGTTTTTCCTTTTGCCTGAAACAAACGTCCTACTGCCTCTTGCAGCGAAATATCTTCCTCCGCAAAAACATAAGCTTGCATAATGCCTTTCATTTCATCATACACTTTATCTAACGTTTCTTTTTGTGCTACATCGCTTATTCCATATGCACTTAAGCGCAATTTCACCATCCCTAAATCGGGTAAATACGCCAACTGAATATTCGAAGGCATACTGTCTTCAATATTGGTGAGCATTTGAGCAATTGAAGATTCGCCAATGCCTACACACAATAAATTTCGATGATAAATTTCCGGCAATGTGAAACGTTCTTTCAATTTTGGAATCACCTTATTCGTTATGAGATGTTTCATTTCATAAGGGACACCGGGCAAAGACACAATAACTTTTCCATCTACATCAAACCACATTCCGGGAGCGGTCCCTCGCTCATTTTCAAGCACGATGCAGTTATCGGGCACTAGTGCTTGTGTTTCGTTGATGGCCAATAATGGTCGTCCGCGTTTTTCAAAAATGGCTTTTATTCTCGCTAATGTGGGTTCGTGTAACACTTCACCTGCCTTAAAATAGGTGCGTAGTGTTTTTTTGGTAATGTCGTCCTTTGTGGGTCCGAGGCCTCCGGTAATTACAATAATTTCCGACTGTGAACGTGCAGTATCAATAGCTTTCACAATTTGGGCAGCGATATCGCCTACCGCAATACGTTCGTATATTTTGATACCAATGGCATTGAATGTTTGTCCAATCCATGCGGAATTAGTGTCAACGGTTTGTCCAATCAGCAATTCATCGCCAATGGTAATAATGGTACAGTACATAGAATAGACTTTAAAATGCGTTATCTAAATAGGATTTCCTTCGGGTCAGTTTCAAATCTTTCAACATCGAAGATTTCACACGAAGCTCAATCATAAATTGTTGGTAGGCCACAGGATAGGCAGTCCAGTTGAAGTTCAGCTCCCAACAGTGCAAATCGCGCATTACACGAACCGTAGTTAATGTAGGTTGTTTCAAACGAAAATCGAAACCGGAACTCAACGCCACTTTCCATTTCGGAGTAAGGTTTACATCTCCATCGATATAGAGTGATTGTGTTGAAATGAGGGTATCACGCAAATCGGTTGTTTTCGAAGATGAAATATTAAAGGTATAAGAAGCCGTAACACGCCAAGGAATGTTGAAATCGTAGTATTGATAGGGATCATAAGAAACATAATCGCCCTTCTTGAATCCTTTATCCGTATTTTGAGGAACTACTTTACTTTTTCCTTGAAACGTAGCATTCAAAGAAATATTGCCGGTTTGAAAGCGCAATAATTGTTTCTTTTCTGTCCACTGAAATTTATCGCTGCGTTTTCCCAATGAATCGAGTGCATAGGGATCCAATACAACATTGAAGGCACCGCCAATATTCTCCCAAATTTTTAAATTTCCGTTGATGGTAAACACATTGAGTTTATTGGTTTTGGCCGCAAAATTATAACCACCGGAAATATTTATCCGCTCAAGTGGGGCGATTTTTCGTTCATGCTTTACTGAATCTTTTTTTGAGAACACTTTCATCTCAAAATTATTCGCCAGCGAAAAATTCAAAGCCCCTACCATACCGGCAGAAGGCACACCATATAACGAGTTCATGATATCGTAATGCGAGTATGTAAGCGGATTTTGATTCATCAAATCGGTTTGTACCGTTTGATAATAGCCCCAATAACTACTGCCAAAATCAGGGTGGTAAACGCCACTTATCGATGGTGTAAAAATATGTCGAACTCCCTTTATCCACTTCCCTTTGAAATTGTAAATACCAATCACTTTTGTGCTCATGGTTACATTCACATCGAAATCGCGCACCCCATGAAAGCCAAAGGTGGTATCGGTTTTAACGTGACTCCCTAAGTAAGGAATCTGAAAAGAAGAGCCATCGGGTCTTATCACTGTTAAGTCTTGCTCTTGCCATTTTTTATTCACCGATTGGAAATACCAACGCTCTGTATAGCGGAATGCCGGAGTGATATTCAAATATTTAGCTACAGTGAAAGGCGCATCAATATTCAAGTTCTGTTGAATACCGAAACGCATTCGCTTCAAACTTTCAGAGGTAAGGAGTAATGAATCGAACGTATTCAAAATATTTTTCGCTTCGAAATTATAGGAGATACCAATGGATTCGTACCACTTAGGTTTGCCGGTTGAAATTTTTGATTTAAAAGGAGTTACACGCAACACATTTAAGCGAAATACCGGGAACGATACACTGAATTGCTTGGTTGCAATATTTTGTGCATGGCTCAAAGACAGTGATAATGAGAGAAATGGTACTCGTGGAAATATTTTTTGGTAATTGACATTCGAATTGAAAGAGGTTTGAAAAATGGTATTATCGGTAACGCGTTGAGCTTTATTGAAAGAACTCGTCAAGAAGTTTACAGATGCAGCAAATGTGTTTGTAGGAGCTGCTTTCGGGTCAAGATTAAATGTCCAAGAAAAACGAAAATCATTTTGTGCGCTCTGATTGGGCAAATCCGGATCGGCTGGCATGGTTCGGATATAGGCAAAACCTACATTGCCCGAGAACTTATACATTTTAACATAGCTCAGGGTTGGGTATACACCAAAGGTTCCGTTGGTATATACATCTGCCAACACCTTTAGCGACAAATTATTATTAATGGCAAAGAAGTAGCCACCTTGTTTGATGAAAAAACCGTTTCGGGCATCTTCACCAAACTGCGGAAAAATAATTCCCGATCTACGCCCCTGTTTCACCGGAAAAATCCCGAACGGAATGTACAATGGGGTTGGAATGTCGCCCACGCAGAGGTTTGCAGGTCCGGTTACAATTAACTTATTGGGAACCAGTTTTATTTTTTTTGCTCTGAAATAATAGTGTGGATGCTCCAGATCGCAAGTCGTATATTTGTTAGAGAGTCCATACCACTCTTCATTTTCAGTGCGTTTCACCGCTTGACTTTGTAAATAGGCTTCCCCTTCTTGGGTATAAACTTCATACACTTTTCCACGCTTGGTTTTGAAATTATAGGCCATTCTGCCCGCCTTATACTCCTTATCACTCTCTTTAAATATGGGTTTCCCTGTTTTTTCACCTGTACTATCGGGCTTTCCATTGGCATAAAGGGTAAAGGTATTCCAATCGAAATGCACAGAATCGGCTTCCAATTCCGTTTTTTGATACTTCATTGCAGCCTTGGTGAACAGGTACATCTTTTTGTTATCGATGTCGTAAACGATGGAATCTTCAGCTTGATAAAAGATTTTTTCTTTGATTTCGCCTTCTTCTTCCTTCATTGTTATGGTATCCACTACAGCGCGCTTTGCCGTATCGGCCAGTTTATTCAAGCTATCGTATCGAGCGAGTAAAGAATCCGGAACAAAGGTTGCCCCTGGTCTGTTTGTATTTTTTAATGAATCGGGATTTAAATAAAAATGGTTTGGCTCAGTCTTTGCCATATTTCTGGCATTAGCTAAAATAGTAGACATTAACACCGCAAGGATGCTAATAAACAATTTTAGACTTACCGGAAGAGTTATATATTTTTGCAACTGAATTATGAAACAAATTAGAAAAACGGGCGAATTTAAGAAAAACAAACGCTTCATCCAGTTCATTATTATAGGACTGCTGAGCCTTTTAACTTCTTTTTCCAAAGCAGCCCCCCAACAAGGCACTGCTATCAAGACTTTAGTGATCGATCCGGGGCATGGAGGAACCGATCCGGGAGCCATTGGTCCCTTAGGCCACCACGAGGCGAATTTGGCATTAGCGGTTTCGTTAAAATTTGGGGCTTTGGTCGAAAAATACTTCAAAGATACCCGTGTTGTTTACACGCGAAAAACAGATGTATTTGTTTCTTTAAACGATAGAGCCGAAATTGCCAATAAGGCAAAAGCCGATTTGTTTTTTTGTATTCACCTGAATGCCGAACCCAAACATACGGCATACGGCTCAAGTACTTATGCCCTTGGGTTGCACCGCACGGAGGAGAACTTAGAAGTGGCAAAACGCGAAAATGCAGTAATTGATTTAGAACAAGGGGGATTAAAAAACTACGACTTCAACCCGAATTCACCTGAAGGGCATATCATTATGAGCATGAAACAAAATGCCTTTTTAGATCAAAGTTTGAAAATTGCTTCACTTATTGAAGATGAGCAGGCGGCCGTTGCCAAACGAAAAACAAGAGGCGTAAAACAAGCCGGTTTTTATGTTTTGTATAAAACATCAATGCCATCTATTCTCACTGAAATTGGATTTATCTCGAACGCTACTGAGGCTCAATTTCTAGCTTCAGAAAATGGACAAAAACTAGTAGCAGCTTCCCTTTTCAGAGCATTTGTGAAATACAAAAATAACATTGAAGGGAAAGACATTGATATCGATTTATCAGACTATATACCTACAGGAAGTAAAGAAATACTAATTGAAGACAAAACTGAACCAACGAAAACAGCTCCATTAGAAAATAAACCAACAATAGTTACGAAGGAAGACAACAAGACCGAAATTACCGAATCTACTACACCCACACCAGGTGTGCGTGTGGTGAAGGCTGATTTCAAACCGGTAGAGAGCACTGTTGATTCTTCATCATTACCTAAGTATAAAAAGGAACAACTAGGTACAGGTTCTCAAATTAATTTCGGGCAATTTAATATCCCTAAAAAGATTGTAAAAGCGGATTCCACCAATACGGAAATTTCAGGAAAGGTGAATGAACCTTCTTCTGTAAAAAAAGGAGCTGAACCTAACAAAGTTGTACCCGTTAAGTCCCCTTCTACAGCTGAAATCAAAGACCCTGTGTTTCGCATTCAACTTTCCGCGGCTGTCGTTTTACCCAAAAATGCACCTGAAATCACTGCTAAATTCGGTAAAATTTACACTGAAAAACTGCCCAACGGTGTGATGCGTATTATGGTTGGGAATTTTAGCTCTGCTGTTGAAGTGAAGTCTGAATTGAATAATGTACGCGCTGCAGGCTTTAAAGACGCCTTTATCGCAGTGTATGAAAACGGGAAAAGGGCCGATAATAACCGACTGAATGACCTGTTGAAGTAATAATTAAACGTCCAATTGGTTTCTTCCAGTTATGAAGACTTGCATTTCTTAGTTTATTCCCTATTTTTGAAAAAAAGCAACGCTGTGACCAATCAAGCTAAAGTCGGAATTTTTGCATTTGTTACTATTGTAATCTTCGTTTTGGGATTCTACTTTTTGAAGGGAATAAATTTATTCTCTACTAAAAGCAGATACTTTGCCGTTTACGATCGTGTAGATGGTTTATACAAATCGAATCAGGTGACCATCAATGGTTACAAGATTGGTATTGTAAGCGATATGAGCATCGATCAAAAAACAGGAAAGGTGATTATTCAAATCATGGCGGAGAATGATTATCCTATTCCATCTAATTCCATCGCTGAGATTCAATCGACAGATTTAGTGGGAGGAAAACAAGTAGGGATAATTTTGGGCGATTCGAAAGATATTTTAAAAAGTGGCGATACACTTCAAACCGGCTTCAAAAAAGATTTCACATCAACAATTAGTGCAGCTATTGACCCGTTAATGGCAAAAATCAGTCACACATTAGCCGGCTTAGATACTGTTCTTCATTCTGTAGCTATTGCGCTCAATAAAAACGACCCAAAAAGCACAATCGGTTCTTTGAATGCTTCATTAGCCAATATTGAAGCCATTACACATGATATCGAAGCATCAGGCTCGTTAAACAAAAGTTTGAAAAACATTGAAAGCATCACCACCAATATCAACAACAACAATGCGAACATCGATAAGTTATTGAAAAACTTGGGAACGTTCTCCGATAATTTGAAAGACACCGATTTGAAGACTACTGTAAACAATGCGAAAGAAGCCATTGCAGCACTTCAGCTGATTTTGAATAAAATCAATAAAGGGGAAGGCACTGTAGGTAAGTTGGTGAAAGACGAGCAAGTATATCAGCACTTAGATTCTGCTATCGTTAATCTCGATAAATTATTGGTTGATGTAAAAGCGCATCCTTATCGTTACGTGAATGTTTCGGTATTTGGAGGCGAAAAACGAGATGCCAAATACAAAGAGAAACTAGCCAAAAAAGAAGCTGCCGCTAAAGCAAAAGCAGCAAAATAAAGTTTACCATTTTTAGATTTTATCGTGGGAAATTCCGTGCAGATTTTGTTGAATTTGCATTACTACACCTTTGTATTTACATGACGTGAAATTGAGTTAAACAATTAAAAACTGTAAACTTGAAACATTAAAACGAATTCAATATGAAGGAAAAAATTTCAAAGGCATTACCCTTTCTTGTCGTAGGAGTTGTAGTTTTTATGTTGCTGTCGTTACATTTCGGTTGGTTGAACGCTTTCTTTTTCGACACCGAACATGCGGATGTACAAGGTATTGATTATTTCTCGGCACCTAAATCATATTTGAATTTACTAGAGAAGCGAAGCATGTTTGATACCTGGGGTGGGGCTCAATATGGACCTCATGCTACTTGGTATTTAGCACATCCGGCTTTCAGTGTATTTGTAGGTTCGTGGTTTTCGTTTTTTACGCCATGGACCAGCTATTGGCTTTTTACGCTTTTTTCTGTTGCATTGATGGCATTTAGCGGATGGATGATTTCAAGAGCATCGACCGACACCTTTAATCAGCGATTAAGCATTGCCGTTTTACTTTGTGCATTTCCCACCTATTGGCTTTTGTTTGTAGGCAATATTCACGCAGTGCTTGTGGTAGCTATCACCTTTATTTTACTCGGCATTTTCGATCTTACTTATGCCGAAAACGAACAACAGGGACAGCAGAAATTATTGACAGGCTTACTCATTTCGCTCTTCTCTAAACCAGTAGTGCTACTAATGTTACCGTTGCTGCTCTTTACAAAAGAAACACGAAAAACAACAATCAAGAGTTTAGTGATTTACGGAATTGTGTCACTCATTTTCATTGTTGTGCCGATGTTTAATCCGGAAGGTGTTGGACTACAAAAGCTGATGAGTTTGAATACCGACTTCATAAAACAAAACATGAACATCTACAAAAATAACTTTGTGTTGAATGCTTTTATGAAAGACAATGCCATGCATTGGTTTAATCTTATTGCGCAGTCGGAATACAAACTAATGCACGTGGATGTTTATTCTCTTCCGGTATTCGTAGATACTATAGCAGGACGTGAAACACCTGCCGGCATATACAAAACACCCATTTACTTAAGTATGCTGTTGTCATTTTTTGTGCTGTTTATCAACGATAAAAAAATAAGATTAGAAGCCACATTACTATTGATTATGGCCATTTCGCTGACGTTCTTTTTAAGCTATAACACGGTGTGGGAATATCAATTCACTTCAGCTTTACCGATAATCGCACTGTTGCCTATCTTAAAAGAAAAGGACGTGTTTTACAAAAAATATATACCGGTGATGTTCGGCATTGGCTTATTTTTCTGCCTTCCAAGCCTTTATTGTATAGTGCGCAAATCAGCATTGAACAGTAATGCTATTACACTCATTCGAGCCGATAGAGTAATTCCGGCCTTGTTACTATTTGTGATGATGACCGTGCTTTTATTCAATATCATTAAACAACATATTGATACGGGTACCGAAGAAGAGACAGAAGATAAAACGCAATAATAGTATTACTTCAAAGTAGCCTTTGCTTTTACATCTTGTGCCCAAGCTAAATTGTTTTTAGCTAATGTATTTTCGGGATTTGTTGAAATCGCTTTTTGGAACATGGCTATCGCCTCATCTGTGCTGTTCTTAAGCATATACGCTACGCCTATATTGTTCATTGCATCGGCATTGTTGGGCTCTTTTTCAAGCACCTTATTCCATATCGAAATGCTTTTATCGTATTGTCCAATTTTCTGATAATTCAATCCATAATTGATATAGAACTTCACATCGCGCTGTGCATCAGGTGTATTCTCTTGCGCCTTAATAACTGCAAGGGTTTTCGCCTTCTCATCGCTGGCCCATTTTAAATTATTTTTAGCCAATTGAAAACCTGTGTCTAACTGTAATGCTTTTGTACAGGCATCAATACCATCTTGATATTGCATTAGCATAGTATACGCACAGCCTAAATTATTGTAGGCAGCAGCACTTTGGGGATTAAGCGAAATAGCCTGTTTCAGCGGTTCAATACTTCTACCCGGACGGTTGGCACCTATGCAGGCAATAGAATAGGCCAGCAAATTGTCGAATGTAGGATTCGTATTCGCAGTTTGCTCAAGCGCTGATAAATCGACTTGTGGTGTTTGCGTAACTGTTTCTGCAGTTTTAGGCAATTCGGGCTTCCCGGAAGATTTTACAAACAGAAAAACTACCGGTGCTAGAATCAAAAAAGCAGCAACTGCAAGTAAGGTAATTCGTTTATTCTTCAACATAGGTGAATTTTTAAATAGGAAATATAAGCGCAAAAAATGACATTGAAAACTAGTTTTCTTTGAGTGCTGCAAACCATTGTGATGTAACATTTGTAGCATTCAAAGGCATATTAAATCCATACTTCACTTCTGCTATAAAGTAGGCATCGCCACTTCCATGTCCATAACCATAACTAGGAACACCTTTGTTGGCGGCTAAAATCGATTGAATTTGTTTTGCCTTTTCTTTACCATAGCAATTCTCACCGGCTATTTTTCCGGTAAAGTATTGCCCATCGTTTTCAAAAGTTGTGTCAATAATTTTTATGTGCTGTTGTCGGCACCATTCACCCAGCCATAATCGAGATGAGGCCGTCAATAAATAGACTTCATGTCCGCGCTCCTGATGCCAATGTATAAGCTGAAGCGCTTGAGGATAAACCATTTTAGGCAATACTTCGATACAAAACAATCGTCCCTTTTCTTCCAGTTCAGCAACAGAACAACCTTTATAGAAAAAAGTAAAAAAGCGCTCCTTCAATTTTTGATTGGAATATAATTTCAGGAAGTAGAGTAGAACAAATGGACTGTTTAATACAATACATAAATAGAGTTTGAAACTGCCATCAGTATACCGAAGGAATTCCAAGAATGAATCTTCAAAACTGATGGTGCCATCAAAATCGAAAAACGCAACGCCTTTTGCTTGCTCGCTCATAGATTCGTTTTCTTGAACATTGCTTCAGGAATACTTTTTATAATGAACATAATTAACCACCAAACAGGCAATACATACACTACATCTTTCTTTTTGCTAAAGGCTTTCCAAATAGCATCGGCAACCTGCTCTGCACTGGCCGTAATAGGTTTAGGCGTTGGCGGCAAATCGGCCACCATTTTTGTTTTGATAAACCCGGGAATAACCGTTGCCACATGCACATTTGAAGCAAACATTCTTCCGCGCAAACCGCTCAAGAAGGCTGTTAATGCAGCTTTTGAAGCACCATAAAGATAATTACTTTTCCGTCCGCGCTCTCCGGCCACCGAAGAAACACAAACGATACTACCTTGCTTTTTTGCTTCCATTGCATTTGCAATTATGCCTAAAATCGAAACGTTTCCAGTAAAGTTCGAATCGATAATTAATTGGGCTTCTTCAAAATCAGCTAATCCTTTTTCATGATTACCTAAATAGCCAAACACAGAAACAACAACATCGGGTGCTATTGACAATGATTCGTAAAAGGCTTTGTGTTC
>ENA-UOYA01004047-UOYA01004047.1-activated-sludge-metagenome-genome-assembly--contig:-NODE-4047-length-12617-cov-6.136364_pt1 | contig 12617 bp, 14 predicted proteins | sample MGYA00238163_ERZ764804 | MGnify/ENA primary metagenome ERZ764804 (study PRJEB28919, sample SAMN05720223) | activated sludge metagenome | isolation source: Anaerobic digester | place: Hong Kong...
AGAGATCGATCCGTTGGCTTTTCCCGGCCCAATCGATCCGAACGATTCCGCAATCAGGCCCGCTGGCAAACAAAAGCTGAATCCGATGAAAAACTTTTCCGTTCCAATAAAGCGATCCCTCTTCTTCTGTTACCACGGTTTTGTTTTGAACCGACCAATTTCCCGCCTGTTCCAAAGCGTTTATATTATCCGTTGTCCCGGTGTCAAAGAACAAAATTTCGACTTTCTTTCCGCTTGAAAGCGGATTTTTTTCAGCGATGGCTGTAATTTTTACCGAGCCATCGGGAAGGAAGAAATATCGATCGGGAACCGGAACAGTTTGAACGGCAAGCAATAATCCCCCGAAGATCAAACTGGCTAAAACGGTAAAGCAAAAAACCGTTTTCGTTGTTCTCTGAAATCGAATAAGGATCCATCGAGATAATATAAAGTTTGTGCAAATCGTAAACAGTCCGATTAAGAAAACAATCGCCACCAAAGCTCTTTTTGAGCGGATCGGATAAGGAATCCATTGAAGATAAATACACAATGCAAACTGAATCGCCAAAAATAATGAGGTGACCAAAATTTTCAGCTCTTTTTGTCTTTCGATCGATCGGTTTGGACCGGCCTCTGTCATGAAATTCTCACATTGGTTTTTGAAAGATTCCTAAAAATCGTCAAAAACCATTTCCCGAAATTTTTGTCTATCCGTCTCGGAAAGTTCATCCTCACTCAGTATTTCCTGCCAGAATTGGGCATCATATCGACGGGAACGAATAGGGATAGGCATAGGAACGCCGTAACCGAGAAGAAGAACTTCCTCCTTCGGTTGCAAACGGGCTAACATTCCCCGTAATGAATCCCGCCCGGAAAGTCCGGATAGTACTGCTGCGATATCCTCATCATCTCCAAGCCAACCTGAGATACGAGTTCCCAGTTGGGACATCACTTCGTCATAAATTTGAGACGGACGCTGGTCGATTATGAGTAAAGTCACAAAATATTTTCTCATTTCCCTGGCAATTGTTGAAAATGTTGTTTGTCCGGCCATTTCCCGGTTTAATAATTTATGTGCTTCTTCCAATGCAATCACCAGCGGAGTAGGTTTGACACCGCCTTGATTTCGATATTCATTCGTCATTCGTTCCCATTCTTCACGAATTTTTCGTGTCAGAATGTTTGTCACCAACAAATAATCCAAGTCCGTCTCATATTCTCCAAAAGATAAAATAACCGAATACCCATTTTTTAAATAATCGATTATTTTTACAATCGAAGAAGGACCGGCCAACTTCGGAACAAGATAGTTCAACCGGAACAGCCGTTCAAGTTTGTTATACAGGCCCAATGCGGCAGCTTCATTCACGTTGTTATTCCGTGCCCAATCAATAATCGAACCCTCTCCCTCACCCATTGTTAGATTTTTAAACGATTCAAACCATTTATTTAGACCGAAGGATTGAACTAACGCCGACAGCGTAGCCGGAGTCGTTTCGCGTAGATTCAATTCCCGGGTCAGCATCTCAATATCGGATGGCAGAATATCCGAATATTCCAGTACCAGATCAAAATCGGGTTGATTGCCCGCAATTTTTGCCGAAGCCCCCAAAGCACAAGACTTGACTCTTTTTTTCATCTTTTCACACAAACCCGGCGCTTTTATATCCGTATCGGGTGAAATATCGCCGTATGCATATTCATTGTGCATATCAAAAACCAGCACAGCAGCTTGTTTGCTTTGAATTAACCCGGCTAAGATCATGCGGGTTAAATAACTCTTCCCCGTTCCGGTCGCCCCGAAAATTCCCGAAGAACGCTGAATCAATTTATCCATATCAATATGAACCGGATGTCCTTGCTCGCGCGTGGTACCGATAACAAATCCATTTTTTTCTTTGGGTTTAAACACTTCGCTGACGTCGAATTCGGTTGCAAGCCGAACGGGTGCCTGATGAATGGGAAGCGTTTTTACCGGTATAGGTGACCTATCTACTATAGCATTGGGATCATAATTCGGATCTCCCAGTTCCGGACCTGTATTTTGCATCAGAACCGGCAAAACTTCCATCTCGGTAAAAAGGGTCTGGTTATGCAATAAAGTCGTAATTTTATCGGACATTCTGCCGGCGAATAAATCTTGCGAATATCTGGGATCATAAGATTTGAGGCTGAGATTAACAACCAATCCGTAAAATTTCAATCCGTTACTTTCAATAACGACAAAAGCCCCTTCCTGAATCCGTTCGGCAGGAACGGTTAGACGAACAAACAGGCCTTCTTTTAAACTGCCCCCAATTACAAATCCGATATTTTCTGCTGGGGTCATTCCTGTTCCTCCACTTCTCCATCCAAACTGATATCCGCATCGCCGATCGCTCCCAATATCGCTAACAGATCGGCATAGTTATCTCGCATTAAATAGATCACTTCATTAATGGCTCTTTCCGTCCAACCGAAATGATTATCAGCAAACTGAGCTTTAGCAGACTGACTGATATGTGCCGCAAGCAATTCACCCGGCGGAACATTCGTTACCTTCAGAATATGTCGAATGTATCCAAAATTTCCGAATGAGGTAAATGCCGTGATCTCGGCATTCGTGCATTTATAAATATTATCCAAAGTCAACGGGGGGCAGGGCGGTAATAAATGGGATATATTTCCGTTTTCCAGATAGCCGATAAACAAAATCCTTAAGACAACCGGCACATTGCGATTGACTCGTGCATCCAACATTACCTCTTCCGAAACCTGATCATTGGTAGCCAGTTGACGCAAGAATCCGTCTTCTTCAATCTGGATATCCGTCACCAATCCATAGATTTCCGGTTGTTGTGCATGACTTACCGGGATACGGACCATGGAACCGAAAGGCGGAATCATGGATTCGTTGATCCGATAACCGACGACACATTCCCGAATATTCGAGCTGAGAATTCTTCCAAACATGCTTGTATCTGTCATGAGACCCCTCTTCTGTATAAAGATCCGATTTTCCTGCTTTATTCCTTAAAATCGCGATAGGTTGTTCCGAATAAATCCTTTGCAATCTGCTTTGCGGATTTTTCCAAATCGGTTACACCGCGTGAAAGTAATTCCCGAATGATCAGTTGTTTAACATGTTCCTTTTCACTGAATTGCACAACTGCACATTCGTGAGCGCGATGCAGAGCATACGGATATGGATTAGACGAAAGGAATCCATTTTGTTGCAAAAGCGAATAATGAAGCAAATCAATCGCAGCCGGATCTTTTGATACCCATTCGGGAATTTCAATACGGGTAATCATCGGGCGTGAATCACTCCCCACATTCAAATAAAAAAAGGATATCTGGACCGCCGCCGGCATTTGTTCAACAGCCGGCGAAATCAGTTTAAAAAGTGCCGAGCGCTCACCGGGCAAAAGAATGCGTGAAAACAGGTTGCTGTCAAAAACCAACGTCTGTTTAACTCTCACATCCTGCGGATCCGAATTCATCAGCAACCGCAACATATCGATAACAAAGGTAGAGCGAGGACGATCCGTATACCCTGCCGTGATAATCTTTTTCTCACTCATCTCCGCCAATGCTTTGTAGTATTCATTGACCAAGGGATTTTCCGTAGTGTTCGGCTCTTGGAAATAATATAGCTGAAGAGGTCCGTCTGTGAGTGCAACGACCAGTTCCCCTTGCGGAATTTTACAAGCTTCACGGGAAAGAAGCCGGCGTTCTTCCACATCTCGGAATAAACCGACATTTGCTTCGTTATTCAGTTTCTCCTGTAAAGAATCATCTTCCCGTTCGATTAATTTTGTTTCGGTGACGATTTGTGGTGCTTCATTGCCGTTCATCCGCATTTTAAAAATTGCCGTATTAATCAAACCGAAACTGACTTCTTCGTGTCGGCTGGGATTAATTTGCGAACCGTCGGCGGCTAAAATATTTACAATTTCACCCGAATGATCACCGGCTGAAATATGAGAATCGATTCTTTCGTCCCGAGGCAGAGCACAACTTAATCCTCTATTCTCCCGTAATTTTGCGGAAACTCTCTCCGCTAAATTCGGCAGGTTGGCTGCGGTCTTGAATTGATCCGTCAGTTTTTCCAGTGCCTCTTTCCCTTTTTCTCTCTGATTTAAAATCGAATCACTGAGAATGTGTATTTGAGATTGAAGTTGGAGATAATTTACCGGCATAGTTTTATTATAAACGCCGCTTGCCGACGTGTACGGAATTTGATGGGATTCCTTTTATAGAGTTAAAACAAACGGCAGACTGATTGTCTGCCGAAAAATTCTCTCCCGAAAAATCGCGTTCTATCTCTTATGCAAAGCTTCCTTCAAGTCCTGAGCTTTTCCAAGAACCGATCCGTCAATCAGATAGTCTCCGCTGTGAATAATAATTCCGCCTAAAATTTTAGGATCGACCACATAATTAATCACAACCCCCTCCGCCAACTTACCGGATAATTGAGCTTCAACAATCGCTCGTTCTTCATCCGTCAAAGGGACTGCGGTAGTAACTTCCATTTTTGTAAGGTTATTAGGCAGCCGATCGATCCCCGGTATAGACCCATTTTTAATACCGGTAAACAAGTCATTTAACAACTTATGTTGTTTTGCCTCATCCATACTCAGTTCTTCGCCGAGAATTTTCTTTGCACCGCTGATAGAAAGATCGATAATTTGACCGCGTAAATTACTGAGCATCAGCTCACGTTCTTTATTCAAATATTCACGTGAATCTCTCAGTTCTTTGGATACCTCCGCATCAACCGTTTTTCGATAATCTTCCTTCATCTGGGCGATCTGATCAGTCGCTTCTTTCAGCATTCTGGCACTTTCTTCTCTGGCGGCATTGAGAATTTTTTCAGATTCTTGTAATGCATTTTCACGTAAATCCGCTGCGATTTTTGCATCCGCAATTCCTTTATCAATAACCTCTTTGCGATTGTCCGTCATCTTTTTTATCGGCTTGACAATCAATTTTGCGATGATCAGATAAGCGATCGCGAAACAGATGATATTGACAAAAAGGTTGCCTGCATTAATTCCTAAAGCTTCCATGAGATTTTGATCCTTTTATCCGAATAAAATCAGGAAGGCAACCACCAATGAATAAATTGCCAAAGATTCGGCAAAAGCGATTGCTAAAATCATCGTGGTCATTAGGTTTCCGTAAGCATCCGGATTCCGTGAAATTCCATCCAATGCACCTTTTCCGATATTTCCGATCGCAATTCCAGCTCCTATCGTTGAAATCATCACCAAGCCTGCACCAATATACTTTCCAATCTGTGGATCCATTTTTCACCCCTCAATAAACTAATCTAGCTTTCAGATCGAACTGCCATACTCATAAAAACGGTTGCCAACATTCCGAAAATGAATGCCTGCAGTATCCCCACAAAAGCTTCATACAACAAAATAACCGTATTCACAAGCCAGGGAACCATATATCCTAGAAACAATAAAAGAACCATCCCCGCAAACATATTTCCAAAAAGCCGAAATCCGAACGAAGCGATTTTTGCGATTTCGCTGATTAATTCGAGAATTCCTACAAAACCGTTGATCAAACCCTTTTTCGGATTGGTAATCATCCCTTTTATATCGATAAATTTATGGAAATAGCTGAATCCGTGTGCCTTTACACCGATCACCTGAATCAAAATGACCGTAACGATGGCAATGGCAACCGTAAAATTTAAATCAGTAGAAGCACCGCGGAACAGACTGACCAAACGATATCCCTGCTGTCCGGCCGCTGCGGCGGTAGATTGAATCGCATAAAACCAACTTCCCCATTTCTGTGCGATAAAACCGTTTTCGCTCGTCGGATAGACTAATCCGAATGTTTCGAAAAATGGCAATAATTTGGTCAAATTTGCGATTAGTACATACATAAATACGGTCAGGAAGAAAGGATAAATTCGATCTCGCCACTTTTCTTCTACGGCGCTATCCGTCATCCCTGTCAACGCCGAAAAAATGATTTCAAGAAGCAACACCACGCCATGAGATTTTAATTGTCCATCTTTCGTCTGTTGATGAACCGCTGCCGCCAACAAAAGTAATATAATGAAAACCAGAGCAATTGCCGGCATGGTATTTGTCAAATAGACATCCCCGATGAAAGGAATCGTAAACCACGGATCTCGGACCGCTACGCCATCTTCCATATGAAATAATAAGCTGTCCGTCGCTATGTTAATTTCCGGCTCAACGGGTTTATAGAATTTGACAACAACAAAATTCAGAACAACCAACAGCAAAAGGGAAATAAGCCAAAGTTTTGATCCCTTCTTCTTTTCAACCGGACGAATCTCAGTTTGAACCGTCTCAGTCATTTTGATCTTCCCCCGTCTTATTCGAAGTTTTAATAGAGATATTCAATTCCCGAAAAACTTTTTTTGTCATTTTTACGATGATCAAAGCAACCAATAAAAAGCCGCCGATTCCAAGCCCAATCATGATCCAAGGACTCGTCCCAAATAAAGAATCCAGTTTTCTTCCACCCCAAAGGCTTAAAAAAGCGATGATTAGAGTAATTAATCCAATAATCAAAAATAACGAAAATGCTTTTTTGAGAAACTGTGAATCACTTCCAAGGAAATTCTTTGGTTTTTTTATTTCCTTCTCTATGCTCATACCGCACCTTTTCTTATCATGAACAATCGTTATTATATCAGCCATGAGATTTCATGATTTATGTCATGGAAAGAATCGGTACAATGTACTTATTTTCTGCTTTTCCGAAAGGTTTTTTGCAAGATAAATATCACCCATGACCCGCAACCGAATAGCAGAATTCCATCCAGAAATTTTTTCAATAGATCGGTCGGAATTTTCCCGATATCAGTCACCGTCATTTTTACTTCGTTCGAAAACAAACTCCATTCTTCCAGTTTTTGATTTGAATCGGTTTGTACCGTCATAATTTCGGCTTTCAGCCAAAGCTGCCCTTGAATATTTTTTCCGGATTGGTTGGGAATGATTGTCCAATGAAAAGACGCCTCATGACCGGCCGGGAATTCCTGTCCCATCTGATCTGCGGGAATGATTTTAGCAGCCGGAAATTCAATCCGTGCGAATAATTGAACTCTGAGATTTTTAGGAATTTCGGAATTACAATCCCAATACAAATTTTCAGAAGGATTGATTTTCAGATCAATATTCGCTCGATTAGCGAGGGAAATTTTTTCGGGGGTTCGGAGCTCAAGTTCACACGCAGGAATTGTAAGAACACAGGATTTATCTTGTAATTCAATCGGTATCGTAACGGCGCGGGTTTTATGAGTCTCCGTTACTTCTTTATTCGCTTGCTTCAACCATAGAAAACCCATAAACCATACGAGGGTAAACAGCAGCGCAATCAAAAACCAAACCGGAAAAGCCTTTTTCGCCTGGTCCTCAGGATTCTTTGTACTCATCCCAGTATTGATCTTTTTCACTCATCGGCATATCGAAGAGATTTTTCCCGAGCTCATGCGCTTTTGTTTCCACATATTGAACACGATCATGAAATTTTAAATTGGAATTCCGCAGGGCAGTTTCCGGATCGATTTTTGACCAACGTGCCAGATTCACCAAGGTGAAAAGGATATCCCCCAGTTCTTCAGCCTGATCCTCAGGAGTGTCCGCCCGTTTAAATTCTTCGATTTCCTCATAAAGTTTATCCCAAACGCCGTCAATCGATTCCCAATCAAAACCGACTCGAGCGGCACGTTTTTGATAAGAATAAGCCATGGATAAAGCCGGCATTGCTTTTGAAATCCCATCTAATAGACCTTGTTCTTTATGATCTTTCTCACGTTCCAAGTTTTTAACCTTCTCCCACCGATTTAAAACTTGATCGGATGATAACTTTTCTGGATTTCCAAAAACATGTTCATGCCTGAAAATCAATTTCTCACTGATTTTGGCCAGCACATCTCCCATATTAAACTCATTATTTTCCTGTGCAATTTGCGCCTGCATCACAATATGCAATAAAACATCCCCCAACTCTTCGGAAATCATTTCAATATCATTTCGATCTAATCCTTCCAAAAGCTCATAGGCTTCCTGAAGAAAATCATCCCGTAAGGATTGATGAGTCTGTTTGCGATCCCATGGGCACCCGTTGGGAGCTCTTAAGATAGCGACGATATTCTGGAAATATTCAAAGGATCGACTCTCCGGAAGGGGTGGAATTCGTATCCACAGTGCTTTTTCCAAATAATGATCTTGTTGTGATAATTCCGCTAATTTTATCGTTAACGGGTTCTGCTGGTTCTCCAGTACATCCATAAAAATTTCAAGAGGATGATCTACAGGATATTCTTCCGATAGGATATCTTGCAAATGGGCTGCATTTCGCGGATTCCGAATTATAACTTCCAAATGTGGAGGAACCAATAAATGCCGCGACGATAGAAGATTCTTCCCTTCGACAATAATCAAATTATCCGGAAAACTCATGATTGCATTTTGTTCATTCATTCAGAAACCTCTCCGCAAATCCATTGAAATCTAAAATAATTGCTTCCACAACGTTCATCTTTTCAATTTTATCCCTATCCCCGGTCGGATTCATAGCGATTACCTTTCCAATCCCCGCGTCGACTGCGGCATTAATGCCTGGAAAAGAATCTTCCACCACCAGACAATTCTCAGGTTCGATTCCGATTTTCTTCGCAGCTTTTAGATAAATATCCGGTTCAGGTTTCCCGGGAATCGTCCCATCATCATAAACCCAATCTTCAGGTCCGGTAAACCACTTATGTAGAGGGAAAACTTCAAAATAAAACTGAACATTCTTTATTTCAGATGCCGTTGCAACGGTAAAAGGAATTTTCCGTTCTCGCAACTCGTCGAATAATGATTCGGTTCCCGAGACCAAATGAAGGCTTTTTTGATCTGCCCGTGCGATTTCTCGATAGATCGCTTCTTTTTCATTCATCATTTCTTTTTGTTCCTCAATGGAACTGTCGGAACCTAAATAGTATTTAAAAATTGAGTCAAATGCTCTGCCGTGAATATGATCCCGAAATTCGGTTAAACCGATCGATCGATGATATTTCCTTTGGATATAGATTCGCCACGCCTCTTCCTGTTTATCGGTATCAAAAAAGAGTGTCCCGTTAAAATCAAAAATCAGACCTTCCACCATATATTTAACTCCTTAGCCATAAGTTCATTTACATTCTGTAAATGAGCACCCAGCCATTATACTGCGCGACTTGACACTATTTATTGAAACCTACTCAGCAATCCAATCATATAATAAAAACTCGAGGAAGTTCCTCGAGTTTTTATAGAAAACATAAACGAAAGATTTTCGAATATAGTTCAATCAATGATTAGGCTTTAGCGTCAAATCAGACACAGTTAATGTTCCAGATGCATTTTTATCAGTAGATCCGACAATTAAGACCACTTTTATTGAGCGAATATCATCCGAATTGATGCCAAGAAGATTTTCATTTACTTCTTTACGAATATTCAGTTTATAATTTTTATATACTTTGTCTGATTCTATCAGAATATTATGCATAGAATTCGTGTCGGAAATTTTGTCAGGTGCCCCAACAAACGCTGTTCCAGCAAAAAGGTTTTCATTGACGTTTAATATCCGTGTAAATCCCAACGATTCTCCTGCCTCATCCAAATAATCAAGAGCAATTATCGCATATCCTGATCCGCTAAAGCCATAAATTAAGCCGGTGGTTGCTTGCATAACGAAAGTCGCAGAAAACGTTAAGTCAATTGAGTCGACCGGGATTTGCTGTTCTAACAAGAGTGTACCTAATCCTGTTTGATTCATATACAGCGCTCTATCAAATGGACTGTTCTGAGAATTAACGATGCTCATCTTGCTGGATCCACCTTCATCTATTAAATCTCTTGTCCAATTGGAGTAATCTTCCAAAAAATAGCCATTTTTAATTAAATTTTCCGGGTCAGGCTGAGATGGCGTTGCAATAAATAAAATTTCATTCATTCCAGATTCTGAGATATCACCAGCTTGAAATTCAACGTTCCTTAAAAGAAATGGAAATGGATCCTCAAAAAACGCACCTTGAACCTTTGACAAATTTCCTAAAAACAGACTAAAAAATATAGAAAATAAAACAATACTGTAGCGATTTCGCCGAAAATTCATCATCCCTCCTTAATTATTATATTAATCAGACAATGATCAGAAACATACTTGATAAATCAATATTAAATATACCTCTTATTTATATTTCTTTCAATATCTATTTATCAAATATTTTTTACATTACCTTTTATCAATAGGGGCAATGATTATCCTAAATATTTCCGCCTGCAATCGAGGAATCACTCTTTTCATAGGGTTAAAACAGAAGAATCAGGGTTACCCCTGATTCTAATCTATTGTGAGCGGTATAGGACTCGAACCTACGGCCTTCGCGATGTCAACGCGACGCTCTAACCAACTGAGCTAACCGCTCGAACAGCATGCATTATAAACAATAAGCTGCTTCTTGACAAGGAAATGTTTTAAAATAATGAAAACGTCCAAATCATTCGATATGATAGAATTATTTTGAAAGTTTATCCGGAACAAGTTTGGAAAGGGTTTGATATGACTAAAAAAAGCAATATAAGCCTAATCATCTTTATTCTCATCATTGCGGGAATTTTATCAGGATGCAGTAATCTGCCAAAGAATCCGACTTCCACCCCGACAATGAGCGAAGAAGAAATGGTTAAAGCGGCCGAAGGCACGGCGTTGGCTGTATTCAGCATGACTCAAACGCAAGACGCCATTCTTCATCCGTCCGCGACGCCGGAACCGACTTCCACTCCGACACCTGCATTTACAGCCACAAATCCGGCTCCGGTCATTCCTCCGACAGCAACGGAACCCGTCCGTCCTTATTTATCGGTCGGTTATAAAAGTTGTTATGTGAAAAACATCTCCGGTGATCAAGATCATATTACCCCTTATGACAGGCTGTATCTTGAAGTTTGCTTTACCAATGACGGATCAGGAACATGGAATCAAAATTACTTTGCTCAGGTTACCAGAAATGACGGAGGGAATACGTCCCCTCTTTCCGTTACTCTGGGCAAAAATGTCGCACCCAATGAAAAAGCCTGCTTCAGTTTCAATCAAAATATGGCCGGGTATGAACTCGGGCAGCATTATTCAACTTTTGCATTGACAACCGATGGGGGAGCGATTGTGGGTGAAGGATATGTATCCTGCTATTGGACAGTTTATTAAATCGATCTTTGCATAAAAGGATAGTATGAACAAGAACATTCTGATTCTTTCGGTAATTATCCTGACGGTTGCGATCTTTGCAATCATCGGCGCTGCCGTTCAACCGCAGCTCTCACTGGATGAGCAAAATATTATCGTCGATTCCGTCATTCAAACGATCAATCCCCAAGCGCTGGCCGATTCGATCGGAGCGACTGTGGAGGCACGTGTCCTGACGAAAATCGGATTAATTCCGGATACATCCGTACCCACCACCACGGCTCCTTCCGCGACACTTCCTGTCCTGTCTGCTACCGTCGGCATCGCAGAGAATCTGATCGCCTCGGTGACCCCAGAATCCTATCAGGGTCTGCATGCCAAATTTGTCAATTCCTATGCTTATACCGAAGGCGGTGATAACGGGAACCAAAAAACTTTTGAGTCAGAATATACTCCCAATACACTTTTTACTTTTGATGTTGTCTTTCAAAACGACGGAACCGTGAATTGGCCTCCTCAGGTTGAAATGCGAAATACCGGTTCGGTCAGCACTTATACCGGTCATCGCCCAAACGTAATTGTGGACACTTCCAATAATCCAGTCAAACCGGGAGATCGGTTGGGATTCTCCATTTCAGCCCATGGAAGCGAAGAGCTCGGATGGCATACATTTTATTTCCAACTTTATGATGCCGTATCCGGTGTACCGATTCCGGGAGGATATGGCTACTTCAGCTATTTGGCAAAATAAAAAGCAATCCTGTTTAAACGACACCTTTTGGAGAAATCAGGCAAAAAAATGATAACGGGCATTGAGGAAAATATTTTTTTGGCGGCACTTATCCTCTTATTAATCATTCTTTTTATGCTCAGCCGGATTTATAAACACGAAGACCGTTTCATTTTTTGGTTGACACTTCTTTTTTCTGTTGGTGCGATTTTCTCTCTCTCGGGACTTCTGTTCATTCAGCTTGGTCCGGAATTCACCGGACTACCTGATCATTCTCCCGATCCGCAAAAAACGCTGGAATACTTCCGAATGCTTTTATTCTTCAGTTGGATTTTGATAGGCATTCTATTTTCGAAAGCGTTTAATACACCGATGAAACAATACCGGCGAATTTTGCTCGGAATGATCCTTTCCTTTCCGGTTACGACTATTGCCGGAAATTTTATCTATCAACTTATTTTATGAAAAGGAGCGGGATGATTTTTATCAGCCTGTAAAAAAGATAACGAAATGGTTCAAGATCCTTGGCTGACCGCTGATTTTATTTGGAAGATTTCAGGATTTACCGTTATATTATTGATCATCAGTTGGATTTTCGATCATTTTAAAACCGATTCCCGTCTCACTCGAAGAACCGTTCTGAGTACAGGAGTTGTGGTTTTAGGTTATTTATTCTTCCGTTTTCTCACCGTTCCGAATATCGAGT
>ENA-UOYA01004050-UOYA01004050.1-activated-sludge-metagenome-genome-assembly--contig:-NODE-4050-length-12610-cov-4.936519_pt1 | contig 12610 bp, 10 predicted proteins | sample MGYA00238163_ERZ764804 | MGnify/ENA primary metagenome ERZ764804 (study PRJEB28919, sample SAMN05720223) | activated sludge metagenome | isolation source: Anaerobic digester | place: Hong Kong...
CGGCGACGCCGCCAACCCGCTGCTGGTCTCGGTGCGCTCGGGCGCCCGCGCCTCGATGCCGGGCATGATGGACACCGTGCTGAACCTCGGCCTGAACGACGCGACCGTCGACGGCCTGGCCAAGCTGTCCGGCGACCGGCGCTTCGCCTTCGATTCCTATCGCCGCTTCATCCAGATGTACTCGAACGTAGTGCTGGGCCTGGACCACCACATGTTCGAGGAGATCCTCGACGAGCATAAGGACCGCCTCGACGTCTCGGTCGACACGGCGCTGACCGCCGAGGACTGGGAACGCGTCGTGGCCGACTACAAGAAGGCCGTCGAGGCCGACCTCGGCCGCCCGTTCCCGCAGGATCCGCAGGCCCAGCTCTGGGGCGCCATCGGCGCCGTGTTCGCCAGCTGGATGAACGACCGGGCGAAGTTCTATCGCCGCATGCACGACATCCCGGAAAGCTGGGGCACGGCCGTCAACGTGCAGTCGATGGTGTTCGGCAACATGGGCGAGACCTCGGCGACGGGCGTGGCCTTCACGCGCAACCCGTCGACCGGCGAGGCGCGCCTCTACGGGGAGTTCCTGATCAACGCCCAGGGCGAGGACGTGGTCGCCGGCATTCGCACGCCGCAGGCCCTGACCAAGGTGGCCCGCGAGGAGATGGGCGAGAAGGCGCTGTCGATGGAAGAGGCGCTGCCCGAGGTGTTCGGGCAGTTCAAGGAAGTCGTCGAGCGCCTCGAGTCCCACTATCGCGACATGCAGGACATCGAGTTCACGGTCGAGCAGGGCCGGCTCTACATGCTGCAGACGCGCAACGGAAAGCGCACGGCCAAGGCTGCGCTGAAGATCGCCGTCGACCTGGCCGAGGCGGGCGTCATCGGCAAGGAAGAGGCGGTGATGCGGGTCGAGCCCGCCTCGCTGGACCAGCTGCTGCACCCGACCATCGATCCGGCGAGCCCCCGCGACGTGGTCGCCCAGGGCCTGCCGGCCTCGCCGGGCGCGGCCACGGGCCAGATCGTCTTCACCGCCGAGGAGGCCGAGCGCCTGGGCTCGGCGGGCGAGGCGGTGATCCTGGTGCGCGACGAGACCAGCCCCGAGGACATCCGCGGCATGGACGCGGCCCGCGCCATCCTGACGGCGCGCGGCGGGATGACCAGCCACGCGGCGGTGGTCGCGCGCGGCATGGGCCGTCCCTGCGTTTCGGGCGCGGGCGAGATCCAGATCGACGAGAAGGCCCGCGAGTTCCGCGTGCGCGGCCGCGTCTTCAAGGCCGGCGAGATCGTCACCATCGACGGCTCGAAGGGCGAGGTCCTGGCCGGGGCGGTCAAGATGATCGAGCCCGAGCTGTCGGGCGACTTCGCCAAGCTGATGAGCTGGGCGGACACCTCGCGTCGCCTGAAGGTGCGGGCCAACGCCGAAACCCCGCTCGACGCCAAGACCGCGCGCCAGTTCGGGGCCGAAGGCATCGGCCTGTGCCGCACCGAGCACATGTTCTTCGACGAGGACCGCATCGCCGCCGTGCGGGAGATGATCCTGGCCGACGACGAGAAGGGCCGCCGCGCCGCGCTGGCCAAGATCCTGCCGATGCAGCGCGCCGACTTCGTGCAGCTGTTCACCATCATGGAAGGCCTGCCGGTCACCATCCGACTGCTCGACCCGCCGCTGCACGAGTTCCTGCCGCATACCGAGGAGGACGTGAGGGCGGTCGCCGAGGCGACGGGCCTGGACGCCGCCAAGCTGTGGCGGCGGGCCAAGGAGCTGCACGAGACCAACCCCATGCTGGGCCATCGCGGCTGCCGCCTGGGCGTCTCGTATCCCGAGATCTACGAGATGCAGGTGCGGGCCATCTTCGAGGCCGCCTGCGAGATCGCCGCCTCGGGCAAGGCCGCGCCGATCCCCGAGATCATGCACCCCCTGGTCGCCAAGGGCGAGGAGATGGCCTTCCTTCGCCGTCTCACCGACAAGACCGCCAAGGAAGTCCTGGCCGAGAAGGGCGCGAGCATCGCGTACATGGTGGGCACCATGGTCGAGCTGCCGCGCGCCGCGATCCGGGCGGGCGACCTCGCCGAGAACGCCGAGTTCTTCTCGTTCGGCACCAACGACCTGACGCAGACGACGTTCGGCATCAGCCGCGACGACTCCGGCCGGTTCCTGAACGCGTACATCGAGAAGGGGATCTTCGAGAAGGACCCCTTCGTCAGCCTCGACCAGGACGGGGTGGGCGACCTGATCCGCATCGCCGCAGAGCGCGGCCGGGCCAAGCGCCCGAACGTCAAGCTCGGCATCTGCGGCGAGCACGGCGGCGATCCCGCCTCGATCCAGTTCTGCGAGGCGGTCGGCCTCGACTATGTGAGCTGCTCGCCCTACCGCGTGCCCATCGCCCGCCTTGCGGCCGCCCAGGCAGCCATCGGGGAGCGCGAGAAGGACCGCTAGCTCGGTCAGGCCAGTCGCCGGTACTCCATGCGCGAGCCGTCCGGCAGCTTGCCGGACAGGGCGGCCCAGGCGCCGGCCTCGTCGTACCAGTTGTCGATCTCGGCCTCGCCGCGCAGGGACCACCGCGTGGCGCGCAGAGAATCGCCCTCGGCCGTCCGGATCGTGTCGGGCCCGCGCCGCGCCGCACTGATCCTGAGGAGCTTGCCTTCCTGGGGATTGAATAGCGGTCCCGACAGGATCTCGGCGTTCCAGTGCGTGAGGGGCGCGGCGGCGGCCGGGGCGACGATGCGGGACTTGCCGGCCTCGATGACGACGCCGCCCGGCGTGCGCCGCGCCGCTACGCGCCGGACCTTGCCGTTGGCGTCCGTGCGGGTCTCCAGGCTGGCGAAGCGGCCGTCCGCCCAGCGCTCGTCGGCGGTGTGGCGATAGCGAAAGACCGGCACCGGCCCCAGTTTCACCAGCATCTCGACCTCGGTGAGGACGCGCGGTGCGTCGGCGGGGCCCTGAAAGGTCATGCGATGGCGACCGACCTCGACGCCGTTGCGGAACACGGCGAAGGCGAGGCGACCGGCGCGCGGCGGCGCGGCGAGGGCGGGCGCGGCGAACGTCGCGAGCCCGAGTGCGAGCAGGGCGCGGCGGCTGACGAGGTCGGGCGACATGTCCGAACTACGCGGGCGCGCATCGCGCGGATGCGTCACCAGGCCCAGGCCCAGTCCTTGGCGGAGACCCGGCAGCCGCCGTCCGGCCAGCCCTTCCAGCCTCGGCCGCGCACGACCTGGCCAGGGCGCTCGGCGGTCGGCTCGCCGTCCTTCAGGGCGAAGCGGCCGTTGACCAGCACGTGCTCGACGCCCACCGCGAACTGCCGGGGCGCCTCGTAGGTGGCCCGGTCGGCGACGGTCTTCGGGTCGAACAGCACCACGTCTGCGAAATAGCCGGGCTGGAGGCGGCCGCGGTCATGAAGGCCGAGATTGGCGGCCGGGCGGGCGGTGAGCCGATGAACCGCGCTTTCCAGGGTGGTCGCCTTTTCGTCGCGCACGTACTTACCCAGGAGGCGCGCGACATTGCCGTAGGCGCGCGGGTGGGTGGACGACCCGAGGAACACACCCTCGGGGGCCAGGGCCGCGGCGTCGGAGGCGAAGCTCATCCAGGGCAGGGCGACCTGGCGCTTCACATTGTCCTCGGACATCAGGAAGTAGACCACCTGGACCCGGCTGCCGTCCTCGATGACCAGATCGATCGCGGCGTCTTCCGGGCTTACGCCGCGCGCCTTGGCGACCTCGGCCAGGGTCTTGCCCGTCAGGTGCTTGAGCGCCGGGTTCTTGAAGCCCACCAGGAGCGTGCCCTCGGCGCCAGCATGCAGATAGAGGTTCTCGAACCCGGCCTTCGGGTCGCGCATCTGGCCCAGCACCTTGGCGCGGGTGGCCGGGTCCTTCAGGCGGGCGATCCAGGCCTCGGTTCCGCCGGCCTGGACCCAGGTGGGCATGGCCGCGTCCAGGCCCGTGGAGCCTGCGGTGTAGTTGTACATGTCCGCGGTGATGCGCTGCCCCTTGGCGCGGGCGGCTTCGATGCGGGCGATGGCGGCGTCGAGCTTGCCCCAGTTGGCGCGGCCCGCGGCCTTGAGGTGGTAGATCTCGGCGGGCGCGCCGGAAATGCGAGAGATCTCGATGAGCTCGTCGATCGCTTCCAGCAAGCGGTCGCCCTCGCTGCGCATGTGGCTGATGTACATGCCGCCGCAGCGCCCGGCCTCAGTGGCCAGGGCGGCGAGCTCTGGCGTCTCGGCGTAGCTGCCCGGGGCGTAGATGATCGAGGAGCCGACGCCCAGGGCGCCGTCCTCCATAGCCTCGACGACCAAGGCGCGCATGCGGGCGAGTTGCTCGGGCGTCGGGTCGACGTCGTCCTCGCCGAGCTCGTGGATGCGGACGGTCGCCGCCCCGACGAAGGAGGCGACGTTCAGCGACACGCCGCGCCGCTCGAGGCCGCGCTGGTACTCGTCGAGGGTGGTCCAGTCGATCGGATATTTGATGTCGCCCTGGCGGCGCTGCTCGTCGGCCTTCATCTGCGGCGACAGCGGGCCCATGGACGTGCCTTCGCCCATGACCTCGAGGGTGACGCCCTGCTTCAGATCGGACAGGCCCCGGCCGTCGGCGATCAGGCTTTCGGTGGCCCAGCTCAGCATGTTGATGAAGCCCGGCGCGGCGGCGAGGCCTTTCATGTCGTAGTCGGCGCGGCCCGGACCGGGCGCCTTGGGGCCGACATAGGCGATGCGATCGCCCAGCACGGCGATGTCGCCGGCATAGGGGGCGCCTCCGGACCCGTCATAGATGGTCACGTTGCGCAGCACGACGTCGAAGCTCTGGGGCGGCGCCGAGGCGGTCGCGGCGACGCAGAGCAGGAGGCTGGCGGCCAGGGCCAGGGCGGTCGAGGTCTTCTTCATCGCGGCGGGGACTCAAGAGCTGGAGAAGGCTCGACAATAGCCCGGCCTCGCCCCGTGTCAGTCCCTGACGGCGGGCGAGGCCCCGGAACAGACCGGACGAGCGCCTGTGAAGCTTTTCGACTGACACCGCGCCTGAACTCTGGCCTGCTGGCCGCAGATTCCGGCGAGGGGTGGGGCATGGCTCAGTTCGATGCGGCGGCGGCCACGGCCGCCTATCTGGCGCAGCTGTCGCCCGAGGCCCACGCCAAGGCCGAGGCCTACACCCAGGGCGGCCACTGGGTGTCGCTGTGGGGCTCGCTGGCCGCGGTGCTGGTCGCCTGGCTGGTCTTGAGGTCAGGGCTGCTCGTGCGCCTGCGCGCGGCGGTGGAGCGCGCGGGACCCAGGCCCTGGCGCGCCGTGTTCGCCGTGCTCCTGGCCGATGCGGCCCTGGAGGCGGGGCTGATCCTGCCCTGGCGGACCTATGCCGACTGGTGGCGCGAGCGTTCCTACGGCCTCACCGACCAGGCCTTCGGCGGCTGGCTGTCGGAATGGGGTCTGCTCACCGTCATCTCGAGCCTGGCCACGGTGCTGCTGCTCAGCCTGATCTACATGCTGATCAGGCGCGCGCCGCGGACCTGGTGGCTGTGGAGCGGGGCGCTGGCCACCGGCTTCGTGATCCTGACGGTGGTGATCTCGCCGGTGTTCATCATGCCGCTGTTCAACGACTACAAGCCCGCGCCGCCCGGACCGGTGCGCGAGGCCGTGGCGCAGATGGCCCGAGCCAACGGCGTGCCCGCCGACAAGATCATGATCTATGACGGCTCGCGGCAGTCGAACCGCTACACGGCCAATGTCGCCGGGCTGTTCGGCACGGCCCGCATCGCCATGAGCGACGTGATGTTCAAGAAGGGCGCGGACCTGGCCGAGGTGAGCGCGGTGGTGGGCCACGAGATGGGGCACTATGTGCGCGGGCACATCTTCATCATCGCCGGGGCCTATGGCCTGCTGAGCCTGGCCGCCTTCTTCCTGGTGGATCGTCTGTTCCAGCCCGCGCTGCGGATGACGGGCGCCAAGGGCGTGACGGGGCTGTCGGACCCCGCGGGCTTTCCCGTGATCGGCCTGATCGTCACCGTCCTGGCGCTGTTGGGCACGCCCCTGACGACGGCTGTGACGCGCCTGACCGAGGCGGACGCGGACACCTTCTCGCTAAGAGCCGCAGGCGAGCCGGACGGCCTGGCGCGGGCGCTGGCGAAGACGATCGAATATCGCGCGGCCACGCCGTCGGCCCTCGAAGAGGCGATCTTCTACGACCACCCGTCGGTGGGCCGACGCATCCGCAAAGCCATGGACTGGAAGGCGGCGCACATGTCGCGGCCTTCGACGCCGGCCCCGGCGAAGCCCGTCAGCGCTTCCTGACGAAGACCGTGCCGGCCGAATAGCCGGCCCCGAAAGAGCAGATCAGTCCCGTCTCGCCCGGCGCGAAGTCGGCGTTGGCCTTGTGGAAGGCGATGACCGAGCCGGCCGACGAGGTGTTGGCGTACTCGTCGAGGATGATGACGTTCTCCTCGGCCGTCGGCTCGCGGCCGAGCACGCGCTTGCCGATGAGTTCGTTCATGTTGATGTTGGCCTGGTGCAGCCACAGGCGCTTGAGCGCGGACGGCTCGAGGCCGAGGTCGGCGGCATGGGCGACGATCATCTCGGCGACCATCGGCACCACTTCGCGGAACACCTTTCGGCCCTCCTGGACGAACAGCTTGTCCGGCTTGCCGACGCCCTCGGGGGCGGCGCGATTTAGGAAGCCGAAGTTGTTGCGGATGTTGTTCGAGAACACCGTCTTCAGCCGCGTGCCGAGGATGTCCCAGCCCTGGCCGGGCGTGGCGCGGTCGGGCGCCTCGACGATCACGGCGGTGGCCACGTCGCCGAAGATGAAGTGGCTGTCGCGATCGCGGAAGTTCAGGTGGCCGGAGGTGATTTCCGGATTGACCATCAGGACCGCGCGGGCGCCGGCGGCGATGTAGTCGGCCGCCGTCTTGATGCCGAAGGTCGCCGAGGAGCAGGCGACGTTCATGTCGAAGCCGAAGCCGTCGATCCCCAGCGCCTGCTGGATCTCGATGGCCATGGCCGGGTAGGCGCGCTGCATGTTCGAGGCCGCGCAGATCACGGCGTCGATCTCGGAGACGGGCTTGCCCCAGGCCTCGATGGCCTGGCGGGCGGCGGCGACGCCGATCTCGGCCAGGATCGAAAGCTCTTCGTTGGGGCGCTCGGGAATGACCGGACGCATGACGTCGGGGTCGACCACGCCGGTTTTGTTGACGACATAGCGCGACTTGATGCCCGAGGCCTTCTCGATGAACTCGACCGAGGAATGGGTGAGGGTCTGGACGTCGCCCGCGGCGATGGCCTCGGCGTTGGCGGCGTTGAAGCGGTCGACGAAGGCGTTGAAGCTCTCCACCAGCTCGGCGTTCGAGACGCTTTCCGGCGGCGTGTAGAGGCCCGTGGCGGCGATGACGGCGTTGGACAAGGACGGATTCTCCCGGGCTTTTCCGGCGTTTGGCGACTTTGCCGGGACTGATAGCACAGCGTGACGCGCGGTCACGTTCAATGTGGCCGCAGGGCCACAGCCGCCGATCGCCCGAGCATGGCCCGCGAACCGACCTTATCTCGCCGCGTTTGAAGCCGAACCCAGGGGCGCTGGAGGGCTGTTTCAGAGTAGGAGTACAGAAAAAATGAAGGCTCTCATGATTTCGACCGCCGCTGCGGCGGCGCTTCTCACGATTCCTATGGCCGCCTCGGCGCAGAACATGGATGTCAAGGGCTACGGTTCTGTCGGCTATTCGCAAGGCGACTATGACGGGGGCGCCGATCTCGGCACGATACAGGGACGACTGGGCGCACGATTTGGGCAATACGTCGGCGTCGAAGGTGAAATCGGTCTCGGCGTCCGCGACGACGACACCTGGGTCGGCGGCGTCAAGGCGGACAATTCGGTGAAGCACCAGATGGGGCTTTACGGCGTCGGGTTCCTGCCCGTGGGCGAGAACGCCGACCTCTACGCCCGCGTCGGCTATGGCGAGACCAAGGCCCAGCAGGAAATCGCCGGGGATCCGCGCAACGACACGACCCACTCGTGGAACTACGGCGCGGGCGGTCAATACCTGCCCGACGGCAAGAACGGCGTGCGGGTCGACTACACCCGGCACGAGTTCAAGGACGACAAGGGCAAGGCCGACGTCTGGTCGGTCGGCTACGTCCACAAGTTCTGATCATTCCCCCTTCGTTCCGGATCGCCTCCCCGAGGGCGATCCGGGGCGGCGCGCGACGAAGCGGCTCGCCGCTTCGCCGTCGTGGGGACCGGTGCTTTCCGGCGAGCCCCGGCGCCGGTCCCAGGCCCTCCCCGCCAGCCCAGGCGGGGAGGGCTCCTGCATACGGCCGGCCGGCTTGACCGGCTGACGGGTTTCCCCGACCGTGTCGCGGGGAGAAAACGTCGTGAACACGGGCTTCATCATGCAATTCGCCGCCTCGCTGGCGGCCATCGGCACCCTCGTGGCGCTGGTCGCCTGGGCGCGGATCGCCCGGCCGACGCCTTGGCTCGACGAGGGCAGGGCGCGCGCGCTGCTCGCCGAGGACTTTCCGGGCCGCCCCATCGACCGGCTGTGGATCGCCGACGACGGCGCCGGGGCCATCGCCAGATGTGGATCGGGGGCGGCGGCGGCCGCGCTGGTCCTGGTCCGTGTCGGCGACGGCTACGCGGCGCGCAGCCTGCCTTGGGCGGACGCCGTGGCGACCAGCCTGCGCAATGGCCGGCTTTCCCTGAGGCTGGGCGAGGCCGGCGCGCCGCGCGCAGACCTGGTGCTCGGCGCCTGGCCGCCCAAGGATATCGCCGCGTGAAGACCTTCGATCCCGTCACCCTGGCGACGCCGCTGTTCATCCTTCTGATCGTGCTGGAGGTCGTGCTCGGCCGCCTGGGCAAGGCCAAGGCCGAGTACGAGGTGCGCGACACCGCCGCCTCGTTGCTGATGGGCCTGGGCAGCACGGTGGCCGGGCTGTTGATCGGCGGAACGATCGCCGCCGCCAGCCTGTGGGCCTACCAGCACCGGCTGTTCGACATCCCCATGAACGCTATCTGGGCCTGGGTCGCGGTCTTTCTGCTGGAGGACCTGACCTACTACTGGTTCCACCGACTGAGCCACGAGCGGCGCTTCTGGTGGGCGGCGCACGTCAATCACCACTCCTCGCAGCACTACAACCTGTCGACGGCCCTGCGTCAGACCTGGAGCGGCGGGATTTCCGGCACCTGGATCCTGTGGCTGCCGCTGAGCCTGATCGGCTTTCCGCCGGCCATGGTGGCGATCCAGAAGGGGATCAGCCTCGTCTACCAGTTCTGGATCCATACCGAGGCCATCAAGCGGCTGCCCGGCTGGTTCGAGGCGGTGTTCAACACCCCGTCGCATCACCGGGTGCACCATGCGCGCAACCCGCGCTACCTCGACAGCAACTACGCCGGGATCCTGATCGTCTGGGACCGGCTGTTCGGCACCTTCACGCCCGAGGTCGACGAGGAGCCTTGTCGCTATGGCATCGTGAAGAACCTGACGAGCTTCAACCTGCTCCGCGTGGCGTTCCACGAGTGGGCGGCCATGGCGCGCGACCTGCTGTCGGCCCGCTCGCCGCGCGAGGCGGCTGGCTATCTGTTCGGGCCGCCCGGCTGGAGCCCCGACGGCTCGCGCGAGACCTCGCAGATGCTGAAGGCGCGCTGGCGGGCCGCTAGTCCCGCGGCAGGGACAGACCCGGCAGGGGCCGCACCCGCTGAATTTCCCGCCGGAACCTGAAGAGTTCGGCGGGGCGCCCCCCGGTTTCGGCGTCGAGGCGGCCGAGGCCCTCGACGATGTCGGCGCGCTCCAGCGCCCGGCGGAAGTTCTGCTTGTGGAGCGGAACGCCGGCGATCGCCTCGACGGCGCGCTGCAGGGCCGAGAGGGTGAAGGCCTCCGGCATCAGTTCGAAGACGATGGGGCGGTACTTGAGCTTGCCGCGCAGGCGGCCGAGGGCGGTGGCCAGGATGCGTCGGTGGTCGGAGATCATCGGCGCGCCGACGGCCTGCGCTAGGGCCTCGGGCGTGACGCAGTATGCTTCGCCCCGATCGCGGGCGGCCTCCGGGGCCAGGCCGGCCTCGTAGAGCAGCTCGTAGCGCTCGAGGACGCGTTCCTCGTTCCAGGGCGCATCGTCCAGGGCGAAGGCGAGGCGGGCGCGGCCGAGGCGGTTCGCGGCCTCGGCGCCGCGGCCGGCGTCGGCCCAGCGGCGCAGGGCGGGCTCCAGGGCGTCGAGCGCGGCGGGCCGGCCGTTGCGCCAGTCCTCATAGGGAAAGAAGCGCGACCAGGACGACCACTCGGACTCCGGCGCGTGCGTGTCGACAGCCGCCGGGGCGAGGGCCAGATAGCCCACGGAAATGACGCGCGCCTGAGCCGCGCCCGGTCCCATGTTGGCGACCGGCGCGTCGCGGCCGCGGTCGCCGAAGGTGTAGAGCTGCTCGACATAGCCGAGGTCGAACTGGGTCTGGGCCGTCACGAAGGCGCGCAGGGCGAGCTCGAAGGTCCGGTCCCCGTCGGGGTCGAAGGGACCGAACGGCAGGCCCGCGAGCCGCGAGGGCTCGGCGGCGTCCTCGCGGGGATGGACGGTCAGGACGACAGCCTCGCCGTCACGGATCGCGACGACCACCGCCGAAAGGCCGATGACGACAGGACTGGGCATCAGTGACGGGCCGGAAAGTCGAAGGGCGCGGCGGCCAGATAGTCGTAGTCGCCCATGGCGTCGACAGCGTCGACCATGCGGCCGCCGCGGTGAAGGATGTCGTCCGCCAGGGCGACGATCCGGCGGTTGGGCGAGGCGTGGGGCGCGACACGGCGCAGGGCGGCGGCGATGTCGCGCTCGTCGACCTGGGGACTGCGCTCGCAGGCCAGGATGAAGGCGCTGGCGGTCGAACGGCTGATCCCGGCCCAGCAGTGGACCAGGATCGGCGCGCGCTCGTCCCAGTCGCGCCCGAAGGCGAGCAGCCTGTGCACGACGGTGTCGTCCGGCGCGACGAGGCCTTCGGCCGGCTCGACGATGTCGTTGACCGCCAGGCGCAGGTGGCGCTCGGCGGCGATGCCGGGGGGCGTGCCGATCATGCTGGCGGGATCGAGCAGGGTGACCATGTGCGAGGGGCGCCGCGCGCGTATCGCGTGGGCGACGTCTCCCAGCCCGCAGACGATGATGGTCATGGCCCCAGACTACTCCGTATCGAAGGCCGCCGGCGCCGGCGCGTAGCCCGCCGCCTCGGAGAGGAGGTGGAAGCGCTGCACGTAGCGCTCCTGGGCGTGGGCCGGCGACTGCGGTTCCAGGTGAAGCTCATAGCCGGGCGGCGGGCCGCCGAACAGGGCCACGCCTTCCTGGGCGCTGAACCCGGCAAGCTGGGTGGCCTCGAAATAGGCGCAGACGAGATCCGCCTGCTTGATCAGCTTCTTGATCGGCGCCGGGGTCTTGGCGGGCAGGCCGAAGCGGACGTGGATGGCGGTCTCGAGGCGGTCCTCGAAGCGGCGGTAGTCGAGGCCGAGCGCCGCCTTGAAGGGCGAAATCATGTCGCCGATGACGTACTCGGACGCGTCGTGGAGCAGGGCGGCCAGCCGCCAGCGCGGCTCGATGTCCGGCTGCAGGTGGGCGACGATCTCCTCGACGATCACCGAATGCTGGGCGACCGAGAAGGCGTGATCGCCGCGCGTCTGGCCGTTCCAGCGCGCGACCCGGGCGAGCCCGTGGGCGATATCCTCGACCTCGATGTCCATCGGCGAGGGGTCGAGCAGGTCGAGCCGCCGGCCCGACAGCATGCGCTGCCAGGCCCGCGGTGAAGCTTTCGTTGCACGCAGCCCTTTTCTCATAGCCACGTTCCCTCCAAAGTCGTGTTCACGAACGAGCGTCAGGGAGGCTTGGCGGACCCGTTGAGAAAGATCAACGCGCCGCGCACCGCGCCGACGCACCGTTTTCGCAGACGAAAGGAATTCGCATGAGCTGGGCGAAAATCATGGCGCCGCTTTCGGGTGGAGCGGGCGACGCCGCGGCCCTGGCCGCCGCTGTGGCCGTGGCCGAGCCGTTCGGGGCGGAAGCGGCCGGGGTCTATACTCCGGCCGACGTCGCCGACGTCATGCCCTGGATGGGCGAGGGGTTCCTCGGCGGGGTCCAGACCACGGCCCTGGAGTCCCTGAAGGAGGCGGCCAAGGCCGGCGAGGCGAACGCTCGCAAGGCGATGGACGGCTGCACCTACGCCAAGAAAACGTTCACCGCCCTGCAGACGCCCGTATGGGCCGGCCTCTCGGCGGAATCGCGCCTGAGCGACGTGGTGGTGTTCACCGACGAGCCGGCGCGCGGGCGCGGGCCGCTGGCCGAGGCCTTCCAGCAACTGCTCGCCGACGAACAGCGCCCGGTGCTGGTGGCGCGCCCGGGGCTGAAGCTGGGCGGGCCGGTGGCGGTCGCCTGGGACGGCGGCAAGGAGGCCACGCGGGCCGCGCGGGTGGCGTTGCCGCTGCTTCAAAAGGCCAGCAAGGTGGTGATCCTTGCGGCCCCCAAGGCGACGTCGCGAACCTTCGATCCGGCCCAGCTGCAGGCGTTCTTCGCGGCCCGCGGCGTGGCCTCCGAGATCGACACCATGCCGGACTCCGGCGATGCGGCCCCGCTTTTGCTCTACGCCGCCAAGAAGGCGGGGGCGGACATCCTGGTGGCGGGGGCCTTCGGCCATCCGCGGCTTC
>ENA-UOYA01004051-UOYA01004051.1-activated-sludge-metagenome-genome-assembly--contig:-NODE-4051-length-12609-cov-5.702007_pt1 | contig 12609 bp, 13 predicted proteins | sample MGYA00238163_ERZ764804 | MGnify/ENA primary metagenome ERZ764804 (study PRJEB28919, sample SAMN05720223) | activated sludge metagenome | isolation source: Anaerobic digester | place: Hong Kong...
TCGACGAACTCCATGATGTAGAAGGCGCGACCGATGACGGCCTCGTCCTCGCACAGCGCGTACATGTGCGCCACGGGCACGGCAGTGCCTGCCAGGCCCTTCATCACCGCGTACTCGCGCTCGATGGCGTGGGCCGAGGGCAGCAGCTTGGCGACCGGGCCGGGTTTGGCGCGCATCACGTAGGTGCGGCCGGGCGTGACGAGCTTGTAGGTGGGATTGGACTGGCCGCCCTTGAACATCTCCACGCTCAAGGGGCCGGCAAAGCCGGCCACGTGCTGCGCCATCCAGGCGGCAAGCGCGCCGATGTCGAACACGTGGGCGCCGGAAACCGGCCGTGTGCCGATAAATGATTCGCTGGAATTGCTCATGCCGTGACTTGGTACTGCGACCCGAAAATATCGAAACATGAAATCGCGCCTTCGCACGCATGGCGGCGTTGCAAATCCTCGCAATAGCTTCGGCTATTGCTGCGGTTTGCGCCTTGCCCTGCGCGTGAATTCATCGATTTCATCTTGTTCCTCTATTTCCGGGTCGCAGTACTATGGTTCGCCCTCACCGATGCGCAGCAGCGCCTCGCGCTCGCACACCACGAGGCCCGTAGACTCGACGCGGATGACGCCCTCGCGCTCCAGCGTCTTGAGCTCCTGATTGACGCGCTGACGCGAGGCGCCCAGCAATTGCGCCAGTTCCTCCTGCGCCAGGTGCAGCGAGATGCGCTCCTCGTCGTCCACCGGCGTGTTGGGCACGCCGTAGCTGCGCGCCAGATGCAGCAACTGCTTGGCCAGGCGCGCGCGCAGCGGCAAGGTGTTCAAGTCCTCGACCTGGCCGAACAGCAGGCGGATGCGCCGCGCCTGCAGGCGCATCAGCGCCTCGTACAGCTCGGTGTGCTGGGCCAGGATTTTTTGAAAGTCGCCACGCGTGACGCACAGGATGGTGGTGGCCCCGTGCGCATAGGTGTCGTGCGTGCGCCGGTCGCCGTCGAACATGGCCACGTCGCCAAACCACACGCCCGGCTCCACGTAGGTCAGGGTGACCTGCTTGCCGGTGAGCGTGGTGGAGCTGACGCGCACGGCCCCCTTGGCACAGGCCACCCACAACTCGGGCATGTCGCCGCGCGCGCTGATGAGCGCGCCGTCGGGATAGCGTTTGACAAAGGCGCATCGAAGGATGTCGTGCTTGAGCGAAGGAGAAAGCGAGGAAAACCAGCGACCGCTGTTGATCGCCGTGCGTTCCTCCATGGTAAGAATGGGCTCGTCCATGGCCTGTCGTTTGAGTGACTGCAAAAGTCTCCATTGTCACGCGGGAGACCGGCGCGGCTGCCGTGCCCAGGCTCCTATTCGTAGCGTGGCGTGTGCTTGCCCAGAAAGGCGGCGATACCGATGCCGGCATTGGGATGGTGCAGGTTGCGCACGAAGTGGTCGCGCTCGGCGGCCAGGTGCGCGTGCAGGTCGCGGCTGCCGGCGTCCTGCACCAGCTCCTTGATGCTGGCCAGCGCGTTGGGCGCGCGCGCGCCCAGTTGCGCGGCCCAGGTCAGCGCGCCGTCCAGCGCCTCGCCCGCCTCCGTCACGCGGCCGACCACGCCCAATTGCTGCAGGCGCTCAGGCCCGATGCGCTCGCCGCCCAGCAACAGCTCACTGGCCAGCTGCCGCGGCAGCGCGCGCGCCAGCTGCCAGCTGCCACCGCCGTCGGGCGACAGCGCCACGTTGCTGTAGGCCATGACGAAGATGGCGTTGCGCGCGGCCACGATCAGGTCGCAGGCCAGCGCCAGCGAGAACCCGGCGCCGGCGGCCGCGCCCTCGACGGCGGCAATGACCGGCTTGGGGCAGGTGGTGATGGCCTCGATCCAGTTGTTCAGGCCCTCGATGGACTGGGCCTGCACCTCGGGCGGCTTTTGCCGGTTGGCCTGCAGGCGCTGCAGGTTGCCGCCGGCGCAAAAGGTGCTGCCCTCGCCGGTGATGACCACTGCGCGCACCTCGGCGTTGCTCTCGGCGGCGTTCAGGGCTTCGACGCCGGCAGCGTACAGCTCGGGGCCCAGGGCGTTGCGGTGCTCGGGGTTGCTGATGGTCAGCACCAAGGTGCTGCCATCCATGGTACTGAGCAGTTCAGCGGTCATGGTTGAGGATTGATCTTCATTTGCATACCGTTGCCACGGCGACGTTTGAAACGCGAAGGCTCGGAAGGCCGCGGAGCAGGCCATGCCAGCGATCGCCGTGGAAGGGCTTGGCCCGCCCAGTGGCGATGCCCCCTGGAGGGGGAGGCGAAACATCGCGCAGCGAGTGGAGACTGGGGGTGGTCACGTTTCTTCATGCAAAAGGCTCAGGCCGATGGCGCCGCGCCGGCGCAGCCAGGGGCTGGGGCGGTAGCGCGGATCGCCGTAGACGGTTTGCAGGTTGAACAACACCTCGAGCACGCTGGCGGGGCCGAACTTGTCGCCCATGGCCAGCGGGCCCAGCGGGTAGCCCAGGCCCAGCGTCACCGCCGTCTCCAGGTCTTGCGGGCTGCACACGCGCTGCTGGCACATGTCGGCGGCGATGTTGACGATGGTGGCCACCACGCGCTGGGTGACGAAGCCGCCCGAGTCGCGGATCACGCTGACGGGCTTGCCGTCGCGCGCGAACAGGGCGTGCGCCGCATCGCGCATGTCGCTGCGCGTGGCCGGGTTGGTGGCCAGCACGCGCCGCCTGGTGGCAGCGTCTTCCACCAGCAGGTCGATGCCCACGGTGCGAGCCGGGTCCAGACGCTCGACCACGGCCACGGTGGTCACGTCAAAGCCCAGCGGGGCCACCACGGTGAGGGCCTGGGGCGATGGGGATTGACCCGTCTCGATCTTCGCGCCCAGGTCTTTCAGCAGTTGCAGCAGCTCGGCGCGGCGCGCCGCGCGGGTGGAGACCCACACCGGCGGCAGCTCGGCCACTTGCGGCACGGCGGGCTCGGGCGCCATCTGGGCCTTGCCATCGACGTAGCGATAAAAGCCCTCGCCCCCCTTCTTGCCCACCACGCCGCCGGCCAGGCGCTGCGCGGTGATCACGCTGGGACGGTAGCGCGGCTCGTCGTAGTACTGGCGATAGATCGATTCCATGACGGGGTGCGACACATCGAGCGCGGTGAGATCGAACAGCTCGAACGGACCCAGGCGAAAGCCGACCTGGTCCTTCAGGATGCGGTCGATGGTGGCGAAGTCGGCCACGCCCTCGCCCACGATGCGCAGCGCCTCGGTGCCGTAGCCGCGGCCGGCGTGGTTGACGATGAAACCCGGCGTGTCGCCCGCCTGCACCGGCGTGTGGCCCATCTGGCGCGCAAAGGCAGCCAGGCGCTGGCACACGGCGGGGTCGGTCTTCAGGCCCGCAATGCACTCGACCACCTTCATCAGCGGCACCGGGTTGAAGAAGTGGTAGCCGGCAAAGCGCTGCGGGTGCTTCAGGCCCGCCGCAATGGCCGTGACCGACAGCGACGAGGTGTTGGTGGCCAGCACCGCCGTGGGCTGGACGATGGCCTCCAGCTCCGCAAACAGCTTTTGCTTGACGTCCAGGCGCTCGACGATGGCCTCGACCACCAGGTCGCAGTCGGCCAGGTCGGCCAGTTGGGCGGCGGGCTTGAGCCGCGCCTTGCAGGCGGCCACCGCATCGGCGCTCAGCTTGCCCTTTTCAGCCAGCTTGTCCCACTGCGCGCCCAGCGCGGCCTGGGCCTTGGCAACGGCGTCCGCCTGGGTGTCGAACAGGCGCACGACGGCGCCCGCCTGCGCAGCGATCTGCGCGATGCCGCGCCCCATGGCGCCGGTGCCGACCAGGCCGACGGTGGTGAATTGCGGAGTGCTCATGGTGCTTGATGGGTGGGTTTGAAAACTATTGAAATGATAGCTTTCGGCGCTTGATGGACAAGCGCATTCAGCCTATTTTGTTTTGAATTCGGGCGTCAGCATGGCGAAGGTCGATGAGGCCGTGCATCATCCGCAGGCCACGAAGCTGAAAGAGCCGAAAGGCCGCGCAGCAGGCCAAACCAGCGGACGCCGTGGAGCGGGCTTGGCCCGGCCACAGGCGTCGTCCCCCTGGAGGGGGAAGGCGCCGAAGGCGACGCAGGGGGTGTGCATCATGCTATCTCCTCACCTGCAAAGCACCCGGGTTGACGATGTTGGTGGGCGTGCCGCGCAGGTAGCTGACGATATTGTCGAACGCCGCGCCGAAGTACTGCTCGTAGCTGTCTTGCTCGACATAGCCGATGTGCGGCGTGCAGATGCAGTTTTCGAGCCGCAGGAGCGCGTGGCCCTGCAGGATGGGCTCGGACTCGAACACGTCCACCGCGGCCATGCCGGGGCGGCCGCGGTTGAGGGCGCTGACCAGGGCGTCGGCCTCGATCAGCTCGGCGCGCGAGGTGTTGACCAGCAGAGCCGTGGGCTTCATGCGCACCAGGTCGTCCAGCTTGACGATGCTGTGCGTGGCGTCGGCCAGGCGCAGGTGCAGGGACAGCACGTCGGCCAGCGCAAAAAACTCGGCGCGCGTGGGCGCGGCATGATGGCCGTCGGCGCGCGCCCGGGCCAGCGACTCGGGCGAGCCCCAGACCATCACGTTCATGCCGAAGCTGCGCCCGTAGTGCGCCACCAGTTGGCCGATGCGACCATAACCCCAGATGCCCAGCGTGCGCCCGCGCAGCACGGTGCCCAGGCCGAAGTTGGGCGGCATGGAGGCGGACTTCAGCCCCGATTGCTGCCACGCGCCGTGCTTGAGGTTGCCGATGTACTGCGGCAGTCGCCGCGCCGCGGCCATGATCAGCGCCCAGGTCAGCTCGGCCGGGGCCACGGGCGAGCCACCGCCTTCGGCCACCACGATGCCGCGCTCGGTGCAGGCGGCCAGGTCGATGTGGCTGCCCACCCGCCCGGTCTGGGAGATCATGCGCAGCTTGGGCAGCTTTTCAATCAACGCCCGGGTGACGTGCGTGCGCTCGCGGATCAGCACCAGCACCTCGACGTCGCGCAAGCGCACCGCCAGTTGGCCCAGGCCCTTGACGGTGTTGGTGTAGACCTTGGCCGGATAGGGCTCGAGCTTGACCGCGCACGCGAGCTTGCGCACCGCGTCCTGGTAGTCATCGAGTATGACGATGTTCATCCGCGCATTGTGCCGCGTGGCGGGCGCCGCGGATGAATGTCCGCTTTGCGACGCCCGCGCGGCGGGCCACGCGTCGCCGGCCAGCGCAATCAAGCGCGGCGCGACTGGGCGCCGTGCCGCGCCTCGGCCGCCACGAGGCGATCGAGCTCGGCACACACATCGGTCAGGCGCCCGCAAATGCGCAGGTGGCGCACCGGGCCGCTGGCGTTGGCGGCCTCGGCAAAACGGGTGACGCGCACCGCACCGGATGCCTGAGGCTGCTGCGCGGCCCCTGGGGGCGGAAGGTGCGCAGATGCGTGGGCGCGCGTGCTGGCGCGGGCCTGCGCGGCCTGGGTCCAGGCGCCGAGCCCGGGCGCGCCGAGCGCCGGTGCGGCGCGGCGACGGTGGCTGGGCACCCGATAGTCGGCCAGGTGCACGACGGTGGCGGCGGATGGGCGGGGGTTGTTCAGGAGTCCCATGTAAAACCTTTCTTGGATGCGGAGGTTGGACACAGGCGAGATTGCAGCGAAGCAGGAAGACCCGGGGGTCCGCCCGTACGCAAACCGCGCTGCCACAGGGTGTGGGTGGGGGCCGCGGCATGGCCGCGCCCGGTCACCTGCACGCCCGCCACCTGGACAGCGCGGGACGATGGGGTTGCCGCGGCGCTACATGAGCATGCTGTTGCGAATGAGGCCGACGGCCAGGCCCTCGATCTCGAAGGGTTCGCCCGGACGCACCACGATGGTGGGGTAGTCGGGGTTTTCGGCGTGCAGCTCGATCTGGCCCTGGTGGCGGTGAAAGCGCTTGACGGTGACGTCGTCGCCCAGGCGTGCCACCACGATCTGGCCGTTGCGCGCGTCGCGCGTGGACTGAACGGCCAGCAAGTCGCCGTCCATGATGCCGGCGTCCCGCATGGACATGCCGCGCACGCGCAGCAGGTAGTCGGGGCGCTGGGCAAACAAGGTGGGCTCCAGGTGATAAGTCTGATCGACGTGCTCCTGCGCCAGGATGGGCGAGCCGGCGGCGACGCGGCCGATGAGGGGCAGCGCCAGTTGGGCCATGCCGGGCAGGGACAGGCTGGCGCCGTCACCGCGCAGCGCGCTGCGTGCCGCGCCCTTCAGGCGGATGCCGCGCGAGGTGCCGCTGACCAGCTCGATCGCGCCCTTGCGTGCCAAGGCCTGCAGGTGCTCCTCGGCGGCGTTGGCGGACTTGAAGCCCAGCTCGGCGGCGATTTCGGCGCGCGTGGGCGGCGCGCCGGTGCGCGCGATGGCACGCTGCACCAGATGCAGGATTTGCTGCTGCCGCGGTGTGAGTCGGGGCGTGTCGCTCATGATGGGCCTCGCAAGAAAACTGTATTGTTATCCAGTAACTGTATTTTTAATCAGTTTTCAGCCCGTGGCAAGAGACAAGCGGGAAATTTTTGCGAAAAGCCCACGCCCGGGCGCCGGCGCACCAGGCCGGGCCAACAAGCGTGGGACGGGTCAGCGGGTGGGCTCGGCCGGGCGCAGACGGCTGGCCGGAAACAGCGCCGAGAACACCGAGCCGCGCCCGGGCACGCTCTCGATCTCCAGCTTGGCGCCGTGGCGCAGCAACACGTGCTTGACGATGGCCAGGCCCAGGCCGGTGCCGCCGGTGTCGCGCGAGCGGCTGCGATCGACGCGGTAGAAGCGCTCGGTCAGGCGCGGCAGGTGTTCGGGCGCGATGCCGGGGCCGTTGTCGCGCACCGAAAAGCGGGCGCTGCCATCGGGCAGGGGCGTCCACTGCACCGTGATCACGCCGCCGGCGGGGGTGTAGCGCACGGCGTTGCTCACCAGGTTGGACAGCGCGCTGTGCAGCTCGGCGGCGCGGCCGGCGATCTGGCCGGCGGCGCGCTGCGCGGCCTCGTCCGGAAAATGCAGTGCATGCGGCGCCGCTCCTGCGGGCAGCACCAGGCCCGAGAGCACCTGCGCCTCGCGCTCGCAGCGCTGCAGCAGCTGCTGCACGGGCGTCCACTCGTCCAGGCTGGGCGCGGGGCTGCCCTCCAGGCGCGACAGGGTCAGCAGGTCCTGCACCAGATGCTGCATGCGCTCGGCCTGCTGCGCCATCAGGGCCAGGTAGCGCGCGCGCTCGGCCTCGTCCAGCGGCAGGGTCTGCAAGGTCTCGACAAAGCCGGCGAGCACGGTCAGCGGCGTGCGGATTTCATGCGAGACGTTGGCCACGAAGTCGCGCCGCATGGCCTCGGCCTGCTCGAGTTGGGTGACGTCGCGCGAAAGCATGAGCCGGCGGCCGTCACCATAGGGATACAGCTGCACCGACAGCCGCACCGGGTGCTTGGGCGTGCTCTCGCGCCCGACCAGCAACACGTCGTGGGTGTAGTCGCGCGCAGCCAGGTAGGCGCTGAAGGCCGGATCGCGCAGCAGGTTGCTCACGGACTGCATCCGGTCGCGCTGCACGTCCAGCCCGAAATGCTGCGCCGCCAGTTGATTGCACCACTCGATGTGCCCCTCGCCGTCCAACAGCAACACCCCGTTGGGCGAGGCCTGCAAGGCGGCGAGGATCGCTTGCAGGCGCGCGTCGCTGGCGGCCACCTGCTGCTGCTGCTGGCGCAACAGGCGCCGCGCGCGGTCGGCCGCCTCGCCCCACATGCCCCGCATCGACGGGGCATCCGCCAGCTCGCCCTGACGCAGCCAGGCCAGCACGCGCCCGCCACGCCACAGATCCCACGCAAACCACAGCCAGGCTGCCGCGCCGGCGCCCGCCAATGCGCCCCAGTAGCCCGCCTGCCAGCCGCCCAGCGCGGCGCCTGCCAGCTGGCACAGCAGGAAAAACAGCAGGCGCAGCGTCACGGGGCCGGCTACGCGTTGGGCCCGTGCGCCGCGGCGGTGATGCGGTAGCCCGCGCCGCGCACCGTCTCCAGCAGCGCGGCGGCTTCGCCCAGCGCCTCGCGCAGGCGCTTGATGTGCACGTCCACGGTGCGCTCCTCGATGAACACATGGTCGCCCCACACCTTGTCGAGCAGTTGCGCCCGACTGTGCACACGCTCGGCGTGGCGCATCAGGTGGTGCAGCAGCTTGAATTCGGTCGGCCCCAGCTTCAGGGGCTGGCCGCGCCAGCTCACGCGATAGGTGTCGGGGTCGAGGTGCAGGTCGGCCACCGTGACGCTTTCGCCACTGTGCTCGGGGGCGCGCCGGCGCAGCACGGCGCGGATGCGCGCCAGCAGCTCCTGCGTCGAAAACGGCTTGGTGATGTAGTCATCGGCGCCGGCGTCCAGCCCCGCCACCTTCTCGGGCTCGTCGCCGCGCGCGGTCAGCATGAGGATGGGGATCGACTTGCTGCGCGCATCGGCGCGCCACTTGCGCGCCAGTTGCAGGCCGCTCTGGCCGGGCAGCATCCAGTCAAGCAGCACCACGTCAGGCAACACCGCGTCCAGCTCGCGCTGTGCCGCCTCGCCGTCCTCGGCCCAGATGGGGGTGAAGCCGTTGTGCCGCAGGTTGACGGCCACGAGCTCGGCGATGGCGGCTTCGTCCTCGACGATCAGCACTCGGGGAAAGCTCTTCATTGAACAACGGATTCGATGTCTTCCAGCGCCGTGTGGCGCACGTCCTTGCCTTCGACCAGGTAGATGATGAGTTCGGCGATGTTCTTGGAATGATCGCCGATGCGCTCGATCGCCTTGGCCAGGAACAGCAGATCCAGGCTGGGCGAGATGGTGCGCGCGTCTTCCATCATGTAGGTGATGAGCTTGCGCATGAAGCCGTCGAACTCGCGGTCGATCAGATCATCCTCTTTCAGGATGGTGAGGGCTGCTCGCGTGTCCAGGCGCGCAAAGGCGTCCAGCGCCTTGCGCAGCAGACCCGAGGCCAGGTCGGCCGCCACGCGCAAGTCGCTGCTGGGCAGCGAGCGCGCGGCGCCGCTCTCGATGATGGAGCGCACCATGCGCGCCATGCGCGTGGCCTCGTCGCCCATGCGCTCGAGGTTGGCCGTGGCCTTGGAAAACGCCATCACCAGGCGCAAATCGCGCGCCGTCGGCTGACGCCGGGCGATGATGGTGATGAGCTCGTGGTCGATCTCCACTTCCATCTGGTTGACGCGGTTCTCGATGAACTGCACGCGCTCGGCGGCCTCGGTGCTGAACTCCGACAGTGCCGTGATGGCCTGGTGGATCTGCGATTCGACCAGGCCGCCCAGCTCCATGACGCGGGCCGAGACCTGGTTGAGTTCGCTGTCGAACTGGGATGAAAGGTGTTTGTCTGCCATGGTGTGTGTGTCCTCAACCGAAGCGGCCCGTGATGTAGTCTTCCGTCTCCTTGCGCTGCGGCTTGAAGAACATCTGCTCGGTGGCCCCGAACTCAATCAGGTCGCCCAGGTACATGTAGGCCGTGTAGTCGCTGCAGCGCGCGGCCTGCTGCATGTTGTGCGTCACGATGACCACCGTGTACTCGTCCTTCAGCTCGGCAATCAGCTCCTCGATCTTGGCGGTGGAGATCGGGTCCAGCGCCGAGCAGGGCTCGTCCAGCAGCAGCACCTCGGGCTTGATGGCGATGCCGCGCGCGATGCACAGGCGCTGCTGCTGCCCGCCCGACAGGCCCGAGCCGCTCTGGTTCAGCTTGTCCTTGACCTCGTTCCACAGCGCGGCCTTCTTCAGCGCCCATTCCACGCGCTCGTCCATGTCGGTGGCGTTCAGGCTCTCGAACAGCTTCACGCCGAAGGCAATGTTGTCGTAGATCGACATGGGAAAGGGCGTGGGCTTCTGGAACACCATGCCCACCTTGGCGCGGATCAGCGCCACGTCCTGCCGGCTGGACAGCAGGTCCTCGCCGTCCAGCAGGATCTGGCCCTGCGCGCGCTGCTCGGGATACAGCTCGAACATGCGGTTGAAGGTGCGCAGCAGCGTGGACTTGCCGCAGCCCGAGGGGCCGATGAAGGCGGTCACCTTGTTGGCCGGAACGTCCAGGTTGATGCCCTTCAGGGCGTGGAACTTGCCGTAATGAAAGTTGAGGTCGCGCACCGCCAGCTTGGCGGGCGGCATGGGTGAAACGACGGACATGTTGCGCTTTCCTTATTTTTGGCGCGTCAGCACGCGCGCCAGGATGTTGAGGCCGAGCACCGCCAGGGTGATGAGAAACACCGCGGCCCAGGCCAGTTGCTGCCAGTTCTCGTAGGGGCTCATGGCAAACTTGAAAATCGTCACCGGCAGGCTGGCCATGGGCTTGGCCAGGTCGCCGTTCCAGAACTGGTTGTTCAGCGCGGTGAACAGCAGCGGCGCCGTTTCGCCGGCAATGCGGGCCACCGCCAGCAGCACGCCCGTGATGACGCCGGAGCTTGCCGCGCGCAGCGTGATCCGCGTGATGACGCGCCACTTGGGCGTGCCCAGGGCATAGGCCGCCTCACGCAGGCTGGCGGGCACCAACGACAGCATGTTCTCCGTCGTGCGGATGACCACCGGAACGACGATCAGCGCCAGCGCTACGATGCCGGCCCAGGCCGAGAAGCTCCTGAACTGCGCCACCACCACGGCATAGACGAACAGGCCGATGACGATGCTGGGCGCCGACAGCAGGATGTCGTTGACGAAGCGCGTGATGCCGGCCAGCCAGCCGCGCGGGTCGTATTCGGCCAGATAGACGCCAGCCATGACCCCGACGGGCGTGCCGATGAAGGTGGCCATCGCCACCATGACCAGCGAGCCGTAGATGGCATTGGCCAGGCCGCCGGCCTCGTTGGGCGGCGGCGTCATGTCGGTGAACAGCGCCAGCGACATGCCGCCCAGCCCCAGGCGCACCGTCTCCCACAAAATCCACACCAGCCAGAACACGCCAAAAGCCATGGCGGCCAGCGACAGCGACAGCGCCACCTGATTGATGCGCTTGCGCGCGGCATAGCGCGACTGGCGCACCTGCGCGCCTTTCGCTGCAAAGTCGGCTTGTCGGGTCGTCATGCGCGCCCCCCTTCGGCCTTCTTCAGGCGGCCCAGCAACAGCTTGGACAGTGCCAGCACCACGAAGGTGATGAAAAACAGCACCAGGCCCAGGTACATCAGCGAGGCCTGGTGCAGTCCCGCGCCGGCCTCGGCAAATTCGTTGGCCAGTGCCGAGGTGATGCTGTTGGCCGCCTCGAACAGCGACAGCGAACCCAGCTGGTTCATGTTGCCGATGACGAAGGTGACGGCCATGGTCTCGCCCAGCGCGCGGCCCAGGCCCAGCATCACGCCACCCAGCACTCCCGTCTTGGTATACGGCAGCACCACCTTCCACACCACTTCCCAGGTGGTGGCGCCCAGGCCGTAGGCCGATTCCTTGAGCAGCGCCGGGGTCACCTCGAACACGTCGCGCATGACCGAGGCGATGAACGGGATCACCATGATGGCCAGGATGATGCCCGCCGACAGGATGCCGATGCCCACCGGCGGCCCCGAAACCAGCGCGCCCAGGTAAGGCACGCCGTTGAACAGCGCCTGCAGGGGCTGCTGCACCCAAGCGGCCAGGATGGGGCCGAACACCATCAGCCCCCACATGCCGTAGACGATGGACGGCACGGCGGCCAGCAGCTCGACCGCCGTGCCCAGCGGACGCTTGAGCCAGGCGGGCGAGAGCTCGGTCAGAAACAGCGCGATGCCGAAGCTCACCGGCACGGCGATCAGCAGCGCGATCGCCGACGTCGCCAGCGTGCCGTAGATCATCACCAGGCCGCCGTACTCGTTCTCGACCGGGTCCCACTGGCTGCGCACCAGGAAACTCAGGCCGTAGCGCTCGATGGCCGGCCAGGCGCCATGCACCAGCGAGGCCAGGATCCCCAGCAGCAGGGCCAGGGTCACCAGCGCCGCGCCGCGCGCCAGGATGGCAAACAAACGATCGGCCAGCGCGGCGGTGGACCGCGACGGCCGAGGCGGCGCCGGACGGCGGGTGGCTCCCGCAGGCAAGGGCAGCGCCTGTTGGGCAAGCGTGGGTGGGTTCACTGGCATGGGCCCGAAAGGTTGGTCAGGGCCGGCGGCCTGCCACACGGGCCAGGTCGCCGCTGATGGTGTGAAGGTGCAAGATTACTTCACTGCGATGGGCTTGCCCGCGCCGTCCTTGATCTCGGACCAGGACTTGAAGATCACGCCCTTGACGCTCTCCGGCATGGGCACGTAGTCCAGGTCGTCGGCGGTCTTGTCACCCGACTGGTAGGCCCACTCGAAAAACTTCAGCACGGTGGCGGCCTGCTGCGGCTTGTCCTGCGCCTTGTGCATCAGGATGAAGGTGGCCGAGGTGATGGGCCAGGAGTCCTTGCCGGGCTGGTTGGTCAGAATTTGGTAGAAGCTGCGGGACCAGTCGGCACCGGCCGCGGCGGCCTTGAAGGTGGCGTCGTTGGGCGACACGAAGTTGCCGGCGCTGTTTTGCAGCTGCGCGTAGGTCTGCTTGTTCTGCTTGACGTAGGCATATTCGACGTAGCCGATCGAGTTGGCCAGGCGGCCCACGAAGGCGGCCACGCCCTCGTTGCCCTTGCCACCGGCACCCAGCGGCCAGTTCACCGCCGTGCCCTCGCCCACCTTGTCCTTCCATTCGGGGCTGACC
>ENA-UOYA01004057-UOYA01004057.1-activated-sludge-metagenome-genome-assembly--contig:-NODE-4057-length-12600-cov-5.416979_pt1 | contig 12600 bp, 10 predicted proteins | sample MGYA00238163_ERZ764804 | MGnify/ENA primary metagenome ERZ764804 (study PRJEB28919, sample SAMN05720223) | activated sludge metagenome | isolation source: Anaerobic digester | place: Hong Kong...
CGTGCCGGTCGACCTCGGGCTCGTCTGAGCTCGGGACGCGTCCGGATCGCCGGACGCGGAACGCGGAACGCCGCGCCCCGAGCCCGCGTCTTGACGCCCGGGCCCTTCCGGCCGCAGACTCGCCCCGGATTGTCAACAATCGAACGGTTGACGATCGGTGTCGGCCGTCCGGAACCGACCCGGGCCGCCCCCCGGTCCGACGAGGAGACGACGTGCACGCCCGACCCCGCGCGACGATCGCGGCCCCCGACCCCGTCCCCGCCCCCGTCGCGCCCGCCGGCGCGGCGCACCGCTGAGCGGCCGGCCGCGTGCGCGCCGTCGACGGGCCCGCCGAGGCCTACGCCCGGATCGAGAGCGCCGTCGCGTTCCGCCTGTTCGCCGATCGCGACGAGCCGACGCTGACCGTGCCCGAGCAGATCGCGGTGCGCCTCGGCGACCGCATCCTCGCGGGCGAGCTCGCGCCGGGCGCGCGGATCGTCGAGCAGGACGTGGCCGCGGCGTTCCGCGTCAGCCGCGGTCCGGTGCGCGACGCGATCCGGATGCTCGAGCGCGAGGGCCTGGCGACCATCCACCCCCGCCGGGGGGCGGTCGTCACCGAGCTCTCGATCGACGAGGTCCGCGAGATCTTCGAGGTCCGTGCGGCGCTGCTCGAGACCGCGTCGCGCAAGAACGCCGAGGTCCGTCCGCCCGAGCTCGTCGCCGCGCTCGCCGCGGGCGTCGAGCGGCTCGAGCAGCTCGCCCGACTCGACGACGACGGCGGCCAGTACGCCGAGACCGTCTACCGCCTGTCGATCGTCAACGCGCGGGCCTGCGGCAACCGCCGGCTCGCGCGCACCGTCACCGCGCTGTCGCTGCAGACGCTGCGCTACTCGAAGCTCGGCCTCGCGGCGAGGTCGCGCCGCCAGGCGTCGCTGAAGATGTGGAAGGCCGGGCTCGCCGCGCTGCGACGCGGCGACGCGCCGACCTTCGCCGCGCTCGCGCGGCAGCGCGTCGAGGCCTCCGGTGCCGAGGCCGCCCGCGCGCTGGAACCGACCCCCCCGACCCGGAGCCCCCGATGACTTCCGCCCCCGCCGCCCCCGGACCGCTCGCCGGGCTGAAGGTCGTCGAGATCTGCTCGACGATCGCCGGCCCCGCGTGCGCGCGGCTGCTCGCCGACTTCGGCGCCGACGTGATCAAGATCGAGCCGCCCGACGGCGACCCGGTCCGGCAGATGGGCCGTCACGTCGACGACGTGTCGCTGTACGCGGCGGCGATCCTGCGGGGCAAGCAGTCGATCGCGCTCGACCTGAAGCTGCCCCGCGGCCGCGAGATCGCGCTGGCGCTGCTGCGCGAGGCCGACGTGCTCGTCGAGAACAACCGTCCCGGCGTGCTCGAGCGGCTCGGCCTCGGCTGGGACGTGCTGTCGGCGCAGAACCCGCGGCTGGTGATGGTCCGCATCAGCGGCTACGGCCAGGACGGCCCGTACGCGTCGCGGCCCGGCTACGGCGCGATCTGCGAGGCGGTCGGCGGCGTGCGGCACATGACCGGCGATCCCGACCGGCCGCCCGCGCGGGTCGCGCTCGCGACCACCGACTACCTGACGGCGTCGTACGCGGCCTTCGGCGCGGCGATCGCGATCCTCGACCGGGTGCGCAGCGGCCGCGGCCAGGTCGTCGACGTCGCGCTGTACGAGACCGCGTTCACGCAGATGGAGCCCTACGTCCCCGCCTACGAGAAGCTCGGGATCGTGCCGATGCGCGAGGGGCCGAACCTGCCGTCGATGGCGCCCAACAGCCTGTACCCGAGCCGCGACGGCGGCTGGGTGCTGCTCGCGGCGAACAGCAACGCGACCTTCGAGCGGCTGCTGCGGCTGATGGGGCGGATGGACCTGATGGACGATCCGCGCTTCGCGACGATCCGCGCGCGCGGCGAGAAGGCGAACATGCGCGCGCTCGACGCGATCATCGCCGAGTGGAGCCGCGGGTTCGACGGCGAGGCGCTCGAGGCCGCGCTGCGCGAGGCCGAGGTGCCGAGCTCGCGCGTCTACACGATCGCCGACATCTACGCCGACCCGCATTTCCGGGCCCGCGAGATGCTGGTCGAGGTGCCGCACCCGTCGATCGGCCACACCACGCAGACCGGCATCGTGCCGAAGCTGTCGGCCACGCCCGGCTCGATCCGCCACTCCGGACCCGAGATCGGCGCCGACGGCGAGCGCATCCTGCGCGAGCGCCTCGGCTGGAGCGACGCGGCGATCCGCGCCGCCCGCACCGAGGGCGCGCTGCACGGCCCGTCCGCCGACGGGTCGCCGCCGCCCGCCTGAGCCGCCCCCGCCCTCCGCCCCCTGCACCCCCCAGGAGCCCCGACCCGCATGCATGCGCCCCCCGATTTCGAGCCCTCCGGCGAATGGACCGAGGAGCTCGCCGAGCTCCGGACACGACGCGAGCAGGTCCGCGCGATGGGCGGCCCCGAGGCGCTCGCGAAGTTCCGCGCCGACGGCCGCATGGACGCGCGCGCGCGCATCGACGCGCTGCTCGACCCCGGCAGCTTCCGCGAGTTCGGCCGCATCGCGGGACGCGGCCGCTACGACGCCGAAGGGCGCTTCGTCGAGACGACGCCGACCAACGCGGTGTTCGGCACCGGCCGCGTCGACGGTGCGAAGCTGGTCGTGTCGGCCGACGACTACACGCTGCGCGGCGGCTCGTCCGAGGCGACGATCTCCGACAAGTGGGTCTACGCCGAGCGCATGGCGCTCGCGCACCGGATGCCGCTGGTCCGCCTCGTCGACACCGCCGGCGGCAGCGTGAAGCTGCTCGAGAAGATGGGCCACAGCAAGATCCCCGGCTATCCGAACTGGCCCGCGGTCGAGCTGCTGCGCACGGTGCCGGTGGTCGGCGTCGCGCTCGGCGCGTGCGCGGGCCTCGGCGCGATCAAGGTGCTGCTCTCGCACTTCTCGGTGATGGTCCGCGACCAGGCGCAGGTGTTCGCCGCCGGGCCGCCGGTCGTGCGCCAGGCCTACGGCATCGAGATCGACAAGAACGCGCTCGGCGGCTGGTCGGTCCATCGGCGCAGCGCGCTGGTGCACAACGAGGCGAAGGACGAGGCCGACGCGCTCGCGCAGGTCCGCCGCTTCCTGTCGTACCTGCCGCGGCACGCGGGGCGGCTGCCGGCGCGCCGCCCCACCGGCGACGACCCGGACCGCGCCGACGACTGGCTGAAGGATGCGATCCCGCGCGACCGGCGCCGGATCTACGACCCGAGGAAGATCCTCGCCTCGGTGCTCGACCGCGACTCGGTGTTCGAGATCGGCCGCCACCAGGGCGGCTCGATCATCACCGCGCTCGCGCGCCTCGACGGCTGGCCGGTCGGCGTGCTCGCGAGCGACCCGAAGGTCGCCGGCGGCGCGATGACGACGCAGGCCGCCTACAAGATGGAGCGCCACGTCGACCTGTGCGACACCTTCGGGCTGCCGGTGATCAACTTCGTCGACCAGCCGGGCAACGCCACCGGTCCGGAGGCCGAGCTCGGCGGCACGCTGCTCGGCGCGGTGCGCGTGCTGACCGCGATCGAGCGGGCCCGCGTCCCGTGGGTGTCGATCATCGTCCGTCGCGCGTTCGGCATGGCCGGCGGGCTGCACGCCCCGAAGCTGTACCCGCAGCTGAACCACCGCTTCGCGTGGCCGTCGGCGCGTTGGGGCTCGATCCCGATCGAGGGCGGCGTGCACGCCGCCTACCGGCGCGAGATCGAGGCCGCGCCCGATCCCGCCGCGCGGCGCGCCGAGCTCGAGGCGTACTACCACCGGATCGGCTCGCCGTTCCGCACCGCCGAGGCCTTCGGCGTGCTGGACATCATCGACCCGCGCGAGACGCGCGGCCTGCTGTGCGACTGGATCGAGGACGCCGTCGAGGTGCTCCAGGCCCAGAGAACGAGGATGCCGTCATGACCCCCGTCCCGATGCGCCGCCGCCTGCTCGCCGCCGGCGCGGCCCTGCCCTGGATGCCGACCGCCGCGCGCGCGCAGGCCGGCTGGCGACCCGATCGCCCGATCGAGTACATCGTGCCCGCCGGCGCGGGCGCCGCGCTCGACATGTCGGCGCGCCAGTTCAAGGAGATCGTCGAGCGCCGCAAGCGCGTGAGCGCGCCGGTGCTGGTCAGCAACAAGCCGGGGGGCGCCGGCGCGATCGCGCTGAACGGGCTCGCGATGCAGCCGGGCAACGGGCACCTGGTCAGCACCTACACGCACTCGCTGATCAACAGCCGCCTGCTGAACGTCGTGCCGATGGGCTGGCGCGACGTCACGCCGATCGCGGTGATGTTCGAGGAGGCGATCCTCGCGGTCGTGCGGACCGAGTCGCCGCTGAAGACCGGGGGCGACCTGGTCGCCGCGCTGCGCAAGGACCCCTCGAGCGTGTCGATCGGCGTGGCCACCTCGGTCGGCAACCACATCCACATGGCGATCGCCAAGCCGATGAAGGCCGCCGGCGTCGACGTGTCGAAGATGACGATCGTGCCGTTCAAGTCGTCGGCCGAGTCGATGACCGCGATGCTCGGCGGGCACATCGACATGATCTCGGCGTCGGCGCCGAACCTGACGGTGCAGCTCGAGGCCGGGCGCATCCGGCCGCTCGCGGTCGCGACCGCCGAGCGCATCGGCGCGCCGCTGGCGAACGTGCCGACCTGGCGCGAGCAGGGCGTGGCCGCCGACTACGTGTCCGCGCAGGGGCTGATCGGGCCGAAGGGCATGACCGCCGACCAGCTCGCGTGGTGGACCGAGACGCTGCGCGAGGTCCACGAGTCCGACGAGTGGAAGCAGTTCCTCGTCAAGCAGAACTGGAAGCCGCGGTTCATGCCGGGGGCGGAGATGACGCGGTTCCTGGAGTCGGAGGAGGCGGTGGCGAAGGGGTTGCTGACGGACTTGGGGTTGCTGAAGTAGGGGGGAGATCGGCCGGCTCTCGCCGGATTCACGTCCGGGGCGCGGGAGGGCTGCGCAAGCATGCGCAGCCCGCTTCGCCGGCGGCGAGCGGTGCTCGCCGAAACCCCGGCTCCGCCCCCCCTTCAACCGTCGTCGCGGACCGGGTTGCGCAGGATGCCGACCTTGTCGATCTCCACCTCGACAACGTCCCCCGCCTTCATCCACAGCGGCGGCGTGCGCTTCGCCCCGACGCCGCCCGGCGTGCCGGTGACGATCACGTCGCCCGGCTCCAGCGGCGCGACGGTCGACACGTAGGCGATCTGCCGGGCGATCGAGTGGATCATCATCTCGGTCGTCGCGCGCTGGACCTCCTGGCCGTTGAGCCGGGTGATCAGCGTCATCGAGGTGCCGAAGGGCAGCTCGTCCGAGGTCACCATCCACGGGCCCAGCGCGCCGCTGCGCCAGAAGTTCTTGCCCGGCGCGAACTGCGAGGTGTGGCGCTGCCAGTCGCGGATGCTGCCGTCGTTGAAGCACGCGTAGCCGGCGACGTGCTTCGCGACGTCGGCCGCGGCGATCCGGCGGCCGCGCTTGCCGATGACCACCGCGATCTCGCCCTCGTAGTCGAACTGGATCGACTCGGGCGGGCGGATCAGCGGCTGGCCGTGGCCGGTCTGCGCGTCGGCCCAGCGCGTGAAGAAGGTCGGCTGCTCGGTGACCTCGCGGCCGGTCTCCTTCACGTGGTCGTGGTAGTTCAGGCCGCAGCACCAGACCTTGCCCGGGTCCGGGATCGTCGGCAGGAACGCGATCGCGTCGAGCGCCGCGTCGGCCTTGCGGCCGGCCGCCCAGGCCGCGACCTTCGCGACGCCGTCGGCCGCGAGCGCGGCCTTCAGCGTCGGGAACTGCGAGGTCGCGTCGATCACGCCGCCGTCGACCACCGGGCCCCACGCGGGGCGCCCGTTCAGGGTGAAGCTCGCCAGTTTCATGTGTCCGTCTCTCCGGGATGGATGGCTTGGAATGGGTCGGTCAGTCGATCTTCACGCCCGCCTTCTTCACGACCGCGGCCCAGCGCTCGCGGTCGGCCTTCAGGAACGTGCCGAACTCGGCCGGCGTGCTGCCGGACGGGTCGGCGGCGAAGCCGCGCCACAGCTCGACGAAGTCCGGCGCCTTCGCGCCGGCGGCGACCGCCGCCGCGAGTTTCTCGCGGATCGGCGCCGGCGTCCCGGCGGGCGCGAACAATCCGATCCACGCGACCGGCTGGTACTCGGGCAGGCCGAGCTCGGCGAAGGTCGGCACGTCCGGGAACAGCGGGTGGCGGCCCGAGCCGGTGACCGCGAGCAGCTTGAGCTTGCCGCCCTTCACGTTGCCGACCGCCGCCGGCAGCGCGTCGAACATCAGCTGCATCGTCCCGGCCAGCAGGTCCGCGTACGGGCTCGAGGTGTTGTAGGGCACGAATCGGATCGGCGCGCCGGTCAGGCTCGCGAACCACTCGCCCGCGAGGTGCGAGTAGGTGCCGATGCCCTGGGTGGCGGCCGACAGCGACTCCGGGTTCGCCTTGGCCTGCGCGATCAGCGCCTTCGCGTCGGACGCCCTGACCGACGGATGCGCGATCAGGCCGGTGCGCAGCGAGCCGACGAGGCTCACCGGCACGAAGTCGCGCTCGGCGTCGTAGGGCAGCTTCGCGTAGACGAAGGGCTGGATCGACAGCGTGCTCGTGAAGCCCATGTACAGCGTGTAGCCGTCGGCCGGGGCCTTCGCCGCGAGGTCGGTGCCGATCTGGCCGGCGGCGCCGGGGCGGTTCTCCACCACGACCGACTGGCCGAGCGCGGCCTGCATCTTCGGCGCGATCTGGCGGGCGTTGGTGTCCGGGCCCGTGCCGGCGGCGAACGGCACGAGGATGCGCACCGGTCGCGTCGGGTACTCCTGCGCGGACGCGGCGCGCGGCCACGGGGCGCCGGCCACGACGGGCGCGGCGAGCAGGCCGGCGGCGAGCCGGCGGCGGGTCGGGGTCATCGGTGCTCCTCCAGGGTCCTCACCGGCGGGTGGGCCGGCTGTGCGTTCGTTCACCACGGGTGCCGCCGGCACGCGGGGGCGCGGCCGGCGACGCGACGGAGTCTCGCCGCGAACTTGACGATTGTCAATCCGTGAGAATTCATGCGACCATCGCCCTGTCAGGCCCGGTCCGTGCGACGCCATCGATCGGAATGCGACAGAGGACGACCTCGAGGAGACGCCCGTGACCGACACACTGCCCGACCTGCGTTTCAGCCACTTCGGCTTCCACGTCCGCGACATCGACGCGATGGAGGCGTTCTACACCGGCGTGCTCGGCCTGACGGTCACCGACCGCGGCGACCTGGGTGCGATGAAGCTGGTGTTCATGAGCCGCGATCCGGAGGAGCACCACCAGGTCGTGCTGGTCACCGGCCGGCCCGAGGAGGCCGGCTTCAACCCGATCAACCAGATTTCGTTCCGCGTGCGGGACGTCGCCGCGCTGCGGTCGCTGAACCGCCGGCTGCAGGCCGCCGGGGTCGCCGACATCGCGTCGGTCACCCACGGCAACGCGATCTCGATCTACTTCCGCGATCCCGAGGGCAACCGGCTCGAGGTGTTCTTCGACACCCCCTGGTACTGCACGCAGCCGCTGCGCGTGCCGGTCGACCTCGAGCAGGCCGACGACGCGCTGCTCGCGCAGTCCGAGGCGATCGCGCGCAAGCAGCCCGACTTCGTGCCCCGTGCCCAGTGGGTCGAGTCGATGCGGGCGCGGATGCGCCGGGACTGAGCGATGGCCGACGCCCGCCCCATCGACTGCGAGGTCGCGATCCTCGGCTTCGGGCCGGCGGGCGCGGTGCTCGCGAACCTGCTCGGCGCCGCCGGTCTCGACGTGGTGGTCGTCGACCGCGACACCGCGATCTTCCCGCTGCCGCGCGCGATCCACTTCGACGGCGAGGTGATGCGCGTGTTCCAGTCGCTCGGCCTGCGTACGGAGGTCGAGGCGATCTCGCGCCCGGGCCTCAAGGGCATGCACTTCGTCAACGCCGAGGACAAGGTGCTGCTGGTCCGGGGCGGCACCGCGGCCGAGGGGCCGCAGGGCTGCGCGAACAACCACTACTTCCACCAGCCCGAGCTCGAGGCGGTGCTGCGCCGCGGGCTGGCCCGCTACCCGACGGTGCGCACGCTGCTCGGCCGCGAGGTGACTGCGATCGACGCTTCCGCCGACGGCGTGCGGCTCGTGCTCGCCGAGGGCGGCGACGGTCCGACCGAGGTGCGCGCGCGCTGGATGGTCGGCTGCGACGGCGGGCGCTCGCCGACGCGCCGCGCGATCGGCGCGACGATGGAGGACCTCGGCCTGCACCAGCCGTGGGTGGTGTTCGACGCGATCGTCGAGCGCGACGACCTCGACCTGCCCGCGTACACGGTGCAGCGCTGCGATCCGGCGCGGCCGATGACGATGTGCAACGTGACCGGCCGGCGCCGGCGCTGGGAGATCATGCTGATGCCGGGCGACGATCCCGAGACGATCGGCCGCCCGGAGAACGTCTGGCCGATGGTCGCGCGCTGGATCACGCCGGCCGACGCGCGCCTCGAGCGCAGCGCGGTGTACACGTTCCACTCGGTGATCGCGACCGGCTGGCGTCGCGGCCGCCTGATGCTCGCCGGCGACAGCGCGCACCAGACGCCGCCGTTCCTCGGCCAGGGCCTGTGCGCCGCGGTGCGCGACTGCGCGAACCTCGCGTGGAAGCTGGCGCGCGTCGTGCGCGGCGCCGCGCCCGAGTCGCTGCTCGACACCTACGAGCCCGAGCGACGGCCGCACGTGAAGGCGTTCATCGAGCTGGCGGTGAAGCTCGGCGCGATCATCCAGGCGACCGATCCCCGGGTCGCCGCGGAGCGCGACGCGCGCTTCCTCGCCGGCGAGGCGACGGTGTTCGAGTACCCGCAGCCCGGGCTCGGGCCGGGGCTGCACGCGGGGCCGCAGGGTGGCGCGCTGTTCCCGCAGCCGCGGCTCGCCGACGGGCGCCGGCTCGACGAGGCGCTGGGTCACGCGTTCGCGGTGCTCGGCGACGCGGCGACGCTCGACGCGGTGGACGCGCCGACCCGCGCGCGCTGGGCCGCGTCGGGCGCCGTCGTGCTGCGCGATCCGGGCGACGCGGTCGCGGCCTGGTGGCGCGAGCGCGGGCTGCGCGCGGTGGTGCTTCGTCCCGACCGCTACCTGCTCGGCGCCGCGGCCGATGCGGCGGCGCTGGCCGAAGTCTCGGCGGCGATGCCGGACGCGGCCTGAGGCGCGGCGAGCCCGCCGCCGAAGCGCGCCGACGCCGACCCGCAGCGACGCCGACCCGATCCCGCGACGAGGGGCCCAGCCGCCATGTCGAGCTTCGTCCGCATGCTCGCCGTGCTCGACCTGTTCACCGAGCGCGAGCCCGCGTGGACGCCGGACGCGATCGCGCAGCGGCTCGACTGCTCGCTGCCGACCGCCTACCGCTACGTGCGCGCGCTCCTCGGCGCGGGGCTCGTGCGGCGCGCGGCCGCGGGCACCTACGTGCTCGGTCCGCGGATCGCCGAGCTCGACTTCCGGATGCGGACCACCGATCCGATGCTGCGCGACGGCGACGCGGCGCTGCGCGCGCTGTGCGACGACACCGGCTGCGACGTCGTCGTCGCCGAGGCGATCGGCGACCGGCTGCTGACCGTCCAGCAGCTGGCGGGCACCGAGCGCGTGTCGGTGAGCTTCGGGCGCGGACGCCGGATGCCCGCGTTCCGCGGCATGCTGTCGAAGGTGCTGCTCGCGTGGCGTCCGCTGCCCGCGCTGCGGCGGCTGTACGCCGCGCACCTCGACGAGGCGGCCGGCGAGGCGTTCGCGCAGGACTTCGACACGCTGCGCGCGAACCTGAAGGCGATCCGCGCGCAGGGGTGGGCGCGGTCGGTCGGCGAGCTCGACCCCGGGCTCGCCGGCATCGCCGTGCCGATGCCGCGACCCGACGACGGCAGCACCGCGGCGCTCGGCGTGATCCTGTCGCGGCAGCGCTACTCGACGACCGACGTCGACGCGATGGTGCGGCGACTGCGGCGGGCGGCGGAGGACGTGGGGCGGGCGATCGGGGCGCGCTGAGGCGTTCAGGCGCCCCCGATCCGCAGCCGCTGCGCCGCCGCCGCCGCCGCCGTGCGCGTCTCCACCCCGAGCTTCTCGAACACGTGCTCGAGGTGCTTGTTCACCGTCCGCGGGCTCATGCCCAGGATGTCGGCGATGTCGCGGTTGGTCTTGCCGCGCGCGACCCAGGTCAGCACCTCGGCCTCGCGGGCGGTCAGCGGCGGACCGCTGCGCGCCGGGGCGCCGGGGGCGACCGCGCGCAGCGACAGCACGGTGAACGCGCCCGGCTCGCCGATCGAAGCCGCCTCGAGCTCGGTGCCGCAGGGCGCGGCACGCGCCGGCGCGCCGGGGCGCGCGGCCGCGAGCGCGGCCAGCGAGGCCGGCAGCGGTGCGTCGACCTCGACGCGCGCGTCCGGCACCACGCGGCCGATCAGCTCGCGCGCAGCCCGGTTCAGCCACGACACGCGCTCCGCATCGAGCGCGAGCATCGGCAGCTCGGCCGCGTCGACCGCCTCGCGGGTCGCCCGCGCGAGGCGCGCGACCCGCGCGTGCGCGAGCAGTCGCGCGACCACCTCGGGCGCCGACACCGGCTTGGTCACGTAGTCGGTGCCGCCGGCCTCGAAGCCGCGGACGACGTGCTCGGTCTCGCCCAGGCCGGTGATGAACACGATCGGCAGGTCGGCGTCGAGGCGCCGGATCCGCTCGCAGGCCTCGAAGCCGTCGATGCCCGACATCCGGACGTCGAGCAGCACCGCGTCGGGCCGCCCGGACGCGACCGCGTCGATCGCCTCCTCGCCGCTCGCCGCGCAGCGCACCGCGAGCCCCGCCTCGCCGAGCTCGCGCGCCAGCAGCCGCAGCGTGTCGGGATGGTCGTCGACCACCAGCACCTCGAGTTTCGCGTCAGCCACGGGCGGGCTCCCTGAGCGCCTGCCCGAGCGCCGCGTTCAGCGCGCCCGGATCCGACTCGAGCAGCGACGCGATCCTCGCGACCCACGCGGCGGTCGCCGCCGACTCCTGCGCGAGCTCGGCCAGCCGCGCCCGCAGCGCCCGCGGATAGCCGCCGGCCGACAGCGCGAGCAGCTCGCGCACCGCATCGCCCGACGGCGCGGCCGGCTCGGGCTCGTCGTCGGGACCTCCGGTCGCCGCGCGACGCCACTGCAGGCCGAGGCACGCGCCGATCGCCGCGAGCAGGTCGGCCTCGATGACCGGCTTCGGCACGAAGCCGTCGGCGCCGTGCGCGGCCCGAGCCGCGTCGGTGGCCTCGTGCGCGTTGCCCGACACCATGAGCACGCCGATCCGCGGCCCGGGCAGCGCGCGCAGCGCCTCGCAGACCTCCCAGCCCCGGCCGTCGGTCAGGCTCACGTCGAGCAGCACCAGCGCAGGGCGCTCGCGCGCGACCGCCTCCAGGCACGCCCGCGCTCCCGGGGCCTCGGCGACCTCGAAGCCCAGCGGCTCGATCATCCGCCGCAGCACCGCGCGGTGCGCCGGCTCGTCGTCGACCACGAGCACGCGGCGTCGGGGCCCTTCGTAGCCGACGATCCGCGCGTCCGCCTGCGTGCCGGCGGGCGCGCCCGCGACCGAGGGCAGGTAGACGCGGACCTGGAAGCAGCTGCCCCGGCCGGGCGCGCTGCGCACGCGGATGTCGCCGCCCATCAGCTCGACCAGCAGCTGCGTGATCGTCAGGCCCAGGCCGGTGCCCTCGACGCTCGCCGGCGCGAGCCGCTCGAACGGCCGGAAGATCCGGTCCTGGTCGGCGGGCGCGACGCCGATCCCGGTGTCGGTCACGTCGATGTGCCCGATCTCCCGCACGTGGCGCACCCGCAGCGACACCGAGCCCGACTCGGTGAACTTGACCGCGTTCGACAGCAGGTTGATCAGCACCTGCCGCAGCCGCTTCGGGTCGGCGTGCACCCGCGCGGGCAGGGGGCCGTCGACCTCGTAGCGGAACGCGAGCCCCTTCGCCTCGGCGAGCGGCTCGAACATCCGGACGACCTGCGCGAGCACGCCGGCCAGGTCGACCGACCTCGGGTCGATCCGCAGCTTGCCGTGCTCGATGCGGGACAGCTCGAGCAGGCCGTCGACCAGTCCCGCGAGGTGCTCGCCGCTGCGCAGGATCGTGTCGACCGACGCCCGCCGGTCGGCGTCGAGCCCTCCGTCGCGCAGCAGCAGCTGCGAATAGCCGAGGATCGAGTTCAGCGGCGCGCGCATCTCGTGGCTCATGCCGGTCAGGAACCGGCTCTTCGCGAGGTTCGCGCTCTCGGCGACCTCCTTGGCGCCCGCGAGCAGCGCGTCGGTCTGCCGGTGCGCATCGATCTCGCGCTGCAGCAGCTGGTTCTGGCGCTCCGACTCCTGCTGCGCGACCTGCCGGCTCTCGGCGGCCAGCACCAGCCACCAGGCGGCGACCGCCGCGACCAGCAGCAGGCCCGCGGCGAGCTTGACGAACAGCAGGTCGACGTGTCCGGGACCGAACTCGCCGCCGCCCGCCAGGTGCAGCATCTCCTGCGCGTAGAGCAGCCAGAGCATCGCGCCGAACACCGCCACCGACACCGCGAGCACCGAGGCGAAGCGGCCGATCCGCCGCACGTGCTCGGGCTGCGTGTCCCGCGGCAGCAGCCGCGCGAGCAGCC
>ENA-UOYA01004058-UOYA01004058.1-activated-sludge-metagenome-genome-assembly--contig:-NODE-4058-length-12598-cov-10.957347_pt1 | contig 12598 bp, 12 predicted proteins | sample MGYA00238163_ERZ764804 | MGnify/ENA primary metagenome ERZ764804 (study PRJEB28919, sample SAMN05720223) | activated sludge metagenome | isolation source: Anaerobic digester | place: Hong Kong...
CCATCGGGGTTGCTCCTGCGTATCATCTTCAGTCCATAGAGCGTCTTCATCATTTCGGGGCGGGCAGTGAGAGACATCGCCTTCGCATCGATTCCATTGATGATATTCGCGCCCTGACTGCGCAACAAGTCGATATGAGCCTTTGCCGCATCAGACATGAGATTGTTGCCCGGAATGATCAGTCCTTTGTAACGAGTACCGGCAGCAGTTTCGAGCATACCATTTTTATAAGTAGTGGTGAGCAGATATTTTTCGCTGGTATAATCACAATCATAACCCAAACTGTCAATCGTCAATATCGACTTGATAAACTCAGGAGACTTCTTGCTCATGGAATGAATATCAAACTGCATCAGCAGATTTTTGGTATCTGTACGCCACATATCACGGATAGGCAGATAAACGAGGAAATCGTTATCCGGTTTACCCCACTGCAGGAAGCTCTGGCAACGTTCGATATATTTCAGGAAGTACGGTGCATCGCGCCAAATTGAGTTGGTGGGTGACATATCGATGGAAGCATAAAATTTCCACCCTGGCCACGGGTCATCTTTGGGCGAATATGCCGTGCCGTGGAAGAACATGTGGTTCACACCGGCACAGAACATCAGATCCATATCAGGTTTCATCTGTGAGAGCGACGTGCGGAAATGCTCCGTCAGCCAAGTGAATGTCTCGCTGGACGTGAGCGGTTTGCCCGTGATATGCGCAGCAGACGAGGCATATTTCAACATGCTGAAATCGGAAAAGTTGGGACGCGTTCTGCCGATATCTTTGCGCAAACCTTTGATGCCGAAATCGGACAAGCCGAAGCCTTCTATTTCAGGAATGTCGACAGCGGCGTAACAGTCGATGAGATTTGCTGGAGAACCGTGCGCCTGGTTACGTGTCAGTGATCCATGCGAATGCGCCCATGCAGTCCATTGTTGAGTGAAATTTTCCAACAACATATCGGATAACGTTTCACGGTAATCGCTCACGGTCTTGGCATCGCCGTCGAGCAATTTATCCAGATTATCTTCCAGACTATAACCCCGGCGCAACTGGAACTGTTCTAAGAGCGTAGGTGTCCAATTGGCTCCGTACACTTCATAAGAATCATTGAAGAATGTAGCTGGATATGGTGTATGACTGTCTGCGAAAGCCTTGTCGAAACGGTCCAGATAATGCTTCACGGCAGTCTTGTCGAAATGGTCGATCACCCATCCTTCACCGCCCGGTGCAGCACGTTTCACCTTCTGCCGTGTGCGCGACACATACAGGGCGATAACGCGCCATTGTTTGGGCACGCTGGTGGGGAACACCTTCACGCATTGCAGTTTGGCAATCTCCTTCTCCTTCGGGGGGACCGTCAGATTGAGTTTCTCCACGTTCACATTTTTCGCATTCACAAGGGTATCAACGAACACAGCCTTGCAAGCAGCCTCATCGATTGGAACCCACGGACCGCCAAACGGCCAACCCGTGCCATTGTTCATGTCGATTTGTATGCCGTCTTTCTTTCCCTCTTCTTCCACAAACTTCAACATCTGCATCCATTTGGGCGAGAGATAGTCGATATTGTTGGCATCATTGTCTTGTACCCCATAGAGAGGTGTAATCTCCAATGTGCCAATGCCGTGGTCGGCATATTGGCTCATGTTCCACTGCAAGTCGTTTTCATTTACAGCCGATCCCAGCCACCACCATCGCGAACCCGCCTTGGCGGTCTGTGTAGCGTTAGACCACTGCTGAGCGAATGATGCCATTGAAACGGCCATCATCATCAGTGCTGTCAAAAGTAGTTTCTTCATTTGATTTAGTTCTTTATAGTTTTTGTTCTATTCGTGGTGATAAGGTTCACCTTTCAATATCGTGCAGGCCCGATAAATCTGTTCCGTGAAAATCAGCCGCACCATCTGATGTGAAAACGTCATCCGAGAGAGACTGATTTTCTCGTTGGCACGCGCATACACATCTTGAGAGAATCCGTAGGGACCGCCGATGACAAACACCAGCCGCCTTGCGTTCAGCGTTTTCTTTTGTAACCAAGCAGCAAAATCCATACTGGTATACTCAGCCCCATGTTCATCCATCAGCACGACAGTGTCCTGTGGCTGTATAGATTTCAATATGAGTTTGCCTTCACCTTCCTTCTGTTGCTCCTCGGTCAGACTCTTCGTGTTTTTCAGTTCGGGGATGACGGTCATCGAAAACGGCATATAATGGCCGATGCGATCCACATAATCGTCGATCGCCGCTATAAAATGCTTGTTGATAGTCTTTCCTACCAGTATCAGTTCCGTCTTCATCCGCGTTGTCAGTTGTCATTGTTTTTCAATCAATTCTCATCCTTGGAAACCATCTGATATTCATCCTTGCGCTTCGGATTCATCGGGAACCATCCTTTTTCCACCCTTTTCTTTTGGGAGAATATCTCCCCTATCGCCCACAACAGTGTGGCACCGAGCACGCCCAGCAGAGAAGACAGGATGACATTTTCCACCAATACCGCTGCCATGATGGTGAGCAATCCGGCTACCAGGAAAATCCACCAGGGACGCGTACCCCAATAATATTCCACCTTGATGACTATCGGATGGAAAATGCCAATAATCAAAAAGGTACACACAGCGATGATGATACCCGTAAAATAAAGTCCCATAAGATGTCAAATTTGATTTCTTCGCAAATATAGTAAAATTTCGTCTATGTTCAAAGCAAATTATCAAAACTCTCAGTTATTTATCAAATTTCCCATATAATCGTGGCACTGAATTTAAATAACTTAACGGAATGTAAACAATATCTTTTCCATAAATAAAACGATGAAATAATTGGTGAAATGAACTGAAATCAAAAAAAAATACGTATGTTTGCAACGGAAAACAAGACTATCAGCAACTTTCTGATGGTCCGAATGTTAAAAATGTCGCTTTAGATAAACTTTATTCAAACCGGGGGTAGGGTAAAATCAAAATAAAACGGTATTCATTGTGAAATCGGTTAGATATTTATCAACGAATGATAGACAAAAACGATTTTAAAGCACTGTTCGACGAGTATTACGAGTCGCTCAGACTTTACATCTACTATAAAATCGCCGAGAAAGACGCTGCAGACGATATGGCGCAGGATGTCTTCATGACGGTTTGGGAGAAGCGGAAAGGCATAGACCAGAACAACGTCAAGGCCCTGCTTTATAAGATTGCGGCTGGACTTGTGGTCGACTATTATCGCAAATGCGACATCAAGGCGGACTTCAGCCAATGGGTGAAGATGAACGGCAGCGAAGACACGCTCTCCACCAACGAGCAGGCTGAATACAACGAGACGATGCAACGCTATGCCGAGGCTCTGAACAGCATGCCCGAAGGACAACGGGAGGTCTTCCTGATGAACCGCGAGGAAGAACTCACCTACCGCGAGATTGCGGAACGTCTGGACCTGAGTGTGAAGGCGGTGGAAAAAAGGATGAGTGCGGCTCTGAAAGTTTTAAATGATAAAAAGTTGACATTGTGATGAAACTAGATGATAAAATAACGGCCAAGCCCCATTGGGACAAAAGTGCCGAGGATGTCTGGAACGAGCGGTTCGCTGCTCTGACAGAAGACGACGGGAACGAGGTGCAAACCGATTCCGCCGAAGTCAGGACCATCAGCATCCTAGGCTGGACGAAACGCATACTCTCTGCTGCCGCCGTGATATTGGTGATATTCTCCGCCACTGCATACTTATATACGAAAAATATTCAAGCACCGACAGGACAAGTCTTATCCGCGATTTTACCGGACGGTTCGGAAGTCAGAATGTCATCAACCTCTGAAATCAGCTATCGACCACTGCTATGGATGTTTGCCCACGACGTAAAACTCAGCGGCGAGGCCTATTTCAGCGGTCATCATGTGAAAGGATTTTCTGTAAAGACCAATAATGGAAATATTGATGTGTTGGGCACCTCCTTCAATGCAAGGACCTTTGACAACCGATTGGAAGTGGCGTGCATCGACGGACGTGTGAAAGTTATCACGCATCAGTCATCCGTCGTGCTCACGGCAGGTATGCAGACCGCAACGCAAGACGGACAACTCAAAACCGGTCATTTCACGGATGCTGAAAGTATCACTGGTTGGACGCATGGTGTATTCTCCTTCTACGACCGTTCACTGGCGGATGTCATCAAAGACGTGGAGCGCAATTACGGTGTGAAGATAGAGACTTCTGCCAATATCGACACGATGAGGTATACTGGCAGGTTCACCCGTGACAAGTCGGTAGAGAATGTGCTCACCATCATCGGCCAACCCTATGGCATCACATTTAAGATAACGAAATGAAAGTCAGACGTTTATTACTGATACTCGCCCTTACGGTGTTCACCGCGGCCGCCTTCGCCCAGAAAGTTCATGTGAAAGCGACCAACGAACCATTGAGTGCAGTAATCAAACGGCTAAATATGGAGGTTTCCTTCGACAACAAGACGCTGTCGGCATACAAGGTCACGCTAGACAAATCGTTTTCCTCCCCATACAAAGCACTGCTCTATCTGATTTCGGGCAAACCGCTGCAGGTGAAGAGTGTGGCGGGCGTGTACATCATCACCGCCAAACAGAAAGAGCAGAAGATGAAACCGCCGAAACCCGTGGTGAAGACCACCTACGTCATCCGAAAAATCCCAGACACGCATCCCGTAGACCTCGACATATCACTGAAAGAAATCGTGATAACCGCACGAAGCCATGCCCCGTCACTCACTGCAGAAGAGAGCGACGGGACAAACCGTTTCAATACATTTGCCGCCAGAGCCATGCCGGGCAGTTCCGACAACATGATATTCAATGTGCTGAGAATGATGCCGGGCATCCGCGCTTCGGGTGAACCGTCTGACGAACTCTATATATGGGGCAGCAGTCCTGGTGAAAGCCGCATGACCTACGACGGCATTCCGCTCTTTTCTATGCAGAGTTACAACAGCAACATCAGTTACATCAATCCCTACATGTGCTCCGAAGTGAGATACAAACGGGGAATATTGTCTGCCGATGAAGGCAGTCAGACGGGAGCCCTCGTGAATGTCACGAGTGACATGTCGGATATCCGTCAACCTGTTTTCAAGACCATGTTGAGCACCATGAGTCTGAACTGTTTCGCGGCTGTCCCCATCGGCAAAAGATGGATAGCATCCGCAGCATACAGACACACACTGGAAGGACTATTCGGCGGGACCTCGTTCGATGCCTACAGGGAGAAAGGCAATGAGAAACACGAAACTCAGAACCAGACGAATGTACAGACTGACACGGCGAGCACCACCACGATAACGCCTAATGATAAGTTTCAGGATATCAACGTGAATGTTTCGGGCATGAACGAATCGGGCAACACATTATACAAGTTCACGCTTTATGGTGCAAAAGATTATTTAGACTTAGACCGCACAGATTCGATTGCAGCCAATGGGGACCAGACAAGTTACCAAGGTGGTGCATCGGCCGACATCGCCAAGAGATGGCAGGACGGCAGCAGCAGTGAACTTTCCACCTTCTGTTCTGCCCTTTATTCCAAACAGAATGGCAATTCCGCGATACATGATCAGAAGATAGATTTCGCCAACATCGAGCGTGTGTCACAATTCAATGTCCGTCTCTGTCATACTGGTTTCGGCAAACTGCGCTGGTTGTCGGCAGGCAGCGAACTGACCACATACAGAGTCAATGGCAGCACCGTGACCGAGACCGCCTGGCAGCCCACCCTTTTCGCCAATGCCAAATATAGCGTGACACATTTGGATATCGATGCCGGACTGCGCACCGACCTGATGAGCAGCGGTGTGAAATGGCAGCCGCGTGCCACGCTTAGTTATCATCTGCCTTGGCATCTCTCCCTCACGTCTTCGTGGGGAATCTATAACCAATATCTGGTAAAGAACCCGATTGTCATCCATGAAAACATCTACCGATTCGTTTGGGACATCAACACCTCTTTACGCTCACAGAATTTTGTGGCAGGCATGGCTTACGACCATGGGGGCCTCAACATCTCGGCGGAAGCTTACACCAAGAAAATCACTCATTCACAATGGGTGGTAGACAACGTGTTGGGCACTTACGATTTCCGTCTGCGTGGACTGGACATTTCCACCAAATACAATTGGCGGCACGGTCTGGCATACGCTTCGTGGTCGATTGCCGATGATCCGCGGCAGACCGACGGAGCGTCCAACGAGCTCAAAGCGGGCGGCATCTTGCGATTTTATCCTTTCACATTCTCAGCCAACTATATCTTTGGCAGCGGCTTCAACTCCACAATCCTCGTCACATCCATAGCAAAGAGAAATGGAGAAACCACTGTTCCCCAAGACGAGTCTAATACATATTCGCGCATGGACGTTTCAGCTTCTTATGAAAAACGCTTCAGCCATTTCGGCCTTTCCGCGGGCGTATCTCTGATCAACATCTTTGATACAGACAATCAGAAATGCACTACCTCGTGGATGCCTCGCGACCTGTCTTCATCCCTTTACACACAAGCCTCAAGGTTTACCCCAATAATCTTTATCGAATTAAAATTTTAGTTAATGCGGTAGGGTACGGAAATTCCTTTTCGGTATTGTATTCAAAATCGATTAATAATTTAAATTTTGAATATGATGCTAAAAAGAATGTTTCTCATGCTGACATTGATGATTTCAGCATTCGTTGCAGTAAATGCCTGCGACTTCAACTTTAAAGTGAATGGTAATAAAAAAAGTTGTCAGCCTGGCGACATGATCGAGGTGACGGTCGAACTGACGCTCACCCATCGTGTGTGCAACGTGGCACCGGCACAGACCAAATTCAAGATTGACGGTGTGAAGGTGGTCAGCGCTTCCGATTGGAAGCAAATCAGTCCGACCCGATACGAGCGGACCGTCAAGATGCAGGTGCTGAAAGATAACAAGAAGAAAATCACGCTGATGGCGACGCGCACCTGCAACAAAGAGGGCGGCACGGGAATCTTCACAATGCCAAAAATCTGAAGCCCATGCTACGCAAACTCATGCTCGCCGTGCTCTTCGCGGTTACTCTGACTTCTACCGACGCGAAAGTGTCCAAGCATACTGCCGACAGCATCGCCAATATGCTGAACAAACGTGAGGTGGCGTGTAGCAAGGCTTGCCCGCTCTATGAATCAGAGAACCCGAATGCAGGCATGGTGAACACCATCTTCATCGATGTGCTTGTGCTCATCGGCACCGCTTGGCTCTACTCCAACTACAAAAAGAAGTATTTCATCGGCATCGGAGTGGGAATAGTGGTCGTGGTGACGGGTTCTTTGCTCCTGCGCGGCAACAGTAAGAGCAACAAGTGCATCGAATACGAGAAAGCCAATTACCAGGTACAGGCCAGTGCGAAGAAGTCTGCGGCGACAGGAGGGCTGAGTGATTTCCAGCAGATGGATTCCACAGCACCAGCCACTGCCACTTCGTCCGCAGGCGACGAGTTCCGCAATATCTCATCCGCTGACACCGTGACGACCCCTGCCGTACCACCCACTCCATCCATCCACATCACCGACCCTGAGATTCTGGACCCGCTCATCGCATTCGCGTTGATAGCCCTCATCAGCATCGGCATCAAATACAAGTCGTTTGTGCGCTACCGTGGACTTTTCATGCTTGCAGGCGTGGCGTGGTTCGGCTTTTATCGTGGCGGGTGCGACTGCATGATCAGCAGTTATCAGAACATGGTGCTCGGCATCAGCGGTTGGAATATGGTATGGGCTGGCTTGGCGTGGCTTGGCGTGCTCGCGGTCACCACCTATCTCTTCGGCCGCATCTGGTGCGGTTGGCTCTGCCATCTGGGAGGCATACAGGATTTTCTGTTCCATGCACCAAAGCTGAAGATACTGACCAGCGTAAAGAGTCAGAAATATCTGCGCATCACACGGTATGTCATCTTCGCTCTGTGGACCCTGCAACTGGTATTGATGCACAAGAATGTCTTCTGCGAATACGACCCGTTCCGGGCGCTCTTCAATCTGATCTTTACCGACTGGCTGAGCGTGTCGCTGCTCGTGCTGTTGCTCGTCTCATCGGTACTAGTCTACCGTCCGTTCTGTCGCACGATATGTCCAGTGGGCGTTGTGCTCGGTTGGATTTCGCTTCTGCCTGGTGCCCGACGGATGAGAATCAAAAAGGAATGTGTGAACTGCGGACTTTGTTCCAAGGAATGCGCCATGCACGCCGTGGGCAAGACGACCGATACAACGATTGTAGACCCGGAGGACTGCATCGCGTGCGGAGAATGTGTAATGACCTGCCGTAAAGGTGGAATAAAATATGACGTGAAATGAAACGAACGACAATAATATTATTAATGATTGCCGCTTGCGGCAGTGCTCATGCCCAGTGGGAGTGCCCCAGCCGTATGGGTGGCACCCTGAAACCGATTGGCGATACCAATCTGATGTGGAGTGCCGAACTGACCACATCGGCAGGTTGGATCAAAGACAATTATGCCGCCAACGCGATGGCGTTCTTCGGACTGAACTACGGCAACGGCAAAAACAGTTTCTATGTGGAAGGCGGACTGAAAGCATGGACGAGAGGTACCAACAAGGAACTATCGTTCACCGATGATGGCGGCACGACCGTCACCCATAGGTCGGACAACACCAACAAACTGATGCCCGGACTGCGCGAGGCTTTCTACAGATACAGCGGCGAAAAAAATACTTTCACGCTGGGTTTGCAGTCGGCAAAAGGTGATGACGAATATCTGCTCAACGAGCGAATCGTGGGTGCCAACTACACGCTGCGCACCAATTCGCTGAAGTTGAACGTCATCGGCGGTTCGGTGATGGAGGCATTTGCACGCAACGGCCGCTTCTGCACGTTGGGCTATCTGTATAATGACATCGTGGTGGGCCGTCCGCGCTCGTATGTGGGCAACGACTTCGGCAACACCAACTTCGCGATGGCTTCTCTGTCGTTCCTGCCCGAAACGAAATCAGACGAATTCGGCAATGACACCCCGGCACTCTTTTCGCTCGACAAGCTGGGCGGCGTGGCTTACACGGAGTTCGGAAGCAAAATAGACAATGCCGTGCTCACTAGCGGTCTGTATTCGCAGATCAGTCTGGGCGGCGTACTGCTGAAACCTGAGATTCTGTATCAGTCGTCGAAAGGCAACAATGCCGTCATTTATGATTTCACGGCTGAGAAGACCTTCAACTGGAGTGCGTCGCAAGCCACTCGCCTGTATGGACGCTATATCGGCTACAGCGCCATCGACAACGGTGCGCATCCGCTCAACTCGTTCAGCAATCTGTTCATGGGCGACGTGCTGCGCCAGGACGTGCTCGAAGCTCCAGTGGTGATGCTCGGACTGAAACACTCGTTCACCGCACTGAAGATGTCGCTCAAGATTCAGGGCGTGATGCAGACCAAAGCATCGTCGATGGGCGGCGACTACGGATTCGTGACCGACAACTATTCTTCGCCACTGACGAAGATGAAGGAACTCGACTTCGGCTTGAGCAAGAACTTCGGCAAATCATTGCTCGTGAATGCCACAGTGGGAATGCTCGACTATCCAAATCTGGAATTGACAGATTTGACGCTGCACTATAATCATGTGCAGACGATGTTCGGGCGGTTGGAACTAAGATTCACTTTTTAAAACGATAACAGGATGAAGAACAAAATCTTTTTAATCATTTTTATAGTCGCGGTCTGTAGTTGGATTGTCGTTTCTTGCAGTCTCGACGACCCCATCGTGGGCGACGGGACTGAATCCTCCGAAACCACTACCCCGACAACGACTGTGCTGACGGTTGCCCTTTCGCAATCGTCATTGACACTGACCAATGGCGGCAGTAGCACACTTTCAGTGGTCTGCAATGACGCCACGGCAGCTACATCCGCCGCATGGACGAGCAGCAATTCCGCTGTGGCAACGGTCTCCCAGAGTGGTGCCGTGACAGCTGTAGGCGTGGGAACCGCCACCGTTACCGTCACCGTGGGTTCGGTGAGCGCTACTTGTCTGGTCACCGTGACAAGCAGTGATGTGGCTGCAACAGCCGTTTCGGTGAGTCCCACATCGGCGACATTATCTTCGGCAGGCAGCACCAAACAACTCTCGGCATCGATTACGCCGTCTAATGCCACCAACGTGTCTTACACCTGGTCAAGCAGCAACACAGCAGTAGCCACTGTGAGTCAGTCGGGATTGGTAACGGCAGTGGCAAACGGTACAGCGGTAATCACCGTGAAGACTAACAGCGGACTGACAGCGTCATCCACCATCACGGTTTCTATCACAGCCGCCTCGTCATCCTCCGTCTATGCAGTCAACACATCCCGCTGTTCGGGTTGCGGTCACTGTCTGTCGGCATGTTCCTATGGAGCCATCTCCTTCAGCGGCGGAAAGGCTTACATCGACCCGTCAAAATGTACAGGTTGCGGCAAGTGCTACAGTCGATGCGGGCGCGGTGCCATCTCAAAACAATAATCAAAAACAACAAACAATGATGACAAAAAAGCAAAACCGAGTCTTCGGACTCTCCTTTTTGGGAACAATAGCGGCAATGATAATTTTCAACAGCTGCAGCAAGTACACGGATACCTATAGTATCAACAACGACAAATGCGCCCTCTGCCTCTCGTGTGTATCGGTTTGCGGACAGCACGCCATATCTGTACAGGGTAGCGGCTCATCCGAATATGTCACTATAGACCAGGACAAATGCATCGGTTGCGGGAAATGTTACAACGCCTGCAAATACGGCGCAATCTCTTCAAACTGATGACGAAATTCACTTTTTCATTACTCTTCGCGCTCATGATGTCGGCGAACGTATTTTCGCAGATCAACGTCAGATATTCTGGCGCGAAGAGATCTCTCTTTCATCGTGGCGACACCATCCACGTCGCCGTCGTGATGAGGCTGAACCCCAAGAGTTGTCTCGACGGAATGAGGAAGACCTATATATATTTCTCAGGATGCGAAGACATCCGCAATGCGCAGTGGCAGAAACTGCCTGGCAATCTGTTCCGAAAAGAGATGATCATCAGAATCGCCGGCAATGCGAAAAACAAGGCGCGGCTGACCATCACTCGCAACACCGACAAGGATTCTTATTTCAGACAAGAAACATTTAATGTCAAATAGACGTATGGCAAATACAACCCAAATAAAACTATCGATGCAGCAGTCTGTGGCACGCATCATTGTGTTCACGGCGGTGCTGATTATGGTGACCGACACCGTGTATATGAACCTGAACGGTCTCTATGATGGAGACCACACCAAGTGCATTGTCTTCAGTTCGATGCCGAAATGGAGTTTTTATCTGCTCGAAAACGTGGGCGAACTCTTCATTGTGGTCATCCTCGGCGTGATGATTGGCGTGATCGCCGAACAGTATTTCAGGAAAATCAAACGATTCTATCCCCGCAACCAGATGCTGGCATTCGCCTATGCCGCCATCCTGCCTGTTTGTTCTTGTGGTGTGGTACCACTCATCGACTCGATGAAACGCCGCACCTCGCTCAAAGTGATTGTCACCTTTGTGTGCGCTGCACCGCTGCTCGACCCGTATATCATCTTCCTCTCCTACACTGTGTTGGGACTGAAATATGTCGTCATCCGCATCATCAGCGCATTTCTGTTGGCATACTTAGCCGGTTGGATTGTGGAACTGGCAGTAAAAAAACTGAAATGGGACAACTGGACCGAGAACGGCACCTGTGGTCGCCAATGTGATTTCGTGGCAGAGCGCGACCCGTTCGTCAAGACGATGAAGATTACAAAAAAGCTTCTGCCCTACATCCTTTTTGCCGGTCTGCTGAGTTTCGTGTTCGCCATGCTCGACACCAAGGAACTTCTCCACGGCATCAATCTCAACGCGGAACCGTTCTCATCCATCATCATGACCGCTTTCGGCGTGCCCATCTACATGTGTCATGGGGCCGACGTGATATTCCTCAAACCCTTCCTGCAATACACCGACATGAGTATCGGCAGCGCCATGGCGTTCTCGCTCAGTTCTTCCGCCATCTGCATCTCATCCATCGTGATGCTTTCCAAGTATCTGGGCAAGCGCATCGCCGCCCTCCTCACGGGCGTCATCTGCGTGCTGATTGTCACGCTCTCGCTATTAATCAATATGATTGCGTGACAGAAAAAGCGAGGGCGTCAGCTGTCTTTACCCTCTCTCCCTTTGGAGAGGGACGAGGTCAAAGAAATACAGTGCGGCGATAACTGTCGGTGAGAGGCCTTTCGCCCTCCCGATCAGTTTCAGCTGCGAATCATACACCATTCCGTAATTTCCTATTTTGCCCACACTCTGAAGACTTCTGTCATACACCATTCCGCCCCCTTGCACATATCCAATGATGGAACCGGATGCATCTCTCACTTTGTCGGAATCCAGTCTCCCCACGATGGAGCCCGATGCACTATACAGAAATCCGTTCTTATTGATTCTGCCCACGATGCTGCCACCGCGGTTGTGTATATAACCGCTTCTGTCGATGTTGCCGAGGATGGAACCCTTGCCGTCGTAGAAATACTGTGCATGGATATTGATGCACGCGAGCAGCAACAATATTGATATCGCAACAAACCTTTTCATA
>ENA-UOYA01004062-UOYA01004062.1-activated-sludge-metagenome-genome-assembly--contig:-NODE-4062-length-12584-cov-5.587198_pt1 | contig 12584 bp, 9 predicted proteins | sample MGYA00238163_ERZ764804 | MGnify/ENA primary metagenome ERZ764804 (study PRJEB28919, sample SAMN05720223) | activated sludge metagenome | isolation source: Anaerobic digester | place: Hong Kong...
GCAAACGATACTCAAAATAGCGATGCTTATGTAGCTAGTTTGTCTTTTATTGATATTAACACAAGTACAATGACATCTATTACTTATAGTTCGTTGTTCTGCGAAAATGCAAATGGATCTATTAATATAACTACTTCAAATTCAGAGAAAATTGAAGGAACTTTTAGTTTCATAGGTAAAGAAGTGAGAGAAGGCGATGATTGTTCTGGTGGAACAAAAAATATTACAAACGGTTCTTTCCGTTATGAGTTTTAATTAATTAAAAGTTTAAAAAGACCTGTTACAATAACAGGTCTTTTTTAAAATTACCCAAATGATAACTTTTCTACTAATTTTATTTTTCATCTCTGTAATTGCAATGTTTTTACTTTGTAAAGAAATATTGTGGGGAATCAGAAATGGTAAAAAAAAAATCCTTTTTTTTGAACAACAAATTAGTCTTCTAAAATCAGTTCAAATCAATAGTAAACAGCAAAAAGAACTATCTGAAATGCTTTTCTTTGAATTCAAAAATACCAACAAAAGCTTGTTAAGTAGATTATTGGATTTAAACCTTTACCTATTGCAAAAAAATTATTCTCCCAAAGAATAAATTCTATACATTTATGTTTTTGAAATGTATATGAAAAGAAAATTATTATTGGCTGTCTTGTTTTGCTTTCAGCTAAATGCACAAAATATTAATCAGTACTTATCAAAAGCTTTTACTTCACAGGACTCGTCTGATTATTATTTTAATCAGGCAAAAAAAAACATTAAAACCATAGATGATAAAGGACAATTTTACTTTTGTAAAAATGCTCGCTACTGTGACTATGACCAATTAGACAGCTCACTTTATTATGGTAAAAAAGCTGTTGAGGTCTTTAAAAAGACTAAAAATTATCCTTCACTACTTACAGTTTTAAATAACATAAGTAAAGTATACAGAAAAAGAGGAGAATATGATAAAGCCAATGAATACTTATTCTCAATTTTAATAATTGCTGAAAAACAAAAAATCAATTATTGGATTGTAAACTCTTATGTCAGTTTGTCATTAAATTACCATGATTTCGAAAATTTTGAGAAAGGTGTTTACTATGGAAAAATTGCACTGAAGAAATCATTAAAATTTAAAGACAATAGTCAAAATGATTTTATATACAATTCATTAAATGCCATAGCAATTAATTTTGATGACTGGAACAAGCCTGATAGTGCATTGTACTACCACAAGAGAGTTTTTAACTATTTCAAAGGGAAAGATACTCTTTTGATAGGCGAAACGTATAATAATATTGGTAATACACTACTCAAGCAAAAGAAGTTTAAAGAAGCAAAAAATTGGATACTGAATTCTTTGACGATTGCCAACATAAAATTTAATCAAAATGGTAGTGTGAAAGACACATACTATTATTATGATAGAGCAACATTATATACAAATCTGGCTACTATTTCCTATGAAACAGGTGACTTTAAAGCAGCAGAAAATTACTTTGAGAAAGCTTTTGAAAATGCGAAGAAGTGTAATAACGCTGAAAAATTAAGAGATTATTATTATCAAAAATCACTTTTCAATAAAAAAAGAAATAATCTTAAACAAGCTGTTGAAGATCAGGAAAACTATATAAAACTTCGAGACTCAGTTTTTGGACAAGAAAGAGAAAAAACATTATCAGAACTTGAAGCAAAATATCAAAACGAGAAAAAAGAAAAAGAACTATTGCTCTCCAAGAGTAAAGTAGTGGCAAAAGAAAACGAAATAAAACAAAAAAACACTCAATTTTTAATTCTTGCTTTAATAAGTATTTCGTTGTTGATAATTGTATTCTTGGTTTATAAACAGCATAAATTCAAGATTAAGCAACAAAAACAAGAGTTTGACTTGCGTGAAGCTATTGCAAAAATTGAAACGCAAAATAGACTTCAGGAACAACGTTTAGAAATATCTAGAGATTTACATGACAATATTGGGTCACAGTTAACTTTTATTTACTCGTCTATTGACAACATTAAATATGCATTTGAAATTGTTGATGAAAAATTAAATTCTAAACTTTTTAATATTAGTGATTTTGCAAAATCTACGATTATAGAATTGCGAGACACTATCTGGGCGATGAATAAATGCGAAATAACTTTTGAGGATTTTCAAACTAGGCTCATCAATTTTATTGATAAAGCCAAAATTGCTAAAGAGTCGCTTCAATTTAACATTGATATTGAAAAAAGTTTAAAATATTACACATTCTCATCTGTTGAGGGAATGAATATTTATAGAACTATTCAAGAAGCAATTAATAACAGTATAAAGCATTCAAATGCATCTCAAATCAATCTTACTATAGGTTCTGATGAAAAGAATATAAATATAACAATTGATGATAATGGCAATGGATTTGTAGAAGATGAAATTGACCACATCAATGGATTAAATAATATGCGCCAACGAATAAAAGACTCCGAGGGTACAATAGAAATCAAATCTGAACCGAAAAAAGGGACAAAAATAATTATTCATTTAGCAAAAAAGGTCAACAATAAATAAGGCATTTGCCCTATTTTTCTATAACTAAAATAGCTGCATATTTGCTTTGTAAGTGTGGTATTTACTATAAAAAAGTAAAAGCAAGGTTGTTTTTATTGTTGTCCTTTCTGAATCTTTTGCTTATGTGAGTAATTTTGATTTGGAAAGGACTTTTTTAACAAAATAGATCAACAAAATGAGCAACAAATCTTTAACGATTTTTTTTCTTTGTTTGGGCAATTTTCTTTTTGCTCAACATAAAATACTCATTCAAAAAATAGATTCCATAAACAACATACAGTACCAAGATAAAATTGAAAATACAATTAAGTCTGTAAAATGGTTCAATGAGGCTTTGTTCAATTCACAAAAAATAAATTACAAAAAAGGTATTGCAGACAGCTATGCAAATCTTGGATTGGTTTACTATTATCAAGGAAAATATGATTTTTGTTCAGATGCAATGATTAAAGCAGCAAGAATTTATGAAAGCCTTAAAATGGAAACAAAATTAGCTCAGACTTGGGCTGAATATGGCTACCAACTTAAAAGAAAAAATATGCCTTTGGCAGTAAAATATATGCTCAAAGCAATTAAAATATCCGAAAAAAAGAATGATAAAAAAGCACTTTGTGGCATGTATGACAATTATGGTGTTCTAAAAGAAATGAAAGGTGAATTGGACAGTGCATTAATCTTTTACAACAAATCCTTAAATCTAAAAACTCAATTAAAAGATAGCTTTGGAATGCCATATTCACTCAATAATATTGCTGGTGTAAAGTTGATGCAGAATAAAACAGATGAGGCAAAAAAATATTTTGATAAAGCATACAACATCAGAAAGACTATTAAGGATATTTATGGAGTTTCTGAAAGTTTGAACCTCTATGGAGATTATTATAAAAAAATTGGTAACCAAGATTTAGCGCTTCAATACTATGAACAATGCGCTGATTGGAGTAAAAAAAATAATTTTCCATTGATTACCCAGGAAAATCACAAACAAATTTCTGAAATCTACGAATCAAAAAATGACTATAAAAAAGCGCTTAGTTCTTATAAAAGCTATGATTTTATAAAAGATAGCATTCTAAATTTTAATATAAGAAACAGGCAAGCTGAGCTCGATACTGAGTATGAAACTGAACAAAAAGAAAAACAAATACTCCTGCAAAGAGCTGAAATCGCCGAAAAAAACCTATGGATACTTGGAGGTTTTTCCATTGCATTAATTGTTTCTATTGTTGGTTTTTTTGTTTATAATAGACAAAAACAAAAAACACAACAACTTCAAAAAGAGAACGAACTCAAAGATGCATTGCTTGTTATTGAAACTCAAAACAGACTCCAGGAACAACGCCTCAGAATTTCTAGAGATTTGCACGATAATATAGGTTCTCAGTTAACTTTTATAATATCTTCTATCGATAATTTGAAATATGGCTATTCAATAGAAAACGAAAAATTGGTCGAAAAACTTAGTTCGATTAGTTCGTTTACTAAAGAAACTATTTCTGAACTGCGTGATACGATTTGGGCTTTAAACAAAGATGAAATATCGTTTGAAGATTTGAAAGTTAGAATTTCAAACTTTATAGAAAAAGCAAAAATAGCCTCCAATGGAATTCATTTTGGATTTGAGTGTGAAGGGAATTTTGAAAATGTAAAATTATCTTCACTACAAGGAATTAACATATACAGAATTATACAAGAAGCAATAAATAATTCATTGAAGCATGCTAATCCAAAAGAAATTTTTGTTAAAGTAAAGCAAAATAAAAACGAGTTTTTTGTAGTAATTAGTGATGATGGTAAAGGTTTTCAACAAAATGATGAAAATTTAGGCAATGGATTGAATAATTTAGAAAAGCGAGCAAAAGAGCTCAAAGGTAATGTTAAGGTTAAATCGGTAATAAATCAAGGAACGAACGTATTATTAACTTTTAATATCGACAAATGATATGGTAAGGATTGTAATTGTAGATGACAATGTTTTTTTGCAAAAAGCAGTAGCTGAAAAACTCTCTTTTTTTGAAGATTTGTCTTTAAAATTTACGGCACTAAATGGAGCCGATTTGCTTGAGAAATTAGCAAAAAATAAAAACATTGATTTAATATTGATGGATATAGAAATGCCTCAGTGCAACGGTATTGAAGCTACCAAACTTGTGAAAGACAAATATCCTCAAATCAAGATTATAATGCTGACTGTTTTTGATAATGATGAAAATATATTTAATGCAATAAAAGCTGGTGCCGATGGTTATTTATTAAAAGAAGTAAATCCAAAAGAATTGCATCAAGGAATTATTGAAACAATGAATGGCGGTGCAGCTATGAATCCATCCATAGCATTGAAGACGTTAAAACTATTGAGGAATCCAGTAGAGTTCAATAATAATGAGCAAGAAGAAATAAAACTTTCCTCAAGAGAGATTGAAGTTTTAGAACAACTTAGTAAAGGTTTAAACTATAATATAATTGCCGAAAATTTATTCCTTTCGCCATCTACAGTCAGAAAACATATTGAAAATATTTATACTAAACTGCAAGTTCACAATAAACTTGAAGCAATTCAAAAAGCTAAAAATAACAAATTAATATAATTTCTATATTTGGTTAAAATTTAGTAACCAATGACAACCCGAAAAGACAAAACAACCGAAAATGCCTTAAAGAATGTTTTAATTCCAATTGTTCAGGCTATAGGTCGTTCAGGAAAACTACTCTATCTTTTGATTTTTATTGTTTTAGGAGTTATTGTATGGAAGATATTTTCTTCAAAGTCTGAGTCTTCTACTATCGAGTACAATACAAATTTAATAGAAAAGCAAATCAAAAACGTAGGTAAACTTGTTGTCACAGAAGGTCATTTTGCTGAAGTATTGACCTATAAAGACCAAAAAAAATATCTAATGGATTTGGTTTCTTTCGAAAAAAAAGCAATTATTATTGTTAATGCCGACGTAACAGTATCTTATGATTTACATCAAATAAAATATGATGTTGACCAAAACAATAAAACTATAACCATATTATCAATTCCAAAAGAAGAAATAAAAATAAGTCCCAATATTGAATACTACGATGTAGAGCAAAGCACACTTAATGAGTTTACGGGAGCAGATTATAATAAAGTAAATAAGACTGTAAGAACTAATTTAGCAAAAAAAATTGAAAACTCTAGTTTAAAATCAAACGCAAAAAATAGACTTATAAGTGAGCTATCTAAAATATTAATCCTTACAAACACTATGGGTTGGAAACTTGTTTATGAAGGAACTGAGATTTCCAATGACAATGACTTTAAGAAAAAGTTATAGGAAACATTCGATTTTGTAACTACTTAAAAATACGTCAACTGACGTATTTTTTTTAGGTATTTCTAAAACTATTTTTGGATTGTAACTTATAAAAACTTCGTGATGAAATCAAAAAATTACTTTTCAAAAATTGCTTTGGCAATAGTTTTATTATTTGCTGTTTCAACAAAAGCAAATAATGTGCAAATTACCGGGACTTCAGTTACCGGAAATACAATCTCATTTAATATCTCATGGGAAAATAGTTGGTATGCAAGTGCCGCACCTGCTAATTGGGATGCCGTTTGGGTATTTGTAAAATACCAAGACTGTAATACAAAATTATGGAATCATGTGAACTTAAATACTTCTGGTCACTCGGTTGGTTCACCGTTACAAGTTAATACAGTTTCTGACAACAAAGGTGTTTTTCTTCGCAGAAGCGCTGTTGGTGGAGGTAATATTTCTTCTACTGCAGTATCATTAAGTATGAATTTACCAGCTGGAACGTACAACTATAAAGTCTATGGTGTCGAAATGGTGAATATTCCACAAGGTGATTTTCAAATAGGTGATACATCCAGCTATTATACTTACAATAGTATTTCAATAAATAATACGGCACAAACAAGTGGTTTAACAGCAGCAGCAATTCAAGCATCCTATTCAGCTGCTGTTCCGGCAACTTTTCCAATGGGCTATAATTCATTTTATTGCATGAAATATGAAATTTCTGTGGAACAATATGCTGATTTTTTAAATTCATTGACTTTTGATCAGCAAAAAAACAGAGTTGAAATGGATCCAATATCTGATGCTGGAACCTATGCAATGTATTCGGGTTCAACATTACAATATCGTTGTGGATTATCTATTGTTACTCCAGGAAGCAACGGCGCTATTCCAGCGGTTTTTGGTAGTGATGCAACACCAGGAACACCAAATAGCCCTAATGACGGTCAAAATATTGCAATGAATATTCTAAGTTGGTTTGATGTAGCTGCCTATTTAGACTGGGCAGCATTACGACCAATGACTGAATTAGAATATGAAAAAGTTTGCCGTGGCCCACAAACTAGAATTTCGGGTGAATATGCTTGGGGAAGTACACAAGTTACCTATGTAAACAGCGGCGATTTAAACAATGCTTTCGAAGCGAATGAAATGTCAAGTGCTACAGTAAATAATGGTATGTGTGCTTATGGTTTGAATAGTGCTAGTAGTGCCTATGGTCCTATTAGAGTAGGAGCATTAGCTACAGGTTCTTCAGGAAGATTGTCATCTGGTGCTGCATACTATGGAGTAATGGAAATGTCTGGAAATGTTTGGGAAACGGTTATTGGAACTTATTACGCTAATGGTACTGCATACAACGGAACAATGGGTGATGGTACATTAACAGCAACTGGATTTGCTAATCAATCAACTTGGCCAACTTCTAATACTTCTAACAATGGTGTGGGCATACGTGGGGGTTCTTGGATAAATTTAGCCCCATTTATTTGTACATCCGATAGATATAATATTGTTAATAGTAATGGTTATCTTACTAGAAGTTATGCTGTAGGAGGAAGAGGTGTGCGATAACATCTAATTAGATTTTTTCATTGCACTTATTTTGTGCAACTTTTTTATAAATCATTTAATTAAATCTAAAGAGATGAAATCAACAAAATACATATACAAAGTGTTGATGGTATTTCTGCTTGCTCATTTCCCAATATATGCTCAATATACTGGAGGAAGTTCAGATGGTAATTCGAGTAGAGAAATTATCAATGCTATCTGTGGCAATCCGGCTCATTATTATGCCTATTTTGGTGGTAATGGAGATGGTGAAGCAGTAAATACATTAATCAATGCAACATGTAGTACACCTCCTGGCGGTTTCGCCTATCTTGGAGGAATGGGAGATGGAGCAAGTGTTAATACTATACAGAATACTACTTGTGGCCTTCCTCCCGGAGCCTATGCTTATACTGGAGGAAGTGGTGATGCCAATGGTCTAGATACACTAATGAACCAAACTTGCCCTTTTCCACCACAGTTTTATGCATACTTTGGAGGAGATGGTGATGGGCATTCTATGAATAAATCAACTAGTTGTGCTGTTTTGCTTCCAGTAGCCGATTTTTCAGCTTCACCTACTACGGTTTGTGTTAATGGTAATGTAACATTAACAGATTTATCAACCAATGCAGTTGGCTGGGAATGGACTTTACCAGGAGCAACTTTGGTGGCACCATCAACTATTTATAGTCAAAATCCAGTGATTAAATATGCAACTGCTGGAACTTATACAATAACTCTAAAAGCCAGAAATACAGACGGAGATGATATAGAAACGAAGACGGCTTATATTACTGTTGGTGCCGCAGCAACCATAACAGGTACAACACCAGGATCAAGATGTGGTGCTGGGTCTGTTACTATCGGTGCTACTAGTGGTGGAGTGGTTAGATGGTACGCTACGTCAACTGGTGGTACACTATTAGGAACAGGAGCTACGTTTACAACTCCGAGCATTAGTACTACTACAACTTACTATGCCGAAGCTTTTAACGGTTGTGTAGCTTCAACCCGGACAGCTGTGGTAGCAACAATTAATACAATACCAACAATTACTGGCAATCCAGCCGGAAGATGTGATGCAGGTACAGTTACGATAAGTGCAAATCCAAGTGAGGGTACCGTAAATTGGTATGATTCAGCTACAGGAGGAACATTGTTGAATACTGGCGCTGTATTTACAACTCCAAGTATCAGTTCTACAACAACTTATTATGCTGAAGCAACTTCTGCACAAGGCTGTGTTTCCAATAGAATTCCAGTTGTAGCGACTGTAAATACTGCTCCAACAATTACATCTACTACGCCTAATAGCCGTTGTGGTGCTGGAGTAGTAAATTTGAGTGCAACAGCTAGTTCTGGTACTATCAACTGGTACAATGTGCCTACAGGTGGTTCATCGTTAGCAACAGGAACAAACTTTAATCCAAACATTGCTGCTACTACCACCTACTATGTTGAAGCAACGGTTGGAGGTTGTACTTCATCAAGAACAGCTGTTGTAGCAACTATTAATTCAGTTCCAACTATTACATCCACTACACCAGCTAGCCGATGTGACTCGGGTAGTGTAACTTTACAAGCATCTGCTTCTAATGGAACTTTAAGTTGGTACAACACTCCAACAGGTGGAACTGCTTTAGGTACAGGAAACAGTTTTACAACACCATCAATTTCAACTTCAACCAATTTTTACGTTGAAAGTAATGATGGAACGTGTACATCAACTCGTACCTCGGTTTTAGCAACAGTAAATCTTACACCTAGTATTACATCAACAATACCATCACAAGTTTGTGACTCAGGAACAGTAACTTTAGGTGCAACAGCCAATACTGGAACTTTAAATTGGTATAATGCCGCATCTGGTGGTAGTGTTATTGGAACAGGTAATAATTTCACTACACCTTCAATAAGTACAACAACGACATTCTATGTTGAAGCTGTAAATGTTGGTTGTTCATCTGTAAGGGTTCCAATAGTAGCTACTGTAAATGTTACACCAACAATTACAGCTACAACCGATTTGACAGTATGTGGAAATACTGGAGGAACATTATCTGCTACTGCAAGCGCAGGAACCATTTATTGGTATAGTGTGGCTTCTGGCGGAACAGCTTTTGCAACAGGAACAAGCATTCCAGTTAGTGGTGGTTCATATACATATTATGTTGAAACTATAAATAATGGTTGTGTTTCTGATAGAGTTGCTGTTGTCTACACAAGCAACCCTTATCCGTCAATAAATTCAATAACCACTGCAAGTCGCTGTGGAAGTGGAAGCCTAACTCTACTTGCCTCGTCAGACTTTGGAGTTGTCAATTGGTACGATGCTCCTACTGGTGGAAATTTATTGGCAACAGGAACAAGTTTTAATACTCCATTTTTGACAAGTACAACATCATACTATGTTGAAGCAGTGAATAACTCTTGTACGTCTACTACTAGAACTCAGGTTGTAGCGACTGTTAATTACACTTCTCCACCAACAGCAAGTCCTAATCAAACATTTTGTTTAGGTGAAACCGTTGGGTTGATAAATGTGATTGGGTCAAATGTTGTTTGGTATGATAGTCCTGTAGGAGGAAACATAATCCTTCCTAATACAGCTATTGTATCTGGGACGACTTACTATGCTTCACAAACAGTTGCTGGTTGTGAGAGTGAAGAGAGAACATCAGTTGCAATGACTACTGGCGGATGTCTTGGAATAGAGGATGTAATCAAATTTGATATCAAATTATACCCTAATCCAGTAGAAAATATCCTTACAATTGAATCTACAGATTATCTTTCTAAGGTTGAAGTTGTTAATATGCTTGGGCAATTAATTTTTGTTCAACAAATTGATAATACCAAAGCAACAATTGATATGACAAGATATCAGACTGGAACCTACGGTTTTAGAGTTTATGCTGCTGATAAAGTGGAAGTCTTTAAAGTTATCAAGAAGTAGTTGGTAGATTTTTTTATAGTAATTTATTACAAATAAAGGCTCTGAAATAACTCCAGAGCCTTTTTTACAAATAAGCAAATTACTTTATTAATAAAACTACAATTTGCTTTCTAAACTTTGCCAACCACCGCCATTCATTACTTCAATACCACTGTTTTTTAGAATAGAGGTAGCTTGAGCACTTCTCATTCCACTTCTACAACATACTATAACTGGTTTGCCCCAACTTTTGATTTCTTTAGTTTTTGAAAAAATGGTATCCAAAGGGATGTTTTTAGAACCGCTGATGTGACCTTCACGGAATTCACCCACTGTTCTTACATCAACTATTATTGCTCCTTTTTCTAAATAGTCTTTTATATTTTCAGATTTATTTCCAAATCCTAGCATGTTTAATATTCCCATTTCTATGTTATTATTTTTAGCAAAGATAGTTTTGATTTAAATAACATTTTGTAATAACTGTTACACAAGCACATTTTATTTTATATTTGAAAGTATGAAAATTACTGAAAGAAAATCCGAAATCATTGCAATAGCATCTAGATTATTCAGGGAAAAAGGCTACAGCGCAATTACCATGCGTGATATTGCACAAGCTATGGAAATTAAAGCTGCTAGTTTGTATAATCATATCAAATCAAAGCAAGAAATTCTCGTATTAATAATTATTGAAATTGCCGAAGAATTTACTTCAGTAATGAACCAAATTGTAAATTCCGAAATATCTTCAATAGAAAAAATTAAAAAAGTAATTCAATTGCATATAGATATCACTCTTCGTAATCCTGATGCGCTTGCTTGTCTTAATAACGATTGGATGCATCTCGAAGATAATGAGCTTAAATATTTTCTAAAAATGAGAGCCGAATATGAAGATAATTTTAGAAAAATTATTAAAGTTGGTATCCAAAACAATGAAATAAAAAGCTTAAACCAAGAAGTAATAATTTTCTCAACCCTATCAACTCTTAGGACTCTTTATCTTTGGTACAATAAGTATAAATCTTTGAACGATAAAGTTTTAATGAAAGATTTAGAGGAAATCTTATTGAAAGGGATAGTTTAAAAATTGATTTTCTTAAAAAATTATAACGTTTTCGTAACATATAAAAAAAATCACTAAATTTGCATAATAAACTAACAATTGTTAGTTAAAATTTATAATTCAAAAATGGCAAAATTTCATACTTTAAAAGTTGCAGATATTTATAAAGATACCAAAGATTGTTCGGTTATCACCTTCGATATTCCTCAAGATTTGCAAGAAGAATTTCAGTTCAAGCAAGGTCAACATTTAACGTTAAGAGAAAATATCAACGGACAAGAAGTGCGTCGTTCTTACTCGCTTTGTTCTTCACCTCTTGAAAAAAAATGGCAAGTAGCTGTTAAAAAAATTGATGGTGGTTTGTTCTCTACTTATGTCAACGACAATCTCAAAAAAGGTGATACAATAGATGTTATGCCACCAAATGGTACTTTTAATGTTGAAATTGATGCATCAAAGGCAAAAAATTATATTGCTTTTACTGCTGGAAGCGGTATTACACCTATTTTGTCAATCATAAAAACACATTTGGCAAAAGAACCAAACAGCACTTTTAAATTGTTTTATTTGAATAGAAGTGTAAAATCAATTATCTTCAAAGAAGAAATCGAACAACTAAAAAATATTTATTTTAATCGATTTGAAATTTTTCATTTTTTGACCAAAGAACATCGTCCTTCAGAGTTGTTTAATGGAAGATTTACCAAAGAAAAAATCAACGTTTTAACCGAAAAATTAATTGATATTTCTTCTACTAACGAATGTTTTATTTGCGGTCCAGAAGAAATGATTTTTCTCCTTCGTGATGAATTAACAGCAGCTGGATTACCAAAAGAAAATATCCACTATGAACTATTCAATACAGGAATTTCAGAAGAAGATAAACAAAGAATAAACAAAATTGTTGAGAAAAAAGTCGAAGGAACAGAAGTAACTATAATAGATGGAGGAAAAGAATTTCACTTCATCATGGGCGAAGATTTCGACAATATATTAGATGGAGCAATTGCCGCTGGTGCCGATTTGCCTTATGCTTGCAAAGGCGGTGTTTGCAGCACTTGTCGTTGCAAAGTTATCGATGGAACGGTAGAAATGAAATTAAATTACTCTTTAGAGGAAGACGAATTGGCAAAAAATTACACATTAAGTTGCCAAGCCGTTCCAACTTCTAAAAAAGTAGTTGTCGATTTTGGA
>ENA-UOYA01004063-UOYA01004063.1-activated-sludge-metagenome-genome-assembly--contig:-NODE-4063-length-12584-cov-4.906696_pt1 | contig 12584 bp, 14 predicted proteins | sample MGYA00238163_ERZ764804 | MGnify/ENA primary metagenome ERZ764804 (study PRJEB28919, sample SAMN05720223) | activated sludge metagenome | isolation source: Anaerobic digester | place: Hong Kong...
CATGACGATACCGCGTTCAAAAATATCACTGGCCAGTTCCGGAGGCGTACGCTCCAAAGTGCTGCGCACCGCGTCCACGATATTGGCTACCGGTTCAGCGATACCGCTGCAGACCTGGTTGGCATTAATCTCCATATTCTTAGGCAGACCTGTAACCAGATCCCTGCCTCTGATTTCCATGGTAGCCGGTTTTTCTACAAACATCGCCGTCCCCAGTTCAATCTTGATAGTTTCTGCCGTGCGCTCACCAATGAGCAGGCTGAAAGTCTTGCGAATATAATTAACGATGGCATCGTCAATGGCATCACCGCCAGTACGGATTGACTTGGGCACCACAATGCCGCCCAAGCTGATAACTGCCACCTCACAAGTACCGCCGCCCACATCGACCACCATGCTGCCGGTAGCATCCTGCACCGGCAAACCGGCGCCAATAGCTGCCGCCATAGGCTCCTCGATCAGATACGCCGCCCTGGCACCCGCCTGAATGGTTGCGTCAATAACCGCACGCTTTTCCACCTCAGTTACACCGCTAGGTACACCCACCACGATGCGAGGCCGGATAATACTGTGCTTGCCCAGCGCCCTTCTGATAAAATATTTCAGCATGGACTGGGTAATATCAAAGTCGGCGATAACGCCATCTTTCATGGGCCGGATGGCCACAATATTACCCGGTGTACGGCCAATCATCTGTTTCGCCTCAGCGCCAATAGCCAGGACCTCGTTCGATTCCCGGTTGACCGCCACCACAGACGGCTCCCGCAAAATAATGCCGCGCCCCTGCACATGCACCAGCGTGTTAGCGGTACCCAAATCTATACCCATATCTCTGCTAAATTTTTTAAAAAAGCCCATTTTTAGTACCTCGATTATAATTCATGATGCTCTTTAAAACTATAGTAACGACCATCACCGATGACCACATGATCTAAAAGCGGAATACCCATGATTTCGCCAGTCCGCACCAGCGCCCTGGTTAATTCTCTATCTTCCTCACTGGGTCTGGGATCGCCGCTGGGATGGTTATGAGCCACCAGGATAGCAGCAGCATGCCGCAGTACTGCCGGGGCATACACCTCCCGTGGGTGCACCACCGCACAAGTCAAAGAGCCTTCCGCAATCTGTTTCTGCTCCAGGACCTTGTTCTTGGTGTCCAAAAGGACCACATAAAACTTTTCGTGGTTCTCATTTCTTAGCTTTCCCATCAGATACTGAGCTCCATCCCTGGGGGATGTGATATGTTCCTTCTCAATAGCTGATGCGCAAGCCACCCTGCGTCCTAATTCCAAAGCTGCTAAAATTGTTGCCGCCTTAACTTTGCCAATACCTTTAATACTGTCAAATTCTTCTACCCGCTGATAACGCGCCAAATTTCTGGTCAAGCCCCCGCCTGCCGTTAACTCTTCGGCAATCCGGAGGGCACTGCGTTCCCTGGTCCCCGTCCTGAGAAGAATAGCGATAAGCTCTGAATCTGTCAGCTCTGCCGCACCCTTCACATACAGTTTTTCCCGGGGTCTGTCTTCATAATTCAGTTCTTTGATGGTTAACGTCAATCACTTCAACTCCTTTGTCTTTATTTATAGCAGGCCTGCGACTGCGCAAGCCGGACTAGCTTAATTTTCACCCTCACTCTTACCCGGATTAACACTAAATGACCGGATCTAACTTAATTTTTAGATTCCATGATTTGCCGGACCTGGACATCTAAGGCTGCCAGCGGCAGTCCTACCACATTATCATATGACCCTTCAATACGGTCACAGAAAAGTGCCGCCCGGCCCTGAACGCCATAGGCCCCTGCCTTGTCCAGGGGTTCACCTGTCGCCACGTAAGCCATAATCTCCGCCGCGCTCAACTTGCGAAAATGTACAGCCGTGCTCACAACCTGCACGGTCTGGCGCTGACGGTATAAAACTGCCACTCCCGTCAAAACCTGATGCCATCCGTCCGCAAGGTCCGTCAGCATCCGTACGGCATCCTGCGCATCTACCGGTTTGCCCATGATTCGTTCCTGGCGTACCACCACCGTATCTGCGGCTACAATGGGCACGGTAGTTCCTGCCGCTACCGCCTCGGCTGGTATACCGGCGGCCGCAGCCAGCTGAGCCAGCTGCTTTTGCACTGCCGCAGCTTTCCCGCAGGCATTATAAGCCACTAAAGCTTCGGCGCTCTGCAAAGGCTTGCCCTGATGACACGCCGCCAGCCAGGAAGGTTCGCCTGCCTGCAGCAAACTTGCCAGTTCCATAGTTGTTTTCGCTTCTGTAAAGGGAGCCACCCTAACTTCCAATTCCCAGCCCACCTGCTGCAGCAATTCCTGCCGCCGGGGCGAAGCAGAAGCCAAGATTACCTTCATAAATTCGACCATCCTTTACCGACCGGTGCGCATAGCACACACCAACACTACTATTTCTTCTTGCTTTCCTGCTCTTTCTTTTTATCTTCGGCTTCGTCTTCTTTTTCAGGTTTGGGATACCACTGGTTGACAATCGCCAGCTGCTGTCCGTACTTCAGTACATCCCGTTGCAGTTGTTTAATATAGATACGCCCAATGACACCCCAGATGGCTGTCATGAGCAGGATTACCGCAAACTTTTTCCAATCCGTCAAGGCAAAGAAAACCGTCAGCGCATTACCAAACGCCAAACCCGCCAGGACACACAGCGGCACCAGGCCGTAAACCATAAATTTGGCCTTCTTGGGATCAAATTCCCTTTGCTCCAGGATAACATTCTCTCCCACCTTGGCACTGATGGAATTCCAGACATCCACGAAACTCCCCTTGTAATCCTGGGTGCTTAACTTATGATTAATCCGGACGCGGGCACGCTCACCCTTGCGTTCCAGGACCATGCCGATCAACTCGCTCATGCCTTACTCCTTCTTCCGGCCATAGCCGGGTTGTTTCTTAATAGGGAACAATAAACAGATACAGGTAGCCACCGCCAAAGATTATCAGGAACATGATAAAAGTTACCAAGAGTCCCATCAAAGTACGTGGATAACCAAAGTTGATATATTCACCAAAGATACCACGCCGGTTCAGCATAGTATAATTGGTACGTTTCTTAAACCAGCGTTCCTTGTTTTCTTTACCAATAATCTTGGCCGTAGCAAAACATACGATAAATGCTACCAGCAGCATAATCAAGGCTCGCCCCGTCAACGCTGTAGCAGTCACATGCGACAAATCTTGCACGCTTGTTACCTCGCTTTCATATCCCTAAATATTTATCCGGTTTTAACCGGCGTAACTCATCCAAAAAATAATCGCTGCAGCAGAAAATTAAGGCTGCCAGCTTCTTCTTATCCCCTTCAGTGAAACTCAGCATCCGGCAAGGATTGGGGTCCACCATGGAAAAACGGTGAATGTAATGCTTGATACCAGTCTTGCGGAAAAAATTGTGGGAATATTTGGGAATGATACCTTCTACCTTGTTTAAATCTACCTTATAAGAATGATGCATAAAGAAGCCGGTTGTGATAACTTCCAGTTCGCTATGGCGCAAAATCAACTCATAACGGAAACAAACTTTCCAAATCCAAAATCCCAGCCAGACGAAATTTAGAAACAGATAAACCGGATTCAAACCCTCGCCATTTCTAATCATGTTGGCATCGTAATACCAGGAACAGGCAATAGCCGCCAGCACCAAAATAGCAATTACTTTCTGCGTGGTACCACGTTGTGACTTCTCGCGACAAATTTCTTTCAAGAACATCCCTCCACACCAGTTAAATCATCTACTCACTAGTCTTATTATTATAACAAAAATCTACCAAAAATGGTAGTTATAAATTGTGAAAAATATAGGCAAAAAAAATCTGCCGGTTTAAGCCAGCAGATTTTAATGGTTATACGCTTAACCCAGAACTACCAGAGCTTCGCCAGTATTAACGGCTTGGCCTTCGTTGACACGAACTTCTGCAACGGTACCATCGCAAGGAGCCATGATTTCATTTTGCATCTTCATAGCTTCCAACATGATCAGCACATCGCCGGACTTAACAGCATCGCCAGCCTTGAAATTAATCTTGCTGATCTTACCGGGCATCGGAGCTGCCACAGTAGTTGCGCCAGCCGGTGCAGCCTTAGGAGCAGGAGCAGCTGCAGGTGCTGCAACGGGTGCTTCTTCAGCTTCCGGAGCGGCTTCCGTAGCTGCAGCGACTGCTGCTACTTCTTCTTCAGCAGGAGCTGCTACTTCTTCGACAACAGGTGCCGGAGCGGCTTCTTTCTTTTCTTCTTTCTTCTTGGTCGGGTCTACCATGTACAGCACGTGCATAATGCCCCACAATACAATCAGGACAATAAACACAATCGTCATGTTAATCAGTGACACCAGCCAGGGATTAGTGGTTGTTGCTTCTCCCATTCTTTACACCTCCAAATATTTCGTACAGGATATCTGTACTTCAAACAGTGTTATTATAACAGAGATTTTAAAAAAAAGATAGTAAAAGTTCATAAATTCTTCACAAATCATACTTCCGGCTTAGTAGTACTATAAGATTACTACTTTAGTATATGTTAAAGGTTTTATCCGCAACGCCATTAGGCATAAAAAAAGTTCTACTGGCCACTAGGGACCAGTAGAACCATTTTGTTATGAGTTATTAGCCCAGAACTACCAGGACATCGCCAGTGTTAACGGCTTGGCCTTCGTTGACGCGAACGTCAGCAACCTTGCCATCAGCAGGAGCCATGATTTCGTTTTGCATCTTCATAGCTTCCAACATGATCAGAACGTCGCCGGACTTAACAGTGTCTCCAGCCTTCTTCAGAATCTTGCTGATCTTACCAGGCATCGGAGCGGAAACGGTGGTAGCGCCAGCAGCAACCGGTTTAGCAGCAGCTTTCGGAGCAGCCTTCGGAGCAGCAGCTACGGGAGCAGCCTTAGGAGCAGCAGCAACAGGAGCAGCAGCCTTCGGAGCAGATGCAACTGCGCCGTTGTCTTCAACTTCTACATCATAAGCGGTACCGTTAACGGTAATGGTATACTTTTTCATGGATATGAATCCTCCTCTTATTTTTTATTTCTTCCCAGCTCTTGCAAGCTTAGAAGCATTCCTTACGTACACTAATTGCTTCTGCAGCAGCATTCAGAGTCCAAGCATTGGCTCTCTTAATACGCACGCAGGGTACGCCTTCAGAACCAGAAGCAGCAGCTACAGCAGCGGCGATAACGGCGATAATCTCGCTGTCATCAGCAACAGGTGCAGCTACAGCAGCGGCAGCAGCAGGTGCAGCAGCCGGAGCTTCAACTTCATTTACTTTTTTTTTAGTCGGGTCGACCATATACAGAACATGCATGATGCCCCAGAGCACAATCAGGACGATAAATACAATCGTCATGTTGATTAGTGACACCAGCCAGGGATTAGTGGTTGTAGCTTCTCCCATTATTTACACCTCCATTATTTTTGAATTCTTACGCAACCCGCTGTAATAAATTATAGCGGAATGTTGCCATGGCGCTTAGCAGGACGAGTTTCACGTTTGGTCTGCAGCATTTGCAGAGCATTGATGACAACGGCACGGCTGTTCTTCGGCTCGATGACCATATCAACCATACCACGTTCTGCGGCGATATAAGGCGTTGCGAAGCGCTCAACATAATCGTCGGTGTGTTGTTTCTTCAGTTCGGGTTCATCCTTCTTGAAGATAATGTTAGCTGCGCCAGCAGGTCCCATAACTGCAATTTCTGCAGAAGGCCAAGCAATGACTTGATCTGCACCCAGATCGCCAGAGCACATTGCCAGGTAAGAACCGCCGTAAGCTTTACGGGTAACCAGGGTAATCTTGGGTACCGTAGCTTCGGAGTAAGCATACAGCATCTTAGCACCATGACGAATGATGCCGCCGTATTCCTGAACGGTGCCGGGCAGGAAGCCAGGAACGTCGACCAGGTTCAGCAGAGGAATGCCAAAGGCATCGCAGAAGCGAATGAAACGAGCGGATTTATCGGAAGCATTGATATCCAGGCAGCCGGCCATAACTTTCGGCTGGTTAGCGATGATACCTACGGTCTGACCATCCATACGTGCGAAGCAGGTAATGATGTTGGTAGCCCAGAACTTCATGTTCTCGTAGTATTCGCCATTATCAACGATAGCTTTGATAACGTCGTACATATCATAAGGAGCATTGCTGTTATCAGGAATCAGCGTGGTCAGTTCGTCGCAAGTACGCATCGGATCATCGCCGGTTTCAACAACAGGAGCACCTTCCATGTTGTTGGAAGGCAGGAAGCTTAACAGATAACGGATCTGCTTAATGCAGTCCTCATCGTTCTCAGCTGCGAAGTGAGCAACACCGGATTTAGTGTTGTGGGTCATTGCGCCGCCCAGAGCTTCCTTAGTAACTTCTTCGCCCGTTACGGACTTAACTACTAGCGGTCCGGTAATGAACATTTCAGAAGTATTCTTTACCATGTAAATGAAGTCGGTCAGAGCCGGGCTGTAAACAGCGCCGCCAGCGGACGGGCCCATGATAGCGGAAATCTGAGGGATAACGCCGGAACCAATGGTGTTCTCAAAGAAGATCTTACCATAACCAGAGAGAGCATCAATAGCTTCCTGAATACGAGCACCGCCGGAATCGTTCATGCCAACAATCGGCGCACCCATCTTGAGGGCCAGACGTTGAACCTTAACGATCTTGTTAGCGTGCATTTCGCCCAAGGAACCACCTTCAACGGTGAAATCCTGTGCGAATACATAAACCAGACGGCCATCAACTGTGCCGTAACCAGTGGTTACACCTTCGCCGGGCAGGTCTTTCTTTTCCTGGCCAAAGTTGGTGCAACGATGATGAACGAAGCGGTCCAATTCTACAAAGGAACCTTCATCCAACAGTGCCGCAATTCTTTCACGTGCAGTCAATTTTCCGGAAGCATGTTGTTTAGCAACACGTTTCTCACCGCCTGCAGCAAGAATAACTTCGGTCTTTTTGAGCATTTTCTCAATCTTTTCTTGAGTAGACAAAGTTTTACACCTCCATCATTTTTGGGAGAATAATTTTATATTACAACCTGCCCGGGCTAATAGCCGGGCAGGAAGTAACCGAAACGAAAACTCTTCCGCAGCTTACGCTGCAGTCTGCTTACGCTTTATGAGGAGCGCAGAGTTCCAGCAGGATGCCAACAGACTTCGGATGAACGAAGGCGATATCCATTCCGCCAGCGCCACCACGAGGAGCCTTATCAATCATGATGCCGCCCTTAGCCTGAACGTCAGCAATAGCAGCCTTGATGTCATCTACGCGCAGAGCCATATGTTGAATGCCCTGGCCGTTCTTTGCGATGTACTTGCCAATTGCGCCGCTGCCATCAGCAGTGGTATCAACTAACAGTTCCAGCAGGGTTTCGCCAGCAGGAATGAACACGGTCTTAACGTGTTGAGATGCAACTTCTTCTTCACCAGTGCAAGCCAGGCCCAGAACTTCGGTATAGAACTTCTTGGACAGGTCCAGGTTCTTGCAAGCAATACCAACATGGTCAACACAAATTACTTTAAACATTGTAAATCTCCTCCTAAATTTTATATTTGGCGTGGTAATAACCATCACTTGTGGTTATTTCAGCACCTTACCAACTATACCATCAACTACAGAATACGGATCCAACTCACGGCTCTGCAACTTAGTTACGGTTTCATCAAAAGCCGCGGTCCGAACCACATTCTTATCAATATAACGGTTTACCCGGACATTAATCATATCCGTAATTTCCGACTTAATGCGTTTCTTACGGATTTCTGCTAATTTGCCGGAATCAACCAGATATTTATGATGTTCTTCGATAGAATTTACAACTTCTTCTATACCTTCACCCCTGCTGGCAATGGTTCTATTAATAGGAGGTCTCCATTGCACATGCTCGGGATTTAATTCCAGCATCATTTCCATTTCAATATTCAGTTTATCCGTACCTTCGCGATCAGCTTTATTAATCGTAATTAAATCGCCAATCTCCAAGATACCTGCCTTAATAGCCTGGATATCGTCGCCCATACCGGGAATAACGACAACCATAGTTGTATCAGCAGTCTTTACAATATCAACTTCGGACTGGCCTACACCAACTGTTTCCACGATGATGACGTCCATACCGAAAGCATCCATAAGTTTTACAGCATCGCCAGCCTTCTGGGACAAACCGCCCAAACTGCCGCGCGTAGCCATAGAGCGAATAAAGATGCCGTCATCGCCCATAAGATCCATCATTCTGATACGGTCACCGAGAATAGCGCCACCAGAATAAGGGCTGGTAGGGTCGATGGCAACAATGCCAACAGTCTTACCGCGTTTGCGGTATTCTTTAGCAATGCCGTCTGTCATGGTACTCTTGCCGGCACCCGGAGGTCCGGTGATACCAATAACATAAGCGTTGCCGGTGTGCGGATAAATCTTGGTCATTATTTCAACGGCATTATCATACTCATTCTCGACTGCAGTAATGCCTTTAGCTAATGCCAGCCGTGAATGATTAAGTAAGTCTTCGACAATGTTCATTCTTCTTATCACACCGCCTTATGGTTCATAATGAAAAACAAAATAAAAAATTGAAAGGTGCAAGCCGGGACAAGCCCGGCCTGCAGATTTAAGTACTAATTTAAATTACTTTACATTAGCCTTAATGAACTCAACAACCTTAGTGGTCGGGGTACCAGGAGTGAATACTTCCTTGATACCAGCAGCCTTCAGGCCAGGGATATCAGCTTCGGGAATAACGCCGCCGCCGATAACCAGAACGTTCTTCATGCCCTTAGCATTCAGCAGTTCTACTACCTTCGGGAACAGAGTGTTGTGAGCGCCGGACAGTAAGCTCAGTGCTACAACGTTAACGTCGTCTTGCAGTGCTGCTTCAGCAATCTGCTCAGGGGTCAGACGAATACCAGTGTAAATTACTTCGAAGCCGGCATCGCGCAGTGCACGAGCAACGACCTTTGCGCCACGGTCATGACCATCCAGACCCGGTTTTGCTACCAATACCTTAATGTTTGCCATTTATCTAATACCTCCTAAAAATTTTAAATTAACTCACGAGTAGTTTCAAGACGTGTGCAGATTATAATGCGGTATGAGCTTTGAATTCGCCGAATACTTTACGCATTACGCCGCAGATTTCGCCTTCAGTTGCATAAGCGCGAACAGCTTCCAGGATGAACGGAATCAGGTTGGTCTTCTCATCTTTATGGCAAGCATCTTCCAATGCAGCCAGAGTAGCCTTAACCTTAGCATTGTCGCGTTTTGCCTTAACATCAGCAATCTTCTTAGCCTGCAGTTTGCCTACAGAACCATCTACGCGGAGCAGATTCTTCGGGGGTTCTTCTTCTTGAGTGAACTTGTTAACGCCAACGATAATGCGTTTGCCTTGTTCAACATCCATCTGCCATTTATAAGCAGAATCCTGAATTTCTTTCTGGATGTAACCCTTAGCAATTGCTTCAGGAGCGCCGCCCAGTTCATCAATCTTCTTAATGTAGTCCATAGCTTCTTTCTCGATCTTGTTGGTCAGAGCTTCTACATAGTAGGAACCGCCGAGAGGATCGATGGTGTCAGCCAGGCCGGACTCGTAAGCTACGATCTGTTGAGTACGCAGAGCGATGGTTACGGATTCAGTGGTCGGCAGAGCCAGAGCTTCATCCTTGGAGTTGGTGTGCAGGGACTGAGTGCCACCCATTACAGCTGCTGCAACCTGCAGAGCAACACGAACGATGTTGTTGTTAGGTTGTTGAGCGGTCAGCATAGAACCAGCGGTCTGAGTGTGGAAACGCAGCATCATGGATTTAGCTTTCTTTGCATGGAAACGATCCTTCATGATGCGAGCCCAGATACGACGGCTAGCACGATACTTAGCAACTTCTTCCAATACGTTGTTATGAGCATTCCAGAAGAAGGACAGACGGCCCGCAAAGGCATCAATGTCCATACCAGCCTTCAGAGCTGCTTCTACGTAAGCAATACCATCAGCGATGGTGAATGCGATTTCCTGAGCAGCGGTGGAGCCGGCTTCACGAATGTGGTAACCGGAAATGGAAATGGTGTTCCACAGCGGTACGTTCTTGGAGCAATATTCAAAAATGTTGGTGATTAATCTCATAGAAGGCTTCGGCGGGAAAATGTACGTGCCACGAGCGCTGTATTCCTTCAGAATATCGTTCTGAATGGTACCACGGAGCTTAGCAGCAGGAACGCCTTGCTTCTCAGCAACTGCGATGTACATGCAGAGCAGTACAGATGCAGGAGCGTTAATCGTCATGGAGGTGGAAACCTTGCTCAGGTCGATTTGGTTGAACAGAATTTCCATATCAGCCAGGGAGTCAATTGCTACGCCTACTTTACCAACTTCGCCTTCAGCCATCGGATCGGTGGAATCATAACCAATCTGAGTGGGCAGGTCGAATGCGCAGGACAAGCCGCTGCCGCCGTTAGCTAACAGGTAACGATAACGTTTGTTGGACTCTTCGGCAGTAGAGAAACCTGCATACATACGCATGGTCCAGAAACGGCCACGATACATGGTAGGTTGTACGCCACGGGTGAAGGGGAATTCACCAGGGAATCCCAGATCCTTCTCGTAGTCAAAGCCTTCGATGTCCAGCGGGGTGTACAGTCTGTTAGGCTCGAGGTTAGCACGTTCAGGGAACTTAGCGCATTTTGCGTCAGCTTCATCCATGTACCTCTTAAATTCGGTCTTTAAAGTGTCATTTGCCATTCTCAAATCCTCCTTAAAAATATAATTTTTTCACAAACCGGTTTGGACAAACAGGCTTGTGGTGAGAGTACCGTCAGAGACGGATGTATGGCTAAGCCACAATGGCTTCGTCAACTAATTAATCAGCCGCAGACAAGGCGCTGCAAGCTGTTTAAACATGAGACGTGGCAGACCGGACTAACCGGTCTGCTACATCTATAGTTTATTACATTTTCACAAATTTTTCAAGCTATTTGTGAAGAGAGTGTGAAAACTTATTTCTTCTGCATGGTGCCGGTCTTAGCCAGGCGCTCATACATATCGAAAGCTTCGGAAAGGATGTGCGGGGTCTGGCTATTGCCACAAGCCTTGCATGCTCTCTCGAAATAATCGGTTAATTCAGGTTGATAAATCGGATTAGCGATCTTATCAATAATCAACGGAGCTCTTTCCTTCGGGCTCAAGCCACGCAGGTCGGCTACGCCGCGCTCGGAAACCAGAACGGACACATCATGTTCACTGTGATCGATATGGCTGCAGAACTTAACAACGGAGCTGATAGCACCCTTCTTAGCCAAGCTGTTGGTGAAGAATACGCTCAGGAAACCGCTGCGGGCAAAGTCGCAGGAACCACCGATACCGTTCATCAGCTTAGTGCCGCAAATATGAGAGCTGTTAACGTTACCATAAATATCGCATTCAATAGCGGTGTTCATAGCGATAACGCCAATACGACGAGCAACTTCAGGGTTGTTGGCAATTTCCTGAGGACGCAGGATCAGATGCTCTTTATATTTAGCCAGGTTAGCATAGAATTTCTTTAAGCAATCAGGAGAAGGAGACAGAGCGGTGCCGGATGCAACACGGAGTTTGCCGGCATCAATCAGGTCAAACATACCATCCTGAATAACTTCGGTATATACGGTTAAATCTTCAAAATTGGAATTTACCAGGCCATTGATAACAGCGTTAGCAACGGAGCCTACACCAGACTGCAGAGGCAGCAGGTTCTTAGGCAGACGGCCGGCTTTAACTTCATTATTGAAGAAATCAACCAGGTTTTCGCCCATCTTCTTGGCATCATCATCAATGGCTGCCAAGCTACGGGTCTTATCGGTAACATCGCAGGGAACAACGGCTACAACCTTGTCAATCGGGCAAGGAACGTAGGTCGTGCCGATACGATCTTCCGGTCTCTCAATCATGATAGGTTTACGATTAGGAGGATCCAGAGGTACGAAGCAATCATGCATACCTTCCAGTTCAACCGGTTGAGTGGTGTTAACTTCGATAATAACTTGTTTTGCAGTTTGCACATAAGAAGGAGTATTGCCTAATGCGGTAGTCGGAACGATACCGATCTGGCCATTACCCAAATCCTTAATAACGCAGGCTTCAACGATCATTACATCAATACCGCGGCGGTTATTTAAGAAACCGTAACGGATGTTTTGAGCAGCTGCGCTCAAATGCATATCAAAGTAAGCAATCTTGCCGGTATTGATAGCATCACGTAAATCTTTGTTAGTTTGGTAAGGCATACGTCTTGCGATTACGCCTGCTTTTGCCAGTTCGCCATCCAGTTCAGGACCAACGGATGCACCGGTGCACAGGTTAATCTTAATCTTTGCGCCTGCCTTAACTTTGGCAGCCAGAGCCAGGGCAACAGCTTTCGGATAACCGGAAGGAGTAAATCCGGATACACCGACGTTCATGCCGTCTTTAATGTACTCTACCGCTTTTTCGGCAGTGGTGATCTTTGCAGCCGCAGCTGCGCTTTTCACGCGATCTTTAATGTCGATCATGTTTCTACATTCCTCCTTAAATATAAAATATGATAAACCAACACGGGACAAGGCCCGTGGCAAAACTAGCTCCTTTGGACAA
>ENA-UOYA01004065-UOYA01004065.1-activated-sludge-metagenome-genome-assembly--contig:-NODE-4065-length-12578-cov-9.391200_pt1 | contig 12578 bp, 6 predicted proteins | sample MGYA00238163_ERZ764804 | MGnify/ENA primary metagenome ERZ764804 (study PRJEB28919, sample SAMN05720223) | activated sludge metagenome | isolation source: Anaerobic digester | place: Hong Kong...
GATGGAGGCGATGCCAAAGCTGGCGAAAATCAGCATCGAGGTGGTATAGCTGGCGTCATAACCGTTGAGCTTGCCGATGAGGATGGGGACCAATGTGAGGCCGATATTCTGAATGTAGAAAATAATCGAATAAGCGGAACCTAATCTTTTGATTGGGACAATCTTGGGAACCGACGGCCATAGCGCGCTCGGCACCAAAGAAAAGGCGATGCCCAGGATGACCATCAGGAAAATGGCATAAGCGCTCGATGTGATGGGAAGTGAAAAACAGATGTGTACAGCGGTCAACATACACGCGCCGATGATGATCAGCGTCACGCCTTTGCCCTTCTTGTCATAAATGGTTCCGAAGACGGGCGTGAGCAAAATCGTTCCGAAGGGCAGGATGGCTGGGATGAAGCCCGCAAAGTCGGCATCCACGCCATATTTCGAAATCATCAGTTTGGTGGCGAACATGAGGAATGGATTCACAGCGCTATAGAAAAGGAGACATAGCAGCGTGATCAACCAGAATCCCGTGCTGTGCATCGTTGTCCAGATGTCTCTCATCTTGAATTTCTCTTCCGGTTGTGTTTCTTTGGAATTTGCCACCACGGACGCTTCCAGTTTCTTGTCCATGACGCAGTAGACAAGGTATGCCAACAAACCGATGCTGAGTAATAACACGCCCAACAGGATAGGGCAGGAGATGCTCCATCTGTGTGCCAAGGGTCCGCAGAATGCCATGGCTGCTCCCGTGCCCAGTCGTGCCATAGCCACCTGAATGCCCATCGCAAGTGCCATTTCATGACCTGTGAACCATTTCACCATGACCTTTGATACCGTGATGCCGCACATCTCGCAACCTACTCCGAAAATTGAAAATCCCAAAGCGGACGTGATGACCTGAATCTTGATGTATGTATGTGCCAGACCCGACAAGGGGATGTTGATGAATGTGCTGTTATCGGGCGATACGAACTGCAAAGCGTAGAAATTGATGGCGGCACCGAGCACCATCAGCGAACAGGACAAAATACCAGTGAAACGAACTCCCATTTTGTCGAGAATGATTCCACTCCAAAAGAGCATCAGCAAAAACACGTTGATGAAACCATAAGAGCCCGACACGAAGCCGTATTCGGAACTCGTCCATCCCATGCCGCCTTTGCCAACCGACGACTCCAGAATGCTTTCCAGGGGCGACATTTCATAAGTGATGAAATAGCCCATCATCATTGTGAATGCAACGATGAAAAGCACGGTCCACCGGGCGAGCTTGGAGTCGCTCAACTTTTGTCTGATGGTGTCTTTTATCATATCCGGATGAAACAAAAAAAGAAGTTAGAGTAGTTAAAGCCAATACTTTGACGTCTTCATGTATGATGACGTGTCATGGCATGCGGCTTAAACTTCTCTAACTTCTATAGATTTTATAATTTCAGAAATATCTTATTACACAATGTTCGGCTTTTCCAGTCCGTAGCCTTTCTTCTTATCCAAAGCTTTCAGATAGAAGCCCAGTATCAGGGCAAGGACGCCAAGAGATGCGAAGACGCACATTGGTACCGTGTAATCATATTTCAATGGGTCTGTCACTCCTGGGTTGCAAGCATGGAGAATGCTTCCGATAATCATTGGGAAGGCATAGAGCCCGATGTTTTGAATCCAGAATATCAGCGCGTAGGCACTGCCCAATAGCTTTTTGTCAATCAGTTTTGGTACTGATGGCCACATGGCTGCAGGGACGAGAGAGAAAGATATACCCAAAACGATGATAGCGATGAATGTGATGACGACCGACTGTGTTGCCGGCACGATGAATGCGAAGGTGAGGTGACAGATGATCATCAGCAATGCACCGAGTATCATCATTGAGGCACCTTTGCCTTTGTGGTCAAGATAGTTGCCCAGGAACGGAGTCACGGCTGCTGCTCCCAACGGGAACACGAAGAAGACTCTGCCGGCAGCTTCTGCGCTGAAATTAAGGTCGCATTGCAACATGTTGATCGCATATTTCTGGAATGGGAAAATGGCGGAATAATACAGCACGCACAACAAGGCAACCAACCAGAACATCTTGAGTGAAAGGATTGTTCCAATATCTTTTATCTTGAAAGGATCGTCTTTTTCTTCCGTCACACCCTGGGCATCCAGTTTCTTATCCATGAAACCGTAAGTGATGAAGCATATCAAACCGATGCAGAGCAACAGCAAAGCACAGGCAACAGGACGTGAAACGCTGATTGGGGCAATGGCTGCGATGGCTGGTGAGGCGAGCATGACAACGGCTACACCGACACGTGCGATGGCCATTTCCACACCCATGGCGAGTGCCATCTCATGACCTGTGAACCATTTCACAATACCACGGGAAACCGTGATACCTGCCATCTCGGTACCGCAACCGAAGATCATGAATCCGATGGCTGCGAACTTGGCTGATGCGGGCATACCTTCGAACCACGGTGTGATGTTCCACCATGCATCCGGAAGATTGAGGAAACCGTCCATGAAAGTCTTGATAGCGCTTGTCCCGAATGAATCGGTCACGGCATACCAGTTGATGGCGGCTCCCAGAACCATCACGGCTCCTGAGAGAATCGCTGTGAAGCGGACTCCCATCTTATCCAGGATGATACCTGCAAAGATGAGGAAGAACACGAATACATTGAGGAATGGTTCTGAACCGGCATAATGGCCGAAGGATACAGGATCCCAGCCTCGCTGCGTTTGCAGCAGGTCCATCAGCGGCGACAGGATATCGACGAATATATACCCAAAAAACATGGCTGTTGCCAGCAATACGAGGGCGGTCCAACGCATTGCTGGAGAATCGCTCAGTTTCTTTTGAAATTTCTCTACCATAATCTTATTTTAATTATTCTTATTTTATTTTCAATGAAGGGATTTGCTTATTTCTTCAGCCATTTGTCCAGCCACTCGAAGAAGGTGCGCTGCCAAAGGATTCCGTTCTGTGGCTTCAGCACCCAGTGGTTTTCGTCGGGGAAGATGAGCAGTTCTGCGGGGATGCCGCGCATACGGGCAGCATTGAAGGCTCCCATGCCTTGGTTGGCGTTGATGCGGTAGTCCTTTTCTCCGTGGATGCAGAGGATAGGGGTGTCCCATTTGTCTACAGCCTTGTGCGGACTGTTTTCATACGTCTTCTTGGCGTTTTCCGTCATATCCTTGTTCCAGTAGGCATCGTCGTATTCCCAGTTTGAGAACCAGGCTTCCTCGGTGTCGGTATACATGGATTCCAGATTGAATGCGCCGTCGTGGGCGATGAACGCCTTGAAACGTTTGTCGTGGTGTCCTGCCAGATAGTAGACCGAGAAGCCTCCGAAGGATGCTCCCACGCACCCCAGCCGGTCTTTGTCTACGAAGGGCAGATTGGCGGTGGCGTCGTCGATGGCCGACAGATAGTCGTTCATGCATTGTCCGGTCCAGTCGCCTGAGATTTCTTCATTCCATTCCGAACCATATCCGGGCAGACCGCGGCGGTTGGGCGCCACGATGACGTAGCCGTGGGCTGCCATAATCTGGAAGTTCCAGCGGTAGCTCCAGAACTGACTGACGGGACTCTGTGGTCCGCCTTCGCAATATAATAATGTGGGATATTTCTTGTTGATGTCAAAATGGGGCGGCAGGATGATCCATACTTGTTCCTGCTTGCCGTCGGTGGTCTTCACCCAACGTTCTTCGATTTTGCCCATTTCCAACTGGTCGAAGATTTGCTTGTTCTCATCTGTGACCTGTGCCACGTCGGATTTCTTTTCCTTCTTGGCTGGTGTCACGATGAAGATGTCATCGGGATGCGAGATGCTGTGGCGTGTGGTGAGCAGTTTCTTGGTGTTGCCAAGCAACTGCACGCTGCCATAGTCGTTCCAGCCGTCGGTCAACTGCTTCACTTGTCCGTCCAGATTCGTCTGATAAACGTTCACGCAGGCATGCCAGCAACCCAGGAAATACAGGGTTTGCGAATCGTTTGCCCAGCAATAGTCGTCCACGTTGGAGTCGAAGGCCTCGCTCACGTATTTCTTGTTTCCGTCTGCCAGTGTGTAGATGCACAGGCGGTTGCGGTCGCTCTCATATCCGTCGTGCTTCATGCTCTGCCAAGCCACGTACTTGCCGTCGGGCGAGAACTTCGGATTCACGTCGTAGCCCACGCTCATGTCTCCTGCCTGATTGTTCACCGCCTGATTTCTCATAGTTTTGGTGGCGTCGATGGCTGGTTCCTTGTAGCCTGTGGGCTTGCAGAGGTTGCGTGTCTCCTTGGTGGCTATGTTGTAGAGATAGATGTCGGCGTCGGTGGAGATGGCGTAGACCACGCCTTCCTTCTTACGGCAGGTATAGGCGATGGATTTGGACTCGGGACTCCAAGCCAGTTGCTCGATGCCTCCGAATGGAGCCAGCGGGCACTCGAAGGGTTCGCCTTGCATGATGTCCGTGCCCTCGTCGATGCCTTCAGCCGTTACGTTTGCCACATACGGATGCGTGATGCTCTCCACGTAATGGTCCCAGTGGCGGTAGTTCATGTCGGTCACCACTCTGCCCGATGCCAATGGCAGGTCGGCAGGGTTGGCCTTGATGCTTCCGTGATAGGGGATCGACTTGATGAATATCACCTGTTTGCCGTCGGGCGAGAACTTGTAGCCCTCGATGTCGATGGCGGATTTGGTGAGTTGCTTGCGACCGGTTCCGTCGGGGTTCATTTCCCACAGCTGTCCGTCGCATAGGAATGCGATTTTCTGTCCGTTATCAATCCAGCAGGCGTCGGTTTCACTTTTCGCCGAAGTGGTGAGCTGACGGTTGTTTTTCCCGTCTGCATTGATCACGTAGAGTATCTGGTGTCCCTTGTTCTGTTCCACGCTGTAATATCCCACCTGATAGACGATTTGTTTTCCGTCGGGTGATGCTGCTGCGCCTCCGATGCGTCCCATTGCCCACAGGGCTTCGGGCGTCATCATGTCACTTTTCAGGGTGATGTTGTTTTTACCAATCATTGTCTGAGCTGCAATTCCTGATGTTGCCATCATGAGGATGGCAATTCCTGATACGATTGTCTTGTTCATAGTTAGTATTATTTGTAAACAGCAAATTATAAATGTTAACCACGGCGAGAATGTAGCCGCTATTAAGATTTATAATTTGCTGCCGTAGGTTTGTTGCTAGTGTCTTTTCTGATTCATCTCATCACGTTTCTTCTGCATTTCAAGCTGTTGCTGCTGCATAGCCTGCAAACGTGCTGCCAAACCGCCCGCCTTTTTCGGGTTGTTCTTGCTTTCATTGTAGTGCGCCTCCAGAATCGACAGCAGTTTGGCGTCGTTGGTGGTCTTGCGCAGTGCCCACATGATAGCGGCAGAGAAGAAGAGTGAAACGAAATAATAGAAGTTCAGTCCGGCACTGTAGTCGTTGAACATGAAGAAGAACATCACTGGCATGAGATACATCATCCATTGCATCATCTTCATCTGTTCTGCCTGCTGGCCCACCATCTGGTCTTTCTGCTGGCGCATCGTCATCACAGAATAGAGCACGTTGGCGACGCAGAAGAGGATACAGGTGAGTGACAGGTGGTCGCCGATGAGCCAGATGTTTTTGCCCCATTCGATGATCGGGTCGTAGGTGGAGAGGTCCTTGATCCAAAGGAAACTCTCGCCACGAAGCTGTATGGCATTCGGCACGAAGTTGAACATCGCGATCCAGATAGGCATCTGGATGAGCATCGGCAGACAGCCTGAAAGCGGACTCACCCCGTATTTGGAGTATTCCGCCATCATCGCCTGTTGCTTCTGCATGGAGTCTTCGGGCTTGTTGAATTGTGCCGTGGCGGCATCCAATTTCGGTTTCAGCACGCGCATCTTTGCCGAACTCATGTAGCTCTTCTTCACCAGAGGGTAGGTGATGACTTTCAGCAGCAGGGTGATCAGTATCAGCACGATACCCATGTTGATGTTGAGTCCTGTGAGCCAGTCGAAGACGTAGAGCGTGAACCATCTGTTGATGATTCTGAACAATGGCCATCCCAGATATACCAGGCGCTGCATCTCCAGGTCCTTGCCGAATTTGCTTTCATTCTGTACGTGTTGCAACAGTCGGAAGTCGTTCGGACCGTAGTAGAAATCAAACTCCGAAGGTGTCTTGCCCGTCGGGTCGAAGAAGGTCTTCATCTTGGCTTGATACTGTTTCAGATATCCGCTGCCTTTCTGCTGGGGCACGCTGGTCATGAGCGAATTTTCCTTGAAGTCGTTCTTGGCGATCATCACGGCAGAGAAGAACTGGTTTTTGAAAGCCACCCAGTCGATTTTCTCCTCAATGCTCTTGTCTACGTTGTTTTTGGTTTCGTTCAGATAGTCGGTGCCGCCCTCCACATTGTGATAGGTCAGTGTGGCGTATCTGTTTTCAAAGGTGAAACCCCTTTCCTGCTGGCGGCATTTGTCCTGCCAGTCCACGTCCATCGTGCTGGTGTTGGGAGGGAAGAGTCCCGCCATGCCGTTGGCCTGGATAGACGTATGCAACATATAATCTTTTCCGAGCACGTATTTGATGACGATGGTCTTGCCTGTTGCTGCCTGGGCGGTGAAGGTCACGGTGGTGTCTGTCACGCCTGAGGGCTGGAAAAACAAGTCATTGGTCGAGATGTTCACCTCTTTTGCCACGAGGGTATAGTTCAGCTGCTGTTCTTTGCCGTCGAAGAGCGTCACACGGTTGTTGCCTTTGCGGTCTTTGAAATTTCTGATGACAGCCTTCTGCACGGTGGCGCCTTTGGTGCTCAGGGTCAGTTCCACTTTCCCGTTCTTCAGCATCAACTGCTGTGCCTGCCCTTGCAGTGCGGTATGGAACATACTCGTCGTATCTTCCAACACCTTTTGTTTCACTTCGGCTTGTTTGGCGGCAGCCGCTGCTTTCTGCTGCTCCGCCTTCTGTTGAGCCACTTGAGCTATCGAATCCTGTTTCAGAGCTGCGGCTTTCTGTTCTGCCGATGGCTGTGCCCACCAGCTGAAACCGATGAGCACGATTGCTATCAGAATGAAGCCAATTGTTGTATTCTTATTCATTATTTGTTGATGTTTTCTATTGCGGTTTTAACGAAGTTCACGAACAATGGATGTGGCTTGAGCACGGTGCTCTGATATTCAGGATGGAACTGTGTGCCGATGTACCATTTCAGTCCTGGGATTTCCACGATTTCCACGAGTCCACTCTCTGGATTCTTGCCCACGCAGTCCATGCCGGCCTTTTCGAATTGCTGTTCGTAGTCGCTGTTGAACTCGTAGCGGTGGCGGTGGCGCTCCTGGATGTTTGTCTGGTTGTAGATGCTCAGCGCGCGCGAACCTTGTTTCAGCACGCACTCGTAGGCACCCAGTCTCATCGTGCCGCCCATGTTGGTGATATTCTTCTGCTCCTCCATGATGTCTATCACGTTGTGCTCCGTCTTCTCGTCTATCTCGGTGCTGTTGGCATCGTCGTAGCCCAGCACGTTGCGGGCGAACTCGATCACCATCATCTGCATACCCAGACAGATGCCGAACGTGGGCACGTTGTGGGTGCGGCAATAGTGTGCGGCGATGATTTTGCCCTCGATGCCGCGCTGTCCGAATCCCGGACAAATCACGATGCCGTCTTGTCCTGCCAGGCGTTCGCCCACATTCTCCTCCGTCAGTTTCTCGGAGTTGATGTAGGTCAGCACGGTCTTGTAATCGTTGTATGTGCCTGCCTGCGACAGACTTTCGCGGATACTCTTGTAGGCGTCCTGCAAGTCGTATTTGCCCACGAGTCCGATGTGTACCTCTTCGGTGGCGTTCTTGCGTCTTTCCAGAAAACTCTTCCATGGGCCCAGCGACGGTTTCTCGCCGATTGTCATACCCATCTTTTTCAGGATGGCGGTGTCCAGACCTTGGTTCTGCATATTCACGGGCACCTCATAGATGCTAGGCAAATCCTCGCTCTGAATCACGCAGTCGAAATCCACGTTGCAGAAGCTGGCAACCTTTTTCAGCACGCCGTCGTTCAGATGCTTCTCGGTGCGCAGCACCAGGATGTCGGGCTGGATACCGATGCTCTGCAACTCCTTCACGCTGTGCTGCGTAGGTTTGGTCTTCAACTCCTGTGCGGCTTTCAGATAAGGTACGTAGGTGAGGTGCACGCAGCAAGCCTGCTTGCCCAGTTCCCATTTCAGCTGACGGATGGCCTCCAGGAATGGAGTGGACTCGATATCGCCCACGGTTCCGCCGATCTCTGTGATCACGAAGTCGTAATGATATTTCTGACCCAGCAACTTCACGTTGCGCTTGATTTCGTCGGTGATGTGGGGTATCACCTGGATGGTCTTGCCCAGATAGTCGCCTCGGCGCTCCTTGTCGATCACGGCCTTATAGATACGGCCTGTGGTCAGCGAATTGGCTTTGGTGGTATGAATGCCTGTGAAGCGCTCATAGTGCCCAAGGTCCAAGTCGGTTTCCATGCCGTCCACCGTCACGTAGCACTCGCCGTGCTCGTAAGGGTTCAGCGTACCGGGGTCGATGTTAATATAAGGGTCAAACTTTTGGATGGTGATGTTGTAGCCTCTAGCTTGGAGAAGCTTACCGATCGAAGACGAAATGATTCCTTTACCAAGCGAAGAAACCACGCCGCCTGTGACGAAGATATACTTTGTTTCTGCCACGATAATTATATTTTATTTTATTTATTTCTGAAAATACATATCATAAAGAGCTTTCTCCACAATACATAACAACGTGCAAAGATACTGCAATTCATGCGAATTACAAAATAAAATCCTTATTTTTACTAATTTATTTGCGCTATGTCAATCTATATAAATCACTTTATCACTCTTCTTTCGGCCAAATTGGTCTTTTCGGTATAACTACAAATCGCTTAAAACTCAAAAACTCTGTTAAACTATCCACGTTTTCTCATAATATTATTATCTTTGCATTTCGAATTTAAAATATTGATGGATATGAAACTTAAATATATGGCTGCGGCATTGCTCGCGCTCGTGGTGCTCACCGCCAACGCCCAATGGAGATACAGGTATTCTCGTTTCCCCATGAACCAGCAGGCTGCATCCGATTTCGTCAAGAATTATACCGACTCATTGTCATCCTATAAAACCCGGTTAGACAGCATCCGCGCGGGCCAGTTCAGCCAGTCGGCGCTGTTTCCTCAGTCGCTCCGAAACATGTATTCCGATGAAGCGCTCCAGATATCTTCGTCACCGCTTTTCATGCCCGTCACGTTCTATCGCAGCCCGGTACGCAATGCCCTCCGCCTCACTTCAAGTGAAGATGATGCCAACTCGATTAACAGTTTGGTGAACAATGCTTTAATCAATGTATATCTGAACCGCCCGGAACTGGTCAGTATGACCGAATCCACGTTGGATAAGACTGACAACGACATCATTTCCGACCCCACGATTGTGAGTGGCATGCCCGACATCGTGAACAAGGTGGCCCCCCATCCCGTGGAGCCCGATATCGTGCCCGTGGACATCTTGGTGAAGAAGCCGAATTTCTGGACTTACAACGGCGATTATTACCTCCAGTTCCTGCAAAACTATGTGTCAAGCAATTGGTACAAGGGTGGCGAAAGCAACTATTCCATGGTGGGCAGCGTGGCGCTTCAGGCGAATTACAACAACAAGCAGAAGGTGAAATGGGACAACAAACTGGAGTTGAAACTGGGTTATCAGACCACCAAGGGCGACACCATCCACCGCTACAAAACGTCCGAGGACCTCATCCGATACACGGGCAAACTGGGGCTCCAGGCGAGCAAAAAATGGTATTACACCTTCCAGCTCATCGCCTACACGCAGTTCACTCACGGCGTGAAAAACAATGACGTCAACATCTATTCCGATTTCATGTCGCCGTTCAATCTGAACGTCTCTCTCGGTATGGATTACAACGTGAACTGGTTCAAGCAGCGCCTCACGGGTACGATGCACGTAGCCCCGCTGGCACTCAATTATCGATATGTAGACCGACTGTCCCTCTCCACCCGCTATGGTCTTGACGAGGGCAGCCATTCGCTCACCGATTACGGTTCCGAAGTCACCTTGGACCTCACCTGGAAGTTCTCCGACATGATCAAGTGGAAAACCCGTCTCTACGGCTACACCACCTACAAGCGCGCAGAACTGGAATGGGAAAACACGCTCTCCTTCCAATTCAACCGTTACATCAGCACCAACATCTTCATCTATCCCCGTTTCGATGATGGCACCGCCCGCGACGACCACCACGGCTATTGGCAGTTCAAGGAATACGCCTCCCTAGGATTCTCCTATTCCATCTGATCCCCGCCGGTCCCCCGGATTCCCCTGTTTTTCATCGGATTCATCAATATCTTTGGATTTTTCCAATTTCTTTGGATTCCTAAATTCCATTGGATTCCCCTGTTTCCATCGGATTCCTCAATATCTTTGGATTCATCCCCAATCCGTTTCGAATAATTTTGTGTGAAACCCGTAGGGGCGATGGCTCTGCCTCGCCCCATGAAAATACATGTGATTCTGTTTTTTCATCACTCTCTTTCGCTAATTCCACCTTTAGGGGCGTATCGAATACGCCCTCTCTATGGCGTTATTTCGTGTTTGGGCGTATGCGATACGCCCCTACGATGGAATTGAATTTTGTCCAGGGCCATACAATCGAGCTAACGCCATTACGGGAATCCCGCAGGGATTGGCTATCGGTAGAAATCAAATCACACCAAAATGACGGGAATCCCGTAGGGATTGGCCTCTTTACAATCTAATCATGGCGCATCCCGATGGGATGCAAGGATAGATGGAGAAATTAGATTTTCTACCAATAGTTTTTCCCTAACGGGAAATCATGCGCAACCACAAAGCGCCGAAGGCGGCTAATAATTCGCAACCGAAAGTCGCCGGAGGCGGCTAATCATGCATAACCGTCTGGTGGAGCGTAGCGGAACCTGCGGTTATTGATAATTGAACCGCTTCGCGGCTCCCTTTGGCACGGTGTTCTTTTGTGTAGCTTCCTTTGGCACTGCGTTCTTTTATTCAGCTCCTTTAGGCAAGATGTTTTTATGCAGCTTTTTGTAGTGACATATTGTTATATTTTAATTTTTCTTTTACATGTCTTTTCACCTATTCATTTGTGTTTAAACGTGTTATACATAATTTGTTATACTACGTTTGATTGACATTTTTTAAATAACAAATTAAAACATTTTTTAGGAAATAGCATGAAACATGTTTTTTAACATGTAAATTTATTTGTACAGTGCACAAAAAAAGTGTAACTTTGCACTCGTTATCCTGAATACAATCTTTTTACCTTAAAAAAAGCTAATACCTATTGAGATTGAATGCTTTTCTCTGTGAAGAGGAGAGCATTTTTTGTGTCCAGACCTTTCTGCGGATTTTTGTAACCCACTTTGTCAGCCTGTTTTTCATCCGTTTTATCTCCCATTTCCTCAACTTTTCGTGCCATCCAATTCGTGCCATTTTTTATGGTATTCCATTATTTTCTTCCCATGATTAGAAATCCGATGAAAATGGGGCGAGGCAGAGCCGTCGCCCCTACGATAATGTCCACCTTAGAACAGCGGGCCGTGTCCCATGCAAGATGTCACGCCCAGCGTGGTTGCTACGGCGGTGAGGATTGTGATAATCAGTCGGAGCACCTGGCCCCAAGGAAATTTGTTCATTGTCATAGTCATTTGTTTTGAATTTTTAAAATGGGGTAGGCGGTCGGGTGTCCGGATCACCGTTCCGCCGTCCCTGTTGTAGCCCTCCGTTGTGGGCTCATGCCTTGAAATCAAGGTTTACATTTTTGGGGAGGAATTTTCCGAATAGGTCATTCTGTCCCTCCCCGTTCCGAACAGAATCAATCAGTCGGAAAGAATATCCGAAGACCATTCTGTCCCTCCCGTTCCGAACAGAATCAATCAGTCGGAAGGATTATCCGAAGAGACCATTCTGTTCCTCCCATGGAGAACCGTCGTTACGGTTGAGGAGTCGGGGTCGGCGTTGCTGGCGTGGTCACCACGTCGTTTTTAGGAGCCTCCTGCACCCTTGCGCCATTGAGAAGCGACTGTTGACGGTTTTTCTTTGCGTCGATTTTCGTTTCCGGTTGGAAGTTCACGCGCAATCCCTTCACGTTCGTGCTCACGCTGAAGTCAGCCGCCGTATTCGCAGCGCTCGTGTGGAGTCCGATTTTGAAGGCCCCCAGACCGTTCAGTTTCACGCGCATCGAGTTTTGAAGCTGCGTGCTCATCGTCTCCACGAGTTCCTCCAGCACCGCCTTGATGTCCGCCACTTTCACGGTACAGTTCGCCTGCATGATTTTGGCAAGTCCATCGATGTCGATGGTGCCCACCTGTACGGCGCGGCCATACCATTTCCCTTTGTTGGTGCTATTCTTTCGGTTGTCCTGATGCAGTTTGTATAATACTGGCATAATATAAAAAATTTGATGTGATGGATAAGGATGATCAGCGGCGTCCGCCACAAATTCATTTCCTCACCCCAGAAAATAGTTTAAAAATTAATAGTTGATTTGTCTTTGTAGGGGCGTATCGCATACGCCCAATGATTCGGGATGTCATTTTTGATG
>ENA-UOYA01004066-UOYA01004066.1-activated-sludge-metagenome-genome-assembly--contig:-NODE-4066-length-12577-cov-4.080977_pt1 | contig 12577 bp, 11 predicted proteins | sample MGYA00238163_ERZ764804 | MGnify/ENA primary metagenome ERZ764804 (study PRJEB28919, sample SAMN05720223) | activated sludge metagenome | isolation source: Anaerobic digester | place: Hong Kong...
GTCCCGCTCTGCACGCTGGAGGCCGGACGGACCCTGCAGATGGATCTGTACGTCGAGTCGGGGACGGGGTATGCCGCGATCGATCGTGCCCGGCCCCCCTACCTTCCCATCGACGCGCTGATGATCGACGCGATCTTCTCGCCGGTGCGGCGGGTGAAGTACGAGGTCCAGGACAAGCGGATGGGGCAGCGGACCGACTATGATCGCCTGGTGCTCGAGATCGAGACCAAGAGCGGCATTGTCGAGGCGTTTGCTCTTAACCTCATGGAAGATGAAATCGGTGCCGTTCTCCTCGGCAGTGACCAGCACGTTGCGGCTGGTGACTCTGTCAGGCTCAAGGGTGAGATTCTTTCCGTACCTGTCGGCGAAGAACTGCTCGGTCGAGTCGTTAACCCTCTTGGCGAGCCACTCGACGGAGGCCCTGCTATTACAACTAAGACTCGTGGCTTCGTCGAGCGCGAAGCAGTCGGTGTCATGGGGCGTAAGCACGTCCATGAGCCGCTGATGACCGGCATCATGGCAATCGATGCGATGTTCCCTATCGGCCGCGGTCAGCGCGAACTTATAATTGGTGACCGTCAGACTGGCAAGACTGCTATTGCCATCGACACGATGATTAACCAGGCCAAACAAAAGACTGGTGTCGTCAATGTTTATGTCGCGATTGGCCAAAAACTCTCCAAGGTCGCCCGTCTCGTCGAAACACTCAAGCGCGAAGGCGTGATGAACCAGACAATTATCGTTGCGACTGGCCCGAGTGACCCAGCATCGTTGCTTTACCTTGCGCCATATGCGGGTACTGCTATGGGTGAATACTTCCGTGACAACAAAGGCCATGCGCTGATGATCTACGATGACCTGACGAAACACGCAGTCGCGTACCGCCAAATGTCACTACTCCTTCGTCGTCCGCCAGGACGCGAGGCATTCCCGGGTGACGTTTTCTATCTGCACTCTCGCCTGCTGGAGCGTTCGAGCAAATTATCCGACGACCTCGGCGCCGGCAGTCTGACGGCCTTGCCTATCATCGAGACCCAAGCTGGTGACATCTCGGCGTACATTCCGACCAATGTCATCTCGATTACAGACGGCCAAATTTTTATGGAGACGGACCTTTTCTACCAGGGTATCCGCCCGGCTATCTCAGCCGGTCTCTCTGTCTCGCGTGTTGGCGGTGACGCCCAGACCAAGTCCGTAAAATCTGTCTCGGGACACCTAAAGCTTGGGCTCTCACAGTTCCGTGAGCTCGCGAGTTTTGCGCAATTTGGTAGTGACCTCGACGAAGCGACCAAAAAGCAAATCGAGCGCGGTCAGCGTCTCACCGAGCTCTTGAAGCAGCCCCAATACCAACCAATGGGCGTGTGGGAGCAGGTCGCGTCTATCTTTGCGGTTAGCGAAGGGTTGTTTGACCACGTTCCATCTCACAAGATTAAAGAAGCGCAAAAAGCTTTACTCACGCGCCTCTGGACAGACAACAAGGACGCAATGCGCGAACTCAACAAGGGTGCTGAAAAGATCGAGTCGGACTCTGCCGTCGCAAAGCTCATCACCAAAGCCGCAAAGACCGCCGCGAAAGGCTTCGAGGGCTAGGCTTTTATGGCTAGCACGCAGCAACTAAAATCGCGTATCCGCTCGGTCAAGTCGACCAAGCAGATTACGAAGGCAATGCAGATGGTCGCGGCTTCAAAGATGCGCCGTGCGCAGGATGCGACGAAAGGTTCACGATCATACACACAGGCGGCGCTCGAAATTTTGACGTATTTGCAGGGCCAAGGAGCGACTGATACTCACCGATGGTTCGAGACGCGCAAAGTTGATTCACGGCTTATCATCGTTATCGCCGCAGACAAAGGTCTAGCTGGCGCATACAACAGCAGCATGCTTAAGACATATGTCGCTAACCTGCGCTCAGATGATGCCGAAAACGTCAAAAACATGACTATCGCAGTTGGCCGCAAGGCTTCGCAATTTGTTACGAGGATAAAAGACACAGAGGTCGTAGGTACCTACGAGGATATCCCTGACCACCCGAGCGGCGCGCAATTTCACGCTATCCTCAATACCGCGAAAGACTTGTTCGAAGAGAAAAAAGTCGATGCAGTAGACGTGATTTATACTAAATTTGTTTCGTCTGTCACTCAAGTGCCTGAAGTCGTACGGCTTTTTCCGGCAGGATTTACACCGGTAGATTCAGTATCTGCGACGATTCGCGAGGCAGTGTACGAGCCGAGTGTAGAGAGAGTACTTGATGACGCCGCTTATCGCCTAATCGGTGCGCAGCTGTTCCAGGCCCTACTCGATGCTCGTGCGAGTGAACACAGTATGCGCATGCTCGCTATGAAGAATGCGACTGATAATGCGAGTGACCTTATCGACGACTTGACACTTGAGATGAACAAGGCGCGCCAAGGTGCAATTACCCAGGAGCTATCAGAAATCAGCGCTGGTGTTGAGGCAATGAAATGATGAAAAAGGAGAATTTGATGGCTAAAGATACAGGAAAAATTATTCAGATCGTCGGTGTTGTCGTCGATGTCGAATTCGAAGACAAGAAGTTGCCGGCGATTTATGATGCGCTTCGTGTGGCGCACGGCGACAAGGAAATCACGCTTGAGGTAGCGCAGCATCTCGACGAGCGCACAGTACGAACTATCGCTTTGCAGAGTACTGACGGTCTTCGTCGAGGGCAAGAAGTCGTAGCGACAGGTAGTGCTATTCAGGTACCGGTTGGCGTCGAGACTCAAGGCCGCATGTTTAACGTTGTCGGTGAGCCGATCGACGGCATGCCGGCACCAAAGGGCAAGACTGCGAGCATTCACCGTGAGCCACCTGCCCTATCGGAGCAGACTAACAAGACTGAAATCCTCGAAACAGGTATCAAGGTCATTGACCTGATTGCTCCTATCGCGAAGGGTGGTAAAGTGGGTCTCTTTGGTGGAGCTGGTGTTGGCAAGACAGTCCTCATTCAAGAGCTCATCAACAACATCGCAAAGTTTCACTCAGGCAACTCAGTCTTTGCTGGTGTTGGTGAACGTACTCGTGAAGGAAATGACCTCTACCACGAAATGAAAGATGCTGGCGTTCTCGACAAGACGAGCCTTGTCTTTGGCCAGATGAACGAGCCACCTGGAGCGCGTCTGCGCGTTGCTCTCTCCGGTCTCGCGATGGCTGAATCATTTCGAGATGAAGGCAAGGATGTCCTGCTGTTCGTTGATAATATCTTCCGCTTTACGCAGGCAGGTGCGGAGGTGTCTGCTCTTCTAGGCCGTCTTCCGAGCGCAGTGGGCTATCAGCCTAATCTCCAACAAGAAATGGGCGCACTTCAAGAGCGCATCACCAGTACCAAAAAGGGTTCTATTACCTCAGTGCAGGCCGTTTACGTTCCTGCCGACGACCTTACCGACCCGGCACCTGCGACGACCTTCGCCCACCTCGATTCGACTATCGTCTTGAACCGTGGTCTGACCGAAATCGGTATCTATCCTGCAGTTGACCCGCTCGACTCGAGCTCGACTATCCTCGACCCTGAAGTCGTCGGTCAGGAGCACTACGATGTCGCTCGTGAGGCGCAGCGTGTCCTTCAGCAGTACAAAGAGCTCCAAGACATCATCGCCATCCTCGGTATGGAAGAATTGTCTGACGACCAAAAGCAAACCGTTCAGCGTGCTCGACGACTGCAGCGTTTCCTCGCGCAGCCGTTCTTTGTCGCGACCCAATTTACCGGCAACGAAGGCGCATACATCAAAGTGGCCGATACGGTAAAAGACGTCAAAGATATTCTCGCTGGCAAGTATGACGATAAGCCGGAAAATTGGTTCTATATGGCTGGCGGCCCTTTAAGCGAAAAGAAGGATTAGCACGCGCATGGAGCTTCAACTCATTACACTCGAAGGCACCAAGCTGGACGAAGAAATCTATGAAGTCATCATCCCGACGGCCGATGGCGAGATTTCGGTTTTCCCTGGTCACGAGCCGCTTGTGTCTGTTGCAATTCCCGGCGTCGTACAAGTCCGTAAGGAAAAAACAGATGCCAACGAGCGTATGGAATTTTTCGCCATCAGCGGCGGCATCATCGAGATCAGTCAGCAAAAAGTTCGCATCCTTGTCGATGAGGCTGAACACGGTGACGACATCGTCGAAGCTGAGAGCAAAGCGGCGCTTGAGCGTGCCGTTGCCATGCAGGAATCGGCCAGTAGTCAAGTTGACCTCGAAAAAGCTCACCAACTCGTCGATCGTCATGCAGTACGCCTGAAGGTAGCCGAGTTGCATCGTCGACGTCGGCGCTAAGCTTTACTTTTTTGCTGCGAGGAGTAAAATTGATTCTTGTGAAAGAATCAATTACGACAATGGAAAAAGCAGAACAAGAAAACAGCCACGAGCCATTTAGTATCGTCCTTGGACGCTTGTCGGATCTAGGACTAGGTAATCCTGATGGTATAAAGGGTATATTCGCAAATGCCGACAATGAAACAATCGCTGCGGATGCTGAGCACGATGCACGAGAACTCGTCGAACCGACAGACTTGTCATGAACGGCGTGTATAGACGGCAGGCACACGACATGCAACGCTGACGGCTCAGACGCGCAGATCCGATTACGTCGTGTCGGTGGCTCCGCCTCAAACCTTGGTGTAGCGCTCAATGCTGATGCGCCTGTGGTGCGGCAGTTCACTGAGGACATGTCGCTCGGCAGGCAGATACACTTAGTAGATGAAGTAGTCGGATATCGATCGGCGCACCTTGGCGGATGTGGTGGTGCAAATGGTGAGGTTGCGGATAATCACGCTATCGCTGAAAATTCCGCTATCATGGCTTCAGTAAAAACGCTGATGAGTGTACCTAAGGTTAAACAATATCTCGGTGCATCATATAGAGATGAGCTGGGAGGCTTGGTCCGTGCTAACGCTGCCAAGACGGCTGCATATCTCGAGCGTCTTGGATGGGACGGGCGCATGTTTGTCGATGGTGTTGTTACAGAAACTCCTGGCAATGTCGAGGACTTAGAGGTAGATCATCAAGACGAGAAGCATCATGGCCACAAAGAGCGAAAAATTACCATTATCATCGGCGATAAGACCAGTAAAAATGACGATGAATTTGACTGGAATTTAAAAGCCTCTAAAGAAGCTGCAAGCCGGCTAGCGGGAGACGATATCGAATCATATACGCGGGCACTTATTGCGGAGCTAGCGAAGCATCTCGCCGTTGCCCACCGGCTCGCCCATACGTCGGCACCAGTAGAGATTCTTGGGGCTTAAGACTCAGGCGATATCAATCAGAATCGCACGGACCTCGTCCGTGCTTTTCGTATGCATGAGCCGATCGCGGAGTTCGCTGGCGCCGTCAAAATCACGAATGTAAATCTTGAAAAAACGTTTGAGCGTTTCAAATGGCCGACCCATCTGTGGCTGATAGTAGTCGAATTGATCGAGGTGGTAGTACAGGAGTGAGAGAAGTGCCATTTTTTTCGCGGCTGCATCATTACCGCTCCCGTCGTACGCTTCGCTTCGTAGGTCGCTGCGCGCGGGTCCTGTCGAAAAGTCCGCCCCTTCTTCTGAAAAATCAGAGATTTCTTCAGAAGTGGGTGCTTCCCCGCTTGCCGCCACCCGCTGTGGGTTTTCGTGGGCGAACGCAAACGGATTTGCGAATATACCGCGGCCGATCATGACACCGTCCACGCCGTACTTTTCGACGAACTCGAGGCCATGTGCGCGGTCGCGGACGTCGCCGTTGATAACGAGAAGCGTGTGCGGCGCTATCTCGTCGCGAAGTGCCCGTATCTCCGGGATGAGCTCAAAGTGCGCAGGTACTTTGCTCATTTCTTTTTTGGTGCGGAGATGGATAGTCAGTACTTCGATATCTTGTTGGAGCAATCCTGCGAGCCACTCCTTCCATTCGTCGACGAAGCTATACCCTAATCGCGTCTTCACGCTGACCGGAAGGCCAGACTCTTTGGCTGCCGCAATCATTGCATAGGCGAGTTCGGGCGTGCGTATCATGCCCGCTCCTCCACCAGCTTTAACAGCGGACTGGTCTGGACAGCCCATATTGATGTCGATGCCGTCATAACCAAGTGTTTTGCAATGGGCGGCGAGCTGTTTCATTGCAACTGGATCGGCGCCCCAAAGCTGCGCGACGATGGGATTTTCATCCGGAGTTTTGATGAGTCGCCCGCCAATTGCCCTATCGCCAGCATGCAACCAACCCGTTGCGTTGGTAAACTCTGTGAAATACACATCTGGCCGACCAGCCTTTTCGACGACATGTCGAAAAACCACGTCAGTGACGGCTTCCATTGGTGCAAGAACAAAAAAAGGCCTAGGGAGCGATTTCCAAAACGAAGACATAATAATTCTATTATATCAAATGTTAAAGGCCATCTCGTATGAGATGGCCTGATGGGTTTTTGGCGGGGACCCTGCCGAGATCAAGTGGTTGAAGTCTCGGCAGGGTCACTAGGAGCCCTGACTCCTAGGAGATACTTGAGACGTTCCAGCGTCTCTTTCTCTCACCCGTGATGGATGGGTGGGACCGGCTCGCCCCTACAGTGAGGCCGGTCCCACCCTGTGTCGTTCATCTTCCCCGGACGAACAACACGGCAGCTGATGCGTAAGAGCATCGGCGAAGTGGGGGTGGCCCGCCTCAACGTGAAGTTCACGGAGGCGGGCCGGATAGGAGGCGGCTAGTGGCTGCCGCACTTTTGGGATTCCTATCCCCTGTGTCCTCGCGCGGGGGGGTGCGCATCGGACACATCTATGGGTGGTCGGGCTGACAGGATTTGAACCCACAACCTCTCGCTGCAATCGTCTCATGGTCTGCATCAAGTGCAGGAGTCTTTGACAGCGAGCGCGCTACCGAATTGCGCCACAGCCCGTTGGTATCTATTCGTTTGTCTCACGACAATCTGGCTGATACCTGCCGGGTTTTACCTGCGGCGTTGGCCGGGAGTCCCCTTGGCGGAGTTCTCACGAGCCTCGGCGGCGTTGTACTGAGCCTTCAGCGTGTCGAGGTCATTCCCCTTCACGCCGGCATTCTCGGCCTCCTTGAGCTTCTCGTGCGCCTTCTGGCGGTCGTCGCCCTGGTTTCCACCACCGAACATGTGCTCACACTCCTCGTGTGTCGTTTCACCTGGACGATCCAGATGATTCAAGGATATATTATACTGCTACTGGGAATATTTGTCAATAATATCGCGCTCAAACGCGAGAACGCCTTTGTACGTCGCCGGATAGGACGATATGTCCGGCAAGTCAAGGGTCATGATACACTGCCACACCGCCTTGACGAGCAGTGAAAAATCAGCCAATTCTGCGGCAGTATAGTCGGCCTCTAAGGTTATGATACGCCCGTTCGGAGTCGGCTCGACAAACTCGAGGCGAGCACCTGCAAACTCGTACTTAGAATAATCTCGCGACCGGGAAATGAGGAGTTCATAGAACATCAGCTGCTGCCTGTACTTGTGGAGCTTGATCTTTTCGTAATCTGTCTTTCCAGTCCATGATACTGCTGGCGTCCCTGTCTTGTAGTCTGAAATGATGATCTTTTTGTCATGTACATCGATGAGGTCGAGCGATCCGCTGAGGCGCGCGTCTCCGATAGTTGATCCTTGGTAGGCGAAGTTTACTTCGGTACGCTGCGTATCAGAAAAGTCACCGTATTTGACCGCCAAAAATGCGCTCAGTGCGGCGATGCCGCGTTTGTTACATGTCTCAAACTCCATGTCCGTCAACGGAGTCTCTCGTAGTTGCTGGGTAAAGTCACCGAGGATATCCTCGAGCGGTCGACGGCTGCCCGTTGAAACAAGATGGTTGTGCGCCCGCTGGAGAGTGCGGTGGATCGCTGTTCCGTAGCTCGCACTTGCTCCCATGCTCTGAGGAAAATGGAGGAGGTTTGAGAGCAAAAACAATGTCGGTCCTCCACGCGTAATATCGATGAAGTTGTTGAGATGAGTCGCGGAAAGCTTGTAGTCCTCGAGCACTGGCGCTAAGATCGACTTCATCGATCGATGAGGCACGTTTGTCAGCCGACCGACCCAGTCGATACGTGCATCGTTGATGAGGTCTGCAGGATTATCGGTGGCTGTATGGACGATTGTCTCTACGGTTAGGCCGGTGAGGAAGCTTGCAGCGAGCTGATCTTTACCCCGTCCATCTATCGCGGCATACGACATGATGAGTTCGCGGCGCGCACGCGTCATCGCGACATAAAAGAGACGCACGCGTTCGTTGACAGTGTCACCAGCTGGCGATATGCGCAGGTTTGCAGGGTATCCGATCAGCCTCGACCGGCTGCGGACACGTTCGCCCCACGTCGAATCAACGGCACCAATGATATAGACTGTGTCAAACTCAAGTCCCTTTGATTTGTGCGCCGTCATGAGATTGATGGCATCTGACAGCATCTCACTTCGTTTTCTCGTCGTCGTGATAGAGGCGTTCATGTCACGGTGAAGGTCGACAAACGTGACGAAATCCTGAAGCACGAGCTTGTCATGTGCATGATATTCACGCAATTTTGTCCTGACTGTTCGGAGTGCGTCAAGATGCGAGAGGTATTGTTCGGCATTTTGCTCACGCGGTGCAACACCAAAGTAATACTCATAGAGCGGAGAGCGAAATGATTCCTTCGAATCGGTCTGGGTCGCGGGAACTCCGACAAGCTCATCAAGTATCAGCTCGAGCGGTGTCTGTGCTGCTTGTTTTGCTTGTTCGATGAGCCAAAATGCCATAGGATTGAACCGCTCGCTGGTTACCATCTGCTCGAGCCAATCTGTCCGGTTGCGGTAGCAACGGAGGCTAAGTCGCCATATGTCTTCCGCGGAAAATGCAAATGCGGGATGAGCGACGAGTTCGGGCATGAGTGAATTTGCCAGCGAGTGATCATTTTGGCCGATGGCGGTGACGACACGTGAAAGCAGCTCGAGGAGCTGAAACGATTCTATTTCTAGGACATTGTCACGACGTTCGTAGTTGACGGCAACGCCTTGGGCATCAAGATACGGCAGCAACTCTACCAGCTCGGCATGCTTGCGGGCGATGACGGTGATCGAATCGGGTTTGGCTCCGTCGCCAATGCGTCGCGCGATCTCGCCCGCGAGCCATGCATGCTCATCGATCGTTGTCGCGTGTTCGATGATCGTGGTGGACGATGGAGTGTCGGTGCGGTGCGCTATGAGATGCTTGTCGAGATCCTCGATAGTATCCTCGAGCCGATCTGTTCCCTGGCTGATCACTTCCCGTGCGGCCGTCAGTACGGGGCTGACTGATCGATAATTGTCGACAAGAGTGATGAGCTGCGCATCCGGATATCGCTCACGGAATTTGTGGATATTGTTGACGTCGGCACCTTGAAAGCTATATATCGCCTGATCGTCATCGCCAACGGCCATGATGTTCGGCGCACCTTCATGTGCCGGGTTATCCATGAGGTCAAAAACAATGCGAAGCTGCGCCAGGTTGGTGTCTTGAAACTCGTCGACCATGACATACTGGTATTTTTCTTGAAGATTAAACCTCAGCTCGGGCTGCGTTTCCATCGCGCTAATAACGCCGAGGATCATGTCGTCATAGTCGTATAGTCCGGCCTGCTCCATGCGGGTAAGATATGAAAAGTAAATATGCCCAAGCGCTCTGAGCTTCTCGCTGCGTTTTCGATCTTTGAAGACAAAAGTTCCGACAGTGTTTTTTTCCAGCCACTCGTTTCGCCAGCGAGTGATGGCATTTGTCTTACCGGTCGAGACAGCTTCGTCAAACGCATGCGCCATGCTGAGCGCAAGGATATTGTGGAGCGGTGTGATCGCTGCGGGTAGCTCAGGGCGAGCCAGGCTGGCGACTTTTTCGGCGAGCGGCACGAGCAGTGCGAGCATCGACGTACTAATCTTGCTCGAAAAGATATTTGAGAGATCTGGCTCAGCGAGGTTCATTACTTCGTCGTTGGCATCAAGAACGCGTCGCAGCTCGTCTGGTGTCAGGCCGGACTGTTTGAGCTCGCTGATAGCTCGGACAGCATCCTTCAGGTGGGTGTACTCGCCATCGAGTTTGCCCGCGAGCGGCGACCCATGATCGAGCTCATCAAAAATGTCGCGGAGCAGTTCGTAGCTTGATATCTCGTCAGCTGGCTTGAATTCGGCACCGTGATAAAAGTATTGATTGTTCTGGTTGATCACCTCACTACCAAAGCTATGAAACGTATGGATGGCGACCTTGTATGCATCGGGGCCGATGATATCGCGAAGCCGCTCGCGCATGGCGTTTGCACCACTATCGGTAAAAGTCAGGCAGAGAATGTTTTCTGGCAAGGTATCGGTACTCTTCAGGATATTAGCAGCGCGCATGCTGAGCAGCTCGGTCTTGCCTGTTCCAGGTCCTGCGATGACGAGCAACGGGCCGTTGATTTCATCGACGGCTTGTTTTTGATTCGTGTTGAGCTGCTTGTAGCGATTAGTAAATGTAGACACTGTGACTTATTATAGCGACAAATGAAAAAATCCGCCGTATCATCTGGCGGATTACAAGATTCGAAAAAAGAAAGGGCCCGGCCCTCCGGAGAGCTTTACACTACAAAAGTAGTTGCTCCCCGGAGGCCGGGTGGTGGGCTGCGGTGCCCAGGTGATCGCCGTATGAAGCGCGATTCGCTCCGGGATATCCGATTGTGGATGATCTCCGTGCCGTTATTTTACTTCGCGTCCGAGCCACGCGTGCTCGTGTACGAAGGGTTTCCCCTTTTCGCATATGGCGCCTCGATGTTCGTACGACGTTGAGCATGTCAAGCTCTCCGTCACATCTTGTCACCACGGCCAGACGTGTCTGTGGGACTTGCGGTCCCGACAGCCCTCCGTAGGAGTAGGCCTGCATGGTTGCGTCGTCGTCGTTGCCACCTGCTGGTGTTGCGTCATCACAGTGCATAAGGCCCTGCTGTACGCTGCATTGACGAGTTTTCCGCTCCTACTTGCCCTTTGACGTGGGCTTTCGGTACCAACACCATATGAGTCCCAGCGCACGATGCCGGGAAACCGTGGTGTCCCAGGCATCGATACCCGTCGGTTCTCGATGTCATGCAAATAATTATAGCAGACTTATTAATAAATGTCAACTATTTTATCGAAGATTGGGAATTTCATGGTATACTACCTCTGATATGAACGATGATATTTATGATGATCTCGCGCTTGAACGCTCCGCGAAAGAGCAGTTTGGGGTCGCATTTGAGGTGTCAAAAGTCATCGTGCGCAATGTCGATGTCGGTCGTTCTGCCCGGGCAACGCTCTTCTTAACTAAGAAAAAACAGCTCATGTGCTATATCCATGGGCCGGCAAAGCTATTATTTAGCGATGTGAAAAAGATAGTTTCTCGTATGGGGCTCAAAGCAGAGCTCTATATGCCGCCAAAAGGCAGACCGCATTATTTTGATGAAATCGGGCGTGAAAAATTCAGAGATGTCTTCCCGGGAAGGCATGATGTATCAGATGCCGACATCGTTTTTTACCGAACACTTGCGCCATATAGCCCAGCGCTAGTGCTGATCGAAGAAGTCAAAGACGGCCATATCTACCGAGCGGACAGTGACGCACATAGCGGATGGCGTGTCGCCGCAAAGTTGACCTATCGACGCATCAAAACCAGCTAAAAACGATTTGGAAAGATAGTCTTGCAGTCCTGCACACTCCACCACCATGCAGGATCCATGTTAAGGCCTGTTTTGCAAGAAGTCCCCGGCTGTTCATAGTTGAGGAGGAGACCGTACTGATTAGGGCTCGTGCCGGGCGAGTACAGATAATCTGTGCCTTTGGGGTCTTTAAGAGGAACATCGACCATATATCGCTGCAAGGCTGGTGCGATGTCTGAAATAGGACAGCCAAAGCCAGGGTTGGTGCAGCCTGGATATTCACCGTTGTCATTGTAATACTGGACGAGGGCTCGCTTGAGCGCAGTTATGTCGGCAGTGCGCCGATCGTCTCTGGCATCCAGCTGCGTTTGGTTGAACACAACGACGATGAGCGTAGTGAGGATAGCGACGATCGAAATGACCACGGCGATCTCGACGATAGTAAAGCCTGAGCGACGATTCATACCACTACTGTAACAAACAATGCTTGTGCTTACAATCAGGGCTTTCGGTCGAGGATGACGAGATGTTCGATGTGTGGCGTACGCGGGAAGAAATTATAGCCGCGATGATGCCGCACGCCGTAGATCTCACCGAGTAGCGCCACATCTCTTGCCTGCGTCACGGGATTACAGCTCAGATAGATGATGCGTTCTGGGCGGACATCTAAAAGTCGATCGATGACGTCGCGGTGCAAGCCGGCACGGGGCGGATCAAGAATGATCGTTTTGTCGGCAGTGATGTATTCTAGTGATTTTTCACTTGGTGCGAGGACGGCAGTCGCCGTGTCGTCGCGATCAAGCGCGGTGATATTTTGCCGCATCTCTCGCACGGCGTCCGCATTTGACTCGACGAGCGTGAGTCTTCTCTTGCCGATAACGAGACCGATACTGCCAACTCCGGCATACATGTCGACTGTATCTCGGTCATCTACCCAATCGGCCATGTCGCGAAGCGCTTCTTCGTAGACGGG
>ENA-UOYA01004067-UOYA01004067.1-activated-sludge-metagenome-genome-assembly--contig:-NODE-4067-length-12575-cov-146.707428_pt1 | contig 12575 bp, 4 predicted proteins | sample MGYA00238163_ERZ764804 | MGnify/ENA primary metagenome ERZ764804 (study PRJEB28919, sample SAMN05720223) | activated sludge metagenome | isolation source: Anaerobic digester | place: Hong Kong...
TTTTCAATTGTTAAGTTGCTTTTTATATCAATTTCAAAATTGCCAAAAGCTTTTAAAATTAAGTCTCTTACTGTTCCAGCTGTATCACTTAAAATTTCTAAAACATTTTGATTAGCGTTTGAAATAATCTTTAAACCTCTTGAAGCATTTACACTTTCACCAAAAAGCAATAAAGTATTTTGATAACCACTGTTAGTATTTCCATAAATATTTAAAGTTGCATTAGGATAATTACTATTGCCAAAAAGAACATTACCATAATCTAATTTTAAACTTCTTGTGTTAACAGTTCCGCCAATTAATTCAAACCCGCTTTCTTGCCCATTAAATTTTATACTATTTAATTTACCTAAAAAAGTTAAATTGGTTAAAACATTTCCAAAAGTTGCAGTTAAAACATTTTCAAAAAGGGAAACAGTTTCCTCTCTTGAGCTTATTTTATCTTTTATAAGAACTTCGTGTGTGTTTATATTTACAGAAAAAATTTCATCAATAATTGCGTGCGAAATTGTATTATAAGTAGCAAATTTTATTTTTTTATCACTTTCATCAAAGCCAATAAACAACTCTGCTAATAAACCTCTATCAATTACAAAACCAGAGTTTTCATCTCCCGTTAAACCGCTTCCAAGCTCACCTTCATTTAGCATAATCCATTTATCTTTAATATTGTATTCTTGTGTATTTACGGAAAATGTACTGCCAGACAAATATAAATCACCATTAATAAAAACCGCTCGCCTGTTGCTTATTGTTCTTCCAATCCACATTAAATCTTGTATTTGATTTAACTCATTTACTGTTCTAAAGGTAAAAAAATCATTTTTGTTATCACCGATTTCAAAGACAAGCCTTGTTGAGGAAACATCTTTTATCAAATAAACATCACCAGAATAATTATCTGTTGCAACAAAAGTTAATAAAGCGTGTGTATTATCAATAATATCTGCTATCCAAAAATCAACACCATTTAAAGAATCTCCAATTCTTATTTTAGAATTTTTCTCTAATTCTTCTGTAAATAAAGTTCCATCACCAATCAAATCCTTTGTCGCAACCGCAACAGAAACTGTACCTGTTAATTTTGTTGTTATGTTGTTTTCAGAACCTGTTTCTGTTTCAGAATATATATTTGCAAAATCATAATCAAGGACGTTAAAAGAAATAGCTTTTGTTGTCAATTGTCTTGCTGTTAAAAATTCTGTTAAAATTTCATCTCTTACAATTAAACTTATAGGATTTAAATTTGAACCCATTAAAATATTTTTTCTGTTTTGATAATTTATATAAAAAGTTTTATCATCACAAATTCTTAATCTTGATTTAAAATAACCTTCCATTCTATCTATTAAATCATTTTCTTCCTCAAAGGAAAAATTTGTGATATAAAAAAGCTCATCTACAACACCATTTAAGCCATATTCAGAAAAAACTAAATTAACTCCTGGTTCAGTTTCAGGATTGTCAATCATTAATTCCCGATCCGCAACAGAACCAATAATAAAATAATGTCCAAAATTAAATAATAAGTTTTCACTTTCAACCAAAGTTAATTCTTTGGAAAAAGTCATTTTTTTACTTTCATTTAAAAAGACAAGTTTTAAGTATGTTTTATTATTTTCTATGTCTTTTTCTTTTATTAAAGAAAATATAAAATAATTATATATATCAAAATTGTTTAAATTTTGTTCTGTAAAATTGTAAGAATTATCAACTATATAATCCCCTGAAGGATAACCATATCTTACAAAAGGGTAAAAATTGTTTCCAACTTTCTTTACTCCGACAGCTAAATAATTATTAAGTCCATTCTTTTTTCCGTGCAAGCTAAAGAAAACCATACCTTCTGCAGGAGGAGTTAAATATATTTTTTGTAAAGACGTTATTGCAAAATTTTCTTGAGTTGTTTCAAAAAAATATTTAACAAAATCTGTGTGAACATCGGAGCAAAAGAAGTTTAAAGCATATTCGTGTATCGCATCATTTGAAAAAACTTTTGAATATGTAATTTTTTTATCAAAATCAATTTTACCCCAGGAGGAAATAAAACTTTTATTAAAATCCCAAAATTCCAAAAACCAATCTTTGTTTTCGTTAAAATTAAAAAACTCGCCTTTTAGATAACTGTTTATACTGTTAGAAATCATATTTTCAATCTCAAGATTGGCTTTATACCCATCTTGACGGATAATAACTTTAATTGTATCTTTATCTATTTCAAAGTTCGGAAGGAATCTTCGCACATCTTCATACTCAAAATTTTGTTTTCCTGCACCAAAAAATAAATAATAAAAAGTGTTTTTGTTGCCTAAAAAATCTATTTCTTCTGCTACTTCCAATTCTTCTTTTGAATAATTATTTTTTGCAGAATTATCAATATTATTTTTTCCTCTTATCCATAGGTACAAAAACTCTTTATTATACTTAACTTTATTTAAAATATAAATTCCTTTATCTTCTGGAATATTTATATCAACTGTCGCTTTACTTAAATTTTCTATCACATAATATTTGTTCAATAGAACTTTATAGTTAGCTGTTATAGTATTTCCCAACAAAGTATCGGATTTTGCTATAACACTTCCTTCTTCAGCTAAAACTTCATAAAGACTTTTTGGAATTATACTATCAAAAGAAATTGTAAAATAATAATTTGCTAGGTTGTCAAAATTATCTTGCGTAATTTGAAGAATATTGTCTACTGACAAAGAAAAGTTTTTTTCTTCTATATAATATTTTAAAATAACTTTTATTGAGCTTCCATAAATATTAGAAGTTGTGGGGATGGAAATAGTCCAATTAACATAATCTATTGTATAATCAACCCCGTTTTGAAAATAATATAAATCTCCAACATCCGTTGTCACATAACATTCTGCTAAAGAAAGTTTACAACCCGTTGGTAAATTTATACCAGGAATTTCTTGCAACGGTTTATTATTAGTAGGTTTATCGGCAGGCATAACTCCAACCGTTGAAAGCTCTTTGAAAAGCAAGTAAGAAGATTTATTTGAAATATTATTAAAACTTTCTAAATACAATTTTGCGATTTTATCATCTTCCAAATTTGTGGAAAATTTTTCGCCAGGATTTGAAAATTTTATTTTTGTCGGCAAAAGATAAAAAGAATTATCACTTTCACTTAATTTAAATTTTGAAGGAACAAAGCTTGAGTTTAATTTTGTCTCAACAATTTTTCCTTCTTTTAATAAATATTTTATAAGAAATCTTTCTTCGTTTGTGCCTGTAGGATAATCAGGTTTAACAACAATCGTATAAAAATAATTATTAAATTTAATGGTACTTAAAACATTAAAAGTATTATCTAACAAATAAACATTGTTTTTGTCTTCTATATATAAAGAATTAATATTTAAGTTTAAAATATTCTTCCAGCCAGCAAAAAATGAAAAATCTTCGGAAACATCAAACATAAAAGAATATTTTTGAAAAGAAAAAAACAAATTACCATCAAGGTCATTTGTAAGACTATAAAAATTAGAAGAAGTTAATAAATTGCTTTGTATTAAGTTTGTTTGACCTATATCATATTTGTATGAAATAAATTTACAATAATTTATACCAGAGGCAGGTTGGTCAAAAAACTCTCTTGAGATAAACGCTGTACTTTGTATTTCCTTTCTAAAGAAAGAAGTGTCAAAGTCTTCACAATCTGGATCATAAAAAATTATATCAATAATGTTGTTTCCAGTTGCACAAATAGCTAAAAGTTTATCAGCTTGATTTATTGCAACTTTTTTTATAGCTCTAAAATCTGTATAATTTTCATAATCAACATAATTTGCCAAACTATAAGACTCTGTTCCCTTTGGGAAACTTTGCAAAGTTAAATCAGTAAAATTATAAAAATCTTCTGTATAAATAACTCTGGGTTTATTAGAAATGTTTTTACAAATTAAAAATAACTTATCATCAAAAATAACATAATCTTCAAAATCTTTATAATTATTGAGGAAATTGCTAGCGCCTGTTATTTTTTCCCAATAAGTTGTGTCAGTTATTGCACTCCCAAAGTTTTCTAATGAATAATTTGAGGAATTTAATTTCCAATTTTTATAATAATAAACTCCTTCAGAATTAAATAAAAAGAGATTGTTTTTATAAACCATTATTTTTGATTTTGCATTATTAGCAACACTTCCACCAAAAAATTCAAAAATATCAGCCACATTTGGTTTTGCAACTTTTAATTCTGTGGAAGAACTTGTATCATTAGTTGCCACAAATATTTTATCAACAATTTTTGTTTTATTTGTAGAAGGAGCAAACATAGCATTTGCTAGGACATTTATATTTTCTACATCATTTAAAATATAAAAATTATCTAAATATCCTGTAAAACTTTCTAACAAATTTTTATCACCAAAGTAAAAAGTTTCATCAAAATTTGTAAGTGAAAAACCCGTTTCTTTGTTTAAATTTTGTTCTATTGTGTTTATAAATAATTTAATATTATCAACATCTTCATCTAAATTAAGCATAAAAAAGTAATAGTCTGTTGTATTTACAGGATAATTTACATAATATTTTTTTCCAGCATTATCTTCTAAATAAAAAGAATAACTTTCGTAATAAAATTTTAATTGATTTTCAATCTCAAAAATTATTTGTTTATCAACAATATTATCAAATTTTAGAGGAAAATAAATAACAATAGAAGTTAAATTTTCTAAAACAGACTTTAAAGAACTATCGTTTATTGTTATTAAACCTTGTTTATTTGCTTTAAATTTTAAAGCTGCAGTTATAAATCCAGGTTTGCAAGTTTCAATATTTTCATTTATTATTCCTTCAAATCCGTTTATAACATCATTAAAATTATGAGAAGCATAAAGTTCGTTGCCTTTAAATAAAGCAATCGTGTTAGCACCAGAGAATAATTTTTCTGAATAAAACATTCCAACATCGTTTATTTGATTGGAAATAGAAAATGCAGTTGTAGCATAATTCAAATAATCATTTTTTAAACTTTCTATAAGATTTGTATTATAATTTTCTCCATCAAACAAAAATGCTTGCTTTTGATTGAATAAATAATAATTTTTTACAAGTTCCAAATCATCAATTGGCAAATAAAATTTTGAATCTTTTTGCTTATTACAGGAAAGTTTATATTTTGTTGTATAAGCAGGATAAGGAAGTTGAGTTAAATTGCTTGCTTTATAGCAAGTATTTATTTCATTATCTGTTAAGTTTGTATAATAAAATGTAAATTCTTCGTAGCATAATTCTATTCCAACATCGCTTCCGCCAAGAAACAAGCTTGTTGTTTCAGAAATTTGTAATTCTGTGAAAACACTTGTGTATGTTTGAACACCGTTCAAATAAAAGAAAAAGTTATTATTAACTCTTTTTATATATAAATGGTTAAAATTTTCTATATTAAAATCATATATAGATTCCAAAGGAATCACTTTTTCTTTAATAATATCTACATCTTCCTTAATCTCAATTCTTAAAAATTTTGAAGTTTCATTAAAAGATAAAAATATTTTTACATATTCATTTAAACTATTATATAAAGTTAAAATCGGAACATTTTCAATATCATCTTCCGCTTTAAAGAAAAATGAAATTCCAAAGCTTCCTTCATTTAATTTTATTTTTTCTAATTCACTTTCTAAATTAGAATATAAAATTTCAAAAGTTGTTTTTAATATTGTTGTAGGATTTAACTTAACAGCTCCTGTTGAAAATTTTCCAGTGGTAGGACTAATAGTTCCCGTTTCTTTTTCAAAAGAAAAAGAAAAAGTATTGTCATTGAAATATCTTGTGCCAGCTAATAACTCTTCTTCTAATGCCCCGTTAAAATTAAAAAAAGCGGCATTTTTTTGAATTGGGATACTATTAATTTCTTGTGCTGCAGGAAATTCAAAGTTTTCTAAGTTAACTTGCTCAAAATGTAAATTTAAATCAGGATAATCAAAAAGTTCATAATATTTAAAATTCTCATAGAATTGTTCATATTCTTCTTTGGAAACATTATATTCTGCAGGATCAACTTCGTGCAATTCTGAATCTGCTACAAATTCCTCGTAAGTTTTTAATCCATCTAAAAAGGAAGGAATGCGATGCCTCAAAAATTGCCCGTCCAAAAAAGCATAACCAGAAAAAATCAAGATTTTTCTTTCTAAATCTTCAATAAAAAAATTGTCTAACAAATTATAAATAATTGAAAACTTTCCTGTATAATAAAAATCAACTTCTTCATCTAATAATGTGAGTTGTTTTGAATTATTTATTTCATAAACTTCGTAAATTTTTTCTTCGTTGTTTACATAAAATTTTATTTTATCACCAGGCTTTATTATTTTTTCAAAATCAACATCACTAGCGGGATTTAAGTTAACAACTTTTGTATTTATCTGTATGGTCATTGTGTCAACATCTTCATTTATTAAAATGTTTTGTTTTGAATAATAATACCACAAGACGTTTTCGTTTGAAGTTTCAAAAGGTTCAGAAACTTCAAAGCTTTCATTATTATTTATGGAGGTTACAACTTTCTTTTGTGAAGCTATAAAAACTTCATCGCCAGGCTTTAGCACTTGAAAATTGCATTCGCTTTCTGCATAAACAACTTTTGAATTTGCTGTTATCCTTACAGTTCCAACTCCATCTTTTCTTTCCCCATTCTTTATAAGAAAAAATCCTAAACTATTATTTATGTCAGCAAAATCTGTATTTGCTTTATAAAACTTCTGTTGCTCAAAAGAATAATCTGCTAAAACAACAAAAGTTTTTTCGTCAACGTTTACGCCCAAGACTATCTTTAATTCAAAATTTTTTATTTGTTTTTCATTGAATTTTGTAAAAATTCCATTGCCCCACAAGGAATTATTTAAAACTAAATTATGAAAAAGAAATTCCTGGTTTGTATGCAAATGCCAAAGTGGTCTTGCATCAATCGTTGCCGTGTAAGGTTCACTTTCTTGAGGAATTTCCAGCGATTGGTTAAAATTAATTGTATTATATTTGGAATTTAAAATATTGCTAACACCTAAGCCCCACCATTTTATGTCTTTAAATGCCATATTTTTTTCTCCTTAAAAATATAAAATCCAGCAGAAAATTATTTTGCTATTTGCTTCTTTTGTGGTTGCCCCAATATTTTTAATAGAATAAACTAAACCATCCAGCATATTTCCATAATGTTCTCCCTCCGAAGTATCAATAAGCCCTCTTGAACCTGCATCACATCTTAATTCCAATTGTCCTATAGCTAAATTATCATAACAATAGTTTGAGTTTGCGTTATGTTGCGGAAGCACAACTTTTATAGAAAAAGCAGATAAAGTTCTATTATATTTGCTCAAATACAATGTTTTATCTTGTATCGTGTCTGCAGATGTTTGAAAATATAAATTATTTTGTGCAAAATACCCAAAACTTGCAAGAGGTTCTGGTCGTTTTGCATAAATAAATTGTCTATATTTTGCAGAACTATCAAAAACAAAATAACCATTTTCTATGTTTACATTTCTATTTTCACCTTCATATAAAGAAGGCAAAACACTAAAATCATACAAACGACTTTGGTCTTCCGCTATCGCTTGCTCTGTTGGATTTCCAATCGGCACTGTACCACCTAACCTTATTTTTGTTGGATAAAAAGGAAACTGTGCTAAATTGTTTTGTGCATTTGGATTCCATAACATCCCACTTGTTAAGTTTCCAGCGTTATCATAGTATGGCATATTAGTTGGAGGGTTAAAAGCCTTTTTCCATAAATTCGGATCGGCAATATCGCCACTGCCATCAAGTCCTTTTGTACGCCCTGCCCCGCCATCACTTGCAGTGTAGCTAGTCCAGGCTTTTCCAATTTTATTCAAATTCCCTGTTATTAAAAAAGCCAGGGGAATTTTTGCCCACAAAACAACTTTATTGCTTCCTTCCTGGTAATCAACCAGACGTTCTGATTCATAATTTATAGAACCATCTTTGTTAAAATCGTATTTATAGTGCCACATAAATAGTTTGCCTTTTAATTCAGGCAAGTAATCTTGCTTTATTGGTAATTTTGCCCATATTTTATTTCTGTCGTATTTTCCATTTAATCTCTGCCATTCCATTTTAAACTCCTTTCTTTTATATTAAATTGAAGAAAAAACTAAATTTTTTATGTAATAATAATATTGGTTAAATAATTGTGTTTCAACTTCACTTGCTCCTTCTGGCAAGTAAATTTCTCTTAATTCTAAGTTATAAGAACAATTTAAAATCTTTTCTGCTTTTGCGGAAAAGGAAACATCAAAGAAACTTTCTTCTTTAAATTTGCAGCAAAAAACATTCTCAAATGCAAGCATTTTTGTTAAAGTTCTAAAAAAGACTTTTTCTATATAATCTCCTTCACGAGGAAACCAATCATTTTGATGTTTTTTAACGTGTATTCTTGAAGACAAAAGCCCGTTGCGTAATAAATAAGTTCCAAATGTTTCTGCACTTATAAACTTTAATTGTTCTGAAAACGGATTGTTAGAAATTAAAACAGTTCTTAACAATTTTGCACAAATATTTATAACATTATTTAATGCTTCTTGATAAGGCAAAGGATTTCCGTTTTCATCCAAAAGATTGTATTTAACATTATCTTCGTCGCTATATTTACTTAATTGTTGTTTTCTTACAAAATCTGAATAATTTTGTGTTTCAACATTTGTATCTCTAACATTTAAAAATTTAAAAATATTTACAGCATCACTAAAAAAATCTTTTTGTGCTTCTACACTTATTCTTAAATCCAAAATTAAATTGATTGGATAAAAGAATTTTATGTATTTATTAATCGTGATGCTACTTTCGGAAGTTAAGTTTTTATTTTTAGAAGACAATGTAAAACTTATTAAATTTGTTTTGAAATATCTATATTGATTATCATTTAAGGGTAAGTAATAATAAGATGTTCCGCCTCTTTTAAAATGGCAAGGAATCACTCCAAAAATATTTCCATCTGTTGTAATTCCCATCATATCTAAAGAAATTGTATCTAAAAGATGAATATCTTTTGTGTTTTGTATCCAAGAGTTTGCAACAGGATATTCAGGTCTTTTTTCAGGACTAATTGGCGTTAAATAATGATAAATAGAACTTAAAGATCCTTCATTAAAAAAACCTGTGTCATCTGTGAAATATTTATCCCTGTCAAAATAAAATTCTTTTATATTAACATCAAAACCTAAGAGATTAAAAAATATAAAGAAAACTTTTTTTGAACCTTTTAGTTGATATAAAGTTTTTATATTTTTAAGCAGTGAACGAAAAGCTTGATTATCAATCGTCAAGGACAAATCTTGTTTATGAAGTCCAAATAACTCCGCTGTGTAATTTAAAAATTCATCATCAACTTTATCAATATTATATATGTTTTCAATCTTATATAAAACATCATCTAAAAAATCAAGGAGATTTGCCATATTCTCAAAAAGAAAACTTAACTCTTCATCAGCTTCTATAGTCTCCCTATCAAACTTAAAAAAGAAGTTTAGCAAATTTTCTTTCCAAAATGAATTTAAATTTCCAAATTTATATTTAAAATAACAGTTTTTTAAAATGTTTAAAACAATTTCATCATCTGGAACTTCGTAACCTTTTTCTTCCCAAATCTTTGCTTTAAATGTAGAAAAAATAAAAGGATAATTATTGCATGAAAAAATTTCATCAAAACTTTTTGTTTTTTCAAAATCTTGAAGAAACTTTGAAATAATTTTTGAAGAAAAAATGTTAACAAATTCTATAATATTTTCTGTAGAATTTACAGAAAATTTAAAATTGTTAACATAAATAAAATTATTAAAATTTTTATCTTGCAAAAAAATTTGTTGAAGTCTTTGTATTTCTTCCATTTTTTAATCCGTTTTTATTTTTTTAGATTTTGCTTTTTGTAAAGAAGAAAGTTTAGCACATTGTGTAGAAGTACCTGTGCCTCCGTGTGAACAAACGTGTGTATGATTTACTAAGTTATCGTTAAAAAGTTGTTCAAGTTTTGAGAGCAAAGGAACAGTGTCACCCCCATCCTTTATATAAACTTCTTTTGCATCTATAATAAATTTTTTGCTTGTGGTTAAAGTTAAATCTTTATCTTTTTCAATATTAATTTCTGTGTCTTCATTTTGAACAATAATTTTTCCTTCTTTTGCATAAAAAATAAGTTGTTTATTTTTTTTATCTAGTTTTACACTTATTTCGTTATTATCATCTTTTGCCGCAATATAGGAAAAATTATTTTTTGCATCAAAAACTGCTTGAGCTATATCTTTATCATTTTGTGTATTTAAAGTTGTTAAAAGGTTCTCTAAATCCATAAAGATTTTATTTTCAACAGTTTTATTTTCATCAGAAACATCTGCATTTACAATTTCAAAAATTCCTTTTTCTTTCCCGTCATTAAAAAAATTATTAATAACGGTTTTAGTTTTTTTAAAAACATTTTCTACAAGAAAAGAAGAAGGTTTTATGTTTGCTATTTTATCATTATTAATTTCATAATTTAAAGAAAAATCACCTTTTAAATAATTTAAATTATCTCCGTCATTTGCTTTTATTAAAAATTTTAAAGCCTTTTCGGATAATTCTAATTCTGTTCTTTCTCTTTTTTCTTCCACATCAAATTCTGTATCCGATATTTCTTTAAACTCGCTAAAAGGATTTTCTATATTAATTTTAATTTTGTTATTGTTTATATCTACTTTTGTTTGTGTCAAATTTTGTATTTCATCAAAATCTTTTCCAATCGTGAAAGTATTTTTAACATTATTATCTTTTTTGTTTGTGAAAATATTTATTTTTATTCCATTATCATTAAATAAGATAGAGTTATAAAATTGCTTTGTTAAATCAGGTTTTTGAAAATTGTTAATATCATCAACGGTTATGTTTTTTCCCGATTTAAAAGGCTCATCCTTATAATTCCCTATATCAGAAAAATTCTTTTCATCTTCATTTGTTTTTAAAATGTTTACTATTTTTCTTTTATAAATTTCAATTCCGTTTCTATCAATGATTATCAAATTTTCTGTAGGTATTTGCTCCGCATCTCTTTCAGCAATGTTTGTATATTTTTGTTTTATAATAATACTGTTTTGCCTAAAAGGTTTATCAAAAGTGTTATTAATGGCTTCGTGATTTTTTATATCTTTTTTTTGTGTAGATTTAAAAGGATAACTTCCGTCTTCGTTTTTTATCGTAGTTTCTTCTCGTTGTGCAAAAGGAGATGGAAATTTAAAAGGCAAAGGAAAATCTTTTATATCTTTATCAGAACTTTCTTCAAATTCTGTGTATCCTTCATTTGTGAAACCAATAAGCACTGCATTATTTGTTTCAAAATTATCAAAAACTGGCATAACATAACAAAAGCTATAAAGAGCAGGAACAACAAAGATTCCTGTATCGTATGTTGCAAAACTTGAAGGACAAGCAACTTCCACAAATTGCAGTTTTGAAATATAGGTTTGCATTTTTTTAAAAAAATTATTATCGTTTTTTAAGTCAATTTTATCTAAATAAAAATATTCTTTATTTTCTTTTAAGAATTTTATAAAATGCTGATCGGGGAGAATACATTTTATTTTTCCTGTTAAATAAAAGCTCTCAACATCAACAACAAAAGCTAAATATATATTTTTTTTTAACATAAAATATTTCCTTATTTTTATATTAAAAATAAATAAAAAATGCTTTTTTGGACAAAAAAAAAAGTGGAACAAATCCACTCTTTTTTAAAAAAATTAAATAGTTTCTTCTATTAATTTTAATAAAGCAGAAAACATTTCTCTTTGTTTTAAAGTAAATAAACTTTCTATTTCTTTTGTTTTTTTGGAAAAAATTTTAATTTTTTCTCTATAATTTTCCTTATCAGTTTCCGAAGTTGAAGTTCGTAAATAACAAAAATTTTCTACAAATGCAACAAAATAATATAAAAAAATTAACTCTATACTTTTTGCTTGTTTTTCTTCTGAAGCTTCAATTTGTAAAAGATATTTTGGTTCTTCTTCTTTTTGCTCTTCTCGCAACTTCTTTGTTAAAGAAGTTATATCATAATTAAAAAAGCAAGCAGCAATAAAAACATATAAAGTGTAGTATTTAATTTTTCTTGACCATTCTACTTTTTCCGCTCTTAATATTTTTTTTTTAATTTCTTTTATTAATAAAAAAATAAATTTTATAATGGTACTTTCTTCTCCAATTATTCCATAAAAAATTATTTTGGAATAACGGTAGAAATTGTCTTCTGTAAGCTCAATCTTATCTAAAAGAATGAGAGAAATTTTCGCATAAAGCTTGCAAACAATTTTTGATTTTGGAGCAAGCATTAAAAGTTCAAGAGCTTTTCTTAATTGCTCTTTTTCTACAGGAGTATATTTCTTTTTTATCAAAGGAAAATGTTTTTTAAACAACGGATCAAAAAAACCAATAAGTTCTTTTGGCTCTATATATTTTTCTAATTCTTCTTTTTTCACAATGCCCCCAATATTTTTTCTTTCTTCATTATAAAGTACTTAAAATATTTTAATTTTTAAAAAATTATTTTTTAAAAAATTCTTTGGCATCTTTATGGC
>ENA-UOYA01004071-UOYA01004071.1-activated-sludge-metagenome-genome-assembly--contig:-NODE-4071-length-12567-cov-7.175272_pt1 | contig 12567 bp, 11 predicted proteins | sample MGYA00238163_ERZ764804 | MGnify/ENA primary metagenome ERZ764804 (study PRJEB28919, sample SAMN05720223) | activated sludge metagenome | isolation source: Anaerobic digester | place: Hong Kong...
AATGGCGGCATTTTCTACGAATTTGTGAAAGCCGATGAAATTTTCAACGAAAATCCGGAGCGTATTTACTTGGCTCAGGTAGAATTGAATGTAAACTATGCCATTATCCTCAATACCAATGCGGGTTTGTGGGGCTATAATATTGGCGATACGGTGAAATTTGTTTCGCTGGAACCGTTCCGCATTGTGGTGACCGGTCGCACTAAACATTTTATCTCTGCATTTGGCGAGCATGTGATTGGGGAAGAGGTAGAATATGCCATTCTGAAAGCGGCTGAGGAAGAAGCTGTCTCTATTATGGAATTCACCGTGGCACCGAATGTAAGCCCGGAACAAGGGAAATCCTTTCATGAATGGTTTGTGGAATTCGATAAGGAACCTATTGACATGGAACGCTTTGCAGAAAAAGTGGACAAATACTTACAAACGAAAAATAGCTATTATTTCGACCTGCGGGAAGGCAACATTTTAGATCGCCTGAAAATCCAAAAATTGCAAAAAAACGCTTTCACAGCCTATATGAAAAGCGAGGGAAAGCTAGGCGGGCAAAATAAAGTACCCCGTTTGGCCAACGACCGCAAAATTGCGCAAGGGCTAATTCCGTTCGTTATTGCTTAAACTTTTTACTTTCGCAGACTAAAATAACATAAGACCTCAGCGCCTTTGGGAACTTTCCACAACGGCATCAATTAAAAAACAAATCATGATTCGAATACTTTATCTCTTTCTTGGCCTCTCTATATTAATTACATTACACGAATTAGGTCACTTCATTGCTGCACGCTGGTTTAAAACACGAGTGGAAAAATTCTACTTGTTTTTCGATTTCCTTTTCCCTTTCCCGGGTGTGATGAACTTTCCTCTTTTCAAAAAACAAATCGGTGAAACAGAATACGGTTTAGGTTGGTTCCCGTTTGGCGGCTATGTGAAAATTGCCGGAATGATAGATGAAAGCATGGACGAAGAAGCCATGAAATTACCGCCAAAACCGGATGAATTTCGTTCGAAACCAGCCTATCAACGGTTAATCATAATGTTAGGAGGTATTATTGTGAATGTATTGCTCGCATTCTTCATTTACGCCATGATTTTATGGAAAACGGGTGAAGAATCAATTCCAATGAAAAACGCACAATATGGATTCGTATGTGATTCGTTAGCGCAAAGCATTGGTTTGAAAACAGGCGATAAATTCTTAGGCTACGACAATAAAAAATTCGAAGATGCGACCATTCCGGTGGTGAAAGACTTGTTATTAGATAACGCCAAAGTATTGCACATCGAACGCGAAGGAAAAACGATGAATATCAATATTCCGGAATCAGTGTACAAAGCCATTATAGCCGGTGAAGGGAAAACTTCGTTTGTAAAACTGGCTTTCCCGAGCGAATTGGATTCCATTTTACCGGAATCGCCATTACACAGCTTGGCGCAGAAAGGCGACAAAGTGATTGGTTTGGCCGGACAGCCAATTCAATTCTTCGCAGAAATGGGTAACATTTTACAACAAAACAAGAACAAAGAAATCGACATTCAGTTATTGAGAAACAACACCGATACGATTGCAGGCAAAGTAAAAATTGGCGATGATGGCTTATTAAAAGTAGCAGCAAAAGACATCACTACTTATTTCAAAATTGAAAAGAAAGAATACAATTTGCTCACTTGCTTCCCTGCAGGAGTTTTGCATTCATGGCATATTCTAAGAGATTATGTAAAACAATTTCGCATCATTTTCTCGCCTGAATTAAAAGGCTACAAACAATTAGGTGGCTTTGCGGCTATTTCGAAATTATACCCCGATACATGGAACTGGTTGGCATTCTGGAACAGCACTGCCTTCATTTCTATTTTATTAGCCTTCATGAATCTATTGCCTATTCCGGCTCTTGATGGTGGTCACGCACTTTTCACAGTGGTGGAAATGGTGACCGGACGAAAACCTAGCGATAAATTTTTGGAGTATGCCCAAATGGTAGGGATGGTGCTTCTGTTCGGATTAATGATTTACGCGAACGGAAACGATTTGCTAAAATGGTTTGTCCATAAGTAATTACTAACTATTGAACAACATATTTCTTTCAAACCAAAACCAATTTTTATGAAAGGATTTTATCATGTACCGGTGGCCAAAAACGAACCGGTAAAACAATATGCACCGGGCAGTCCGGAACGTGCAGAATTACAAGAGAAATTAAAAACAATGCGTGCTGAAGTACGCGATATTCCAATGTATATTGGAGGGAAAGAAGTACGTGACGGTGAAAAAAAATCGTTACATCCGCCACACGATCATCAACATCTTTTAGGCTATTACTATAAAAGCGAAAAACAACATGTTTCGCAAGCAATTGATGCAGCACTTGCCGCAAAATCAGCATGGGCGAATTTAAGTTGGGAACAACGCGCTTCCATATTCCTTAAAGCTGCTGATTTAATTGCCGGTCCGTATCGTGCCGAGTTGAATGCCGCGACAATGTTGGGCCAATCGAAAAATGCATTTCAAGCAGAAATAGATTCGGCTTGTGAAATCATCGACTTCTTGCGTTACAACGTGCAGTTCATGACGCAGATTTACGCCATGCAACCGGAATCATCGTCAGGTATGTGGAATCGTACAGAATGGCGACCATTAGAGGGATTTGTGTATGCACTCACTCCGTTTAACTTCACTGCCATTGCAGGTAATTTACCTACAAGCTGTGCATTGATGGGCAATGTAGTCGTTTGGAAACCATCGAACACACAAGTTTATTCTGCTCATGTATTAATGAAAATATTCCAATTAGCTGGGGTGCCGGATGGCGTAATTAATTTGATTTACCCAAGTGGTCCGGATGCAGCAGATGTTATTTTCAAACACCGCGACTTCGCGGGTATTCACTTTACAGGATCAACAGAAGTATTCCAAAATATTTGGCAAACTATTGGCAACAATATCCATTTATACAAGTCGTATCCGCGCATAGTGGGCGAAACCGGTGGAAAGGACTTTGTGATTGCGCATCGTTCTGCAGATCCGCAGGCGGTTTCTGTTGCATTGTCGCGTGGAGCCTTTGAATATCAAGGACAAAAATGTTCTGCCGCATCTCGCGCTTACGTTCCATCGAACATTTGGGAAACCGTAAAAGCATCAATGATAGCGGACTTGAAAACCATGAAAATGGGACCTACAGAGGATTTCAGCAATTTCATCAATGCCGTGATTGACGAAAAATCGTTCGACAAATTGGCTAAATACATTGATAATGCTAAGACCGACAGTAATACTGAAGTTATTGTAGGAGGTAACTACGATAAATCGAAAGGCTACTTTATAGAGCCTACGGTAATCCTCGCCAAAGATCCGAAATATGTAACCATGTGTGAAGAGTTATTTGGTCCGGTGTTAACGATTTATGTGTACGATGAAAACCAATTTGAAGAAACACTAGACTTAGTTGATTCCACTTCGATTTACGCGTTAACGGGAGCCATTCTTGCTAACGATCGCTATGCAATTGAATTAGCAACAAAGAAATTGCAGAATGCTGCGGGTAACTTCTACATCAACGATAAACCAACCGGTGCTGTGGTAGGACAACAACCATTTGGCGGAGCAAGAGGCTCAGGAACTAACGACAAAGCGGGTTCTATGATTAACTTGTTACGTTGGGTGCAACCGCAAACCATTAAAGAAACATTTGTTTCTCCGGTAGATTATCGCTACCCGTTTTTGGGATAAATACAAAACAACAACAATGGAAAACTGGGTTGTACTGGCGCTGCTTTCAATGTTCTTTGCGGGACTAACATCAGTGTTAGCTAAATTCGGCTTGAAAAATGTAAGTGGCGATATTGCCCTTGTGGTGCGAACAGCCGTGGTATTTGTTTTTGTGATTATCAATTCGTTTGTACTAAAGCAATATGGACAAATGAGTTCGCTGACCTCGCGTGATGCCCTGTTCTTAATCCTTTCAGGTATTACCACTTCTCTCTCGTGGTTGTTTTATTATCGCGCGATTAAAATTGGGAACGTGTCGTCCATTGCCGCTATCGACAAAGGAAGCATTGTGGTAACCATTATTTTATCAGCTATCTTTTTGCATGAAGTGCTAACATGGAAAGTAATTGTAGGCGCTTCGATGATTGTAGGCGGATTGTTTGTATTGATTTCATAACGTATGGACGCGAACGAAAAATTACGATTAGATAAATACTTGTGGGCCATACGGCTTTTCAAAACACGCACACAGGCTTCAGATGCTATTGCCAACGGAAAAGTGAAATGGAACGGAGTGGATGTGAAAGCATCCCGACAAGTGCAAATTGGCGACCAATACGAAATTAAACGCGAGGCCGGTTCTAAACAATTGATTCAAGTGGTAAGCCTCATCCATACACGTGTTCAATTCGAAGAAGCAATCAAATGCTACGTAGATTTAACATCAGACGAAGAAAAAAACAAACGTCTGCAACGCTCTGCTTTTGTGTATCACACCGGCAAACGATTAAGTAAGCAAGGCCGACCCACAAAAAAAGACAGAAGAGGTTTGGAAGGATTGGGCGGAGAATAATTTTAGCGACTTTAAAATACTGCAGCCAAAGGTTTTGCACGATCACCTCTTTTATTTGCAGCGAATTTAAAGCCGTTATTTATGGCATACATAGGGTTGACCAGACAAACAAATGTTGCTTCATACCATTTGAAACCATTCTTAGCCATTGCTGTTGTGGCAAAGTGGAATAATTCGCCTAATAGAATTCCAACACAAGGGGTAACCACCAAATCTTGAATACTAGGCTGCTCGAAACCCGCTTCAAGAACATATTCCCACATTACACTATGTCCAATACAAAACAGCGAAGACTGCCACACATTGGCCCCTTGCGAACGAATGGCATTATAGGTGTATGCACCCTGATAGGGATGACCCAAATAGTTGATATACCAGGCATCTTCATCTACAACCGGTGGCCGAGTGAAGGCTCGCTTATAATTTTCGCCAAGTTGCAAATGCGATTTATCCCAATGGCTAATGTTTTCCGGCAGTACAAATAGCAATCCAAAACTGGAAGCCTCTGCTGCGAAAACCAAACCGGAACCTCTTAAAAACTTCCTTCCGAACGAAGCATGCGCATTACGAAGTATTATTCTGTCTTGCGTATCAATAGTAGGTAAATAGTGACGAAACACTATCCCTTTCTTGGGAATACTATCACCAAGAGCAACAGACGAGTACGAGACACATATCCATATTAAAACAATGAAAATTCTACTCGATATCATCCAACAAAATTGTAGTATATTTATCTATTCTAAATATGATTCTAGTCAATAGAAGCCATTTTACATCCTATATAAACATCTTGATATGCCATTCGCTCAACACCGCAGATTACATACCTTTTTCATGATGAATGTATTTGCCTGTATGGGCTTATCTACGGAAGTAGTATTTACGGCCCTCATGAGCGTAATCAACCAAGAACCTCATTGTGGCAAACCTTTAATTGCATTGGCAGGATATACCTACGTTTGGATGGTTTTCATTTATGCATCCATTCCGCTGCTGGGTTATTTCTTTTTTGATAAAATAAAACACCGTCCGCTTTTTGTTCGACTTTTAACCTATACCGTATTTGTATATGTAATTGAATTTTTTTCCGGTTTATTATTGCGAACACTCACCGGAAGCTGCCCGTGGGAATACACCACAGGCTTTCATATTTTGGGATTAGTTCGTTTAGATTACTTCCCGGCATGGATGTTCTTTACCTTCTTGGTAGAGAAGTTGTATGTGTTTATGAATGAAAGGGTGATACAATAAACACTATTTAAATTCAATATACTGATGTTGGTCGCCTGCCACCTCCCCGCCTCCAACATGGTCGGCAGGGATGCCAACCAACAACACATGGAGTCTAGAAAATAATTTCCAATGAAACGAAATGCCGCGTGCGCGATTGAAGTGAAAATCCTTTGTACCGCTTCATAGCGGGACAAAGATTGAAACGGAAAGCGCGGTATCACGCCCAAAAAGGGTTTTAAAAAGGAATACTGCTTCGTTGCTTTTACTTCATTCAACAAATCAGCATCAATCGTGTTTGTCCGCTTTTCTCTACCGGTGCACGGTGAACACAAGGTGGGACTTGAAGTTCGGGATGATCTATGGCTAATCGCCATAGGTGACCTAAGCCTAAGCTGATGAGGTGCGCATCAGGCTTTGCCTGATAATGCAGATCAAAAAAATGTTCCGTTAGAAAGTTTTCAAACCCTTCATCGGGACCATCATATAGCTTTTTGAGTTCAGCGCGTATTTCGGGAATCAACACTTTTTGCTCTGCTTCAGCATTAGGGATTATTTCGCTGGAATCGCCATAGTAAGTACATAAAAACGTATCCGTTGGTATTGGCGAGCGATCTACATGAAAGGAGTACACATCGGTTGGGAAAAACGGGTATGCATCGTCTCTGTTGTAGCACTTAATCAGATTAAGAATTGGCGCTGCACCATGCGATTTTAAAGCCTTTAAATCATCCAAAATAATTTCGCGTGCCAACTGCCCTTCTGCACTTAACTGAAGATTTAATAACATCGCTTCGCTAAGTTCTACTATGTTTTCGTTTAATTCAACACTATTCACAATCTCAGCAAAATTCCCTTCGAGTTGTCGTTTCCAGCAAATCGCATTCACGTTACCATGATAAGGTATTGAAACTAGTTCCTGAAAATTAGCAACAGCGTGAGTTTGATATTCAGAAGGCGACAAATCTATCATACGCATTAAGGTAACATGAACAGTGAAAGTACACTCAAAAACAGGGATGACAAATCATTAATGCGCTTATTCAGATTAGTGGACGAAGTATATTGATATCGCTTAACAACGAAGATCACAAAAGTGAAACCCTTACTTGGAATTATCTAAAATCGCTTTCTCTACTTCTTGCTCGCTGGCTAAACCCATAAAGCGCCAAACCTCTTTGCCTTGTTTGTATAGTATCAACAATGGAATACTGTTGATGTGCATTGCATCTGCTAATGCGGTGTTTTGGTCTACATCAATAGCTTTTAATTCCACTAATGCGCTGTGCCTTTTGGCTAATTTCTCTACTATAGGCTTTAACTTCTTACATGGTCCGCACCAAGTAGCGTTGAAATCCACCAACACCAATTTATCTTTGGTTACGGCTTTTAAATAATCATCCATAGATAAACCGCCACCACTGCTTGACGCACCGCTCTCAACAGGCTTTCCTGCACCAGTCCAAGCCAAAATCCCACCTTCCATATTGTATACTGTTTTGAAACCTTTAGACGCTAACAAATTGGCAGCGCCTGTGCTTCTTCCACCGGAAAGACAATACACAAAAACAGGTTTTGTTTTGTCTAACGATTCGATACGTTTTTCGAAATCATCTCCATTGTAATCAATGTTCATTGCGTTGCTCAAGTGGCGTTCACTGAATTCACCCGGTGTTCTCACATCTAACAAAATGGCATCTTTCGTGTCTGCCAATTTCTTCTCAAATTGCTCAACAGGAATTTTCTGATTGCCTTGTCCGTTCGAACAAGAAAAAAACGTAAGTGCCGACACCAATAAAATAAGAGATAAGCGCATCATGAATAACGGTTTAATGAATTAAAGTAATACTCGAACAAATCGAAAGTAGTGCATTTTTCTAAAATTTGCCGGAACAATTGTTACCGATCCGTTTACTGTTTCAATCGAGGATCCATAGCATCTGCCAATCCTTCTCCAATTAAATTGAAAATAGTAACTGTAATGAAAATGGCAAAACCAGGGAAAATGGCTAACCACCATGCCGAAACATCACTTCGCGAGGCAGATAATAAACTCCCCCATGTAACTTCTTCAGGAGCAACACCAATACCCAAAAACGAAAGACTCGATTCAGTAAGAATAGCTCCGGCAACACCAAAAGCAATAGTAATCAATACGGAAGTTAAAGAATTCGGAATAGCATGTTTGAATATTACTCTTGCTTCGCTTAACCCTAAAGCTTGTGCCGCTTCAATAAACTCTAAACTTCTAACCTTAAGAAGCTCTGCACGAACATATTTTGCTATACCTGTCCAGCCCAAGAAACCAATAACAATCATGGTTACAAAAATAGAAGGCTTACTCATAATGGCAGAAATAGAAAGTAACAACAAAAGCGTTGGTACAGATACCATTACTTCAATTAAACGCGATATAAGGATATCCATAGGAATGCTTACCTGTGTTCCGAGGAATGGAATTTTCTTTAATGGCATTACCAATACATTGGCAATAATCATGAAAACAAAAAACACAAATAAACTAATGAGCAACTGAATAAAGAATGAACCAACACTTGTAGAAAGCGCATCAGACAATACATAACTTCTTACCATAAAAGCATAGAAAACACCTAAAGCAAAAAATAAGAGATTCATGTAAATTCGAATACGGCTCATTTTCAATTTAGTATCGCCATAATAACCGGCTAACGATCCAAGCAATATGCCAATAACTACTGCGATAGACATAGATATAACGCCAACCATCATGGCAACACGCGTTCCCTGAATCATACCACTCATTACATCACGACCCAATTTATCGGTACCTAGAAAATGTTTAAATCGGAAAGAAGGAACATCTTGTTCATCAAATGGACCTTTAAAATTATCGTTTTTCAAATCTTGATATTGCGGTGAATAGGGAATCAGCGGCAACAAAGCCCAATCATAGTTTAATGAATGCCAATCCACGTTGGCTATATCTTTGGGCCATTTAGCAATACCTAAACTTACACCATAACTTTTGGCAATTGGAAAGTATGTATTTCCTTTATAGCTACAGGCAATTGGCTTATCGTTCGACAAAAAATCGGCAAACAATCCAATAAATACTATCACAAAAATGAAGCGTAACGACCAAACAGCCATTTTATTTTTTCTGAACTGACGCTTTACAATTGCGCTATAGCTTTGATCGAGCGTTTCGCTAATCTGTTTTATATTTTGAGCTGACATATTAGTTCACAATTATTTATTAAAAGAAATACGTGGATCAACCACGGCATACAAAATATCGGCTACTAAATTGCCTATTAATGTAAGTACTGCCGAAAGTAACATCACCGTAAACACCATCGGGTAATCTCTAGCCACTAAACCTTCAAAAGAAAGTTTACCCATGCCGGGAATGGCAAAAATATTTTCAATGATAAATGCTCCGGCAATAGCTGAAGGGAAAATGCTAGCAAAAATAGTGATGATAGGAATAAGTGAATTTCTGAACGCGTGTTTCCAAATAATTTTGCCTTCGGCTAAGCCTTTTGCCTTGGCTGTACGAATATAATCTTGACGCAAAACGCTTAACACTCCGCCTCGCATTTGGCGCGACAAATAAGCCCATGAACCATACGTTAAACAGATAATCGGTAAAATTAAGTGAACTGCGCGTTCTGTAAACACTTCCATGTTAGACATAGATGGATCAACTTCTCCCAAACCAAACGTAGGGAAGAAATTCATACCATATTCATCGGTAGTTAAGAACGTAATCATCAATGTTGCAATCCAAAATACAGGTAAAGAATTAAGCAAGAACAACAAGAAGGTAACTATATTATCTGCGAAGCTTCCTTTTTTGCGTGCGCTCCAAACCCCAAGCGGAATGGCAACTACATAAGCTAAAACAATACTAATTAAATTGAGCAATAACGTCCACGGCAAAGCGTCTTTCATTTTAGACCAAACCGGACGTTTATCTAAGTATGAAAACCCAAAATCGCCTCTAAGAAAACCCGCTGTTTGTCCGGGTTGCTCTTCTCCAAAGAAGTACGGCTTATCGCCAAACAACCAACGATGGAATTGGTTATTTAATCCGTAAAAGTGAATGGCCGGAATAAAATTCTTAGTGTTTGCCGTTTCCGTTTTCACAGTTGAATAAGACTGTTGCAGCGAGGCAATCTTTGCCGCTACAGAATTGAAATTAGGAGATAATGTAGTGGCCGTTTGCAACGTTTTAAGAGAAGCTTCAATTTCATCATCTTTACTCAATGTAAACAATCTGTTGATTTCGCTATTCAATGTACGACTGCCTTCAAATGTTGTTGAATCTTGTTGCACCTTATACATTTCAAACTGAACGGCCTTGATATTTGCGTAATAAGCCTCAATTTTATCCCAGTTACCGTATTTGGCGATCAACCGAGAGAGATTTTCGCGTTCCGGTTTTTTGGTGTACTTATAAAGTGTATCAGGAGTGGCCACTGTTGTTAAATCGAAATAAAAGGCAGGAAGATGTAATCCCATTTTTTCTGCCATTTCATGGTAAGCCTTTTCACCGGCAATTTTTTCAGATGTTTGCCCGGCCTCGCCTCCATTATCCTTATTCCCTAAGGCTAATTTTACGGGATCACCCGGAGCCATTTTACTTAATGCGAATGTAACCAATGCAATAATTGCAAGCGTAGGTATGAAATAGACAAATCTTTTGAGTACGTATTTAAACATGTTGTTTTCTATAATGCCCAAAAATATGTTATTCAGCGTAACAAACTAATTTTTTTTATAGACAATAAAAAAGGGTTGTGACACTCATGCCACAACCCCAGTTTTGAGTGTAAAACCCGATTAATTAAGGAGCGATTGCTTTAAATTCATTCAAATTGAAACCCGGATTGATCATATGCGGCTCCACTTCAAATGTTTTGCTGGTCGCAATTCTGTTCTTAGGATAAAACATAAATACTACCGGTTGCTCATCAGCTAACATTTGTTGGAATTTTTTGTACAATTCAATTCTGCGATTATCATCTAATGTTGAACGCAATTCTTCAATTACTTTATCCGATTCAGCATTACCGAAATTAGGATAATTGCTTCCGCCATTCACTGCCGATTTTGTATGCCACAATTGATATGGATCTGAAACTCTTCCAGGAATTGTCCAACCGCCCATATTCAATTCGAAATCAAATTTATCCATCTCTTGCAAGTAAACAGTCCATTCACGCTCAACGATATTCAAATCGATACCAACTTTGCGTAATTGTTCTTTGTACATCAACGCCTGTTGTTTAGCAATATCATTTCCTGAAGGCATTTTGATATCCAAATTGAACTTTTGCTTGTTTTTATCTAAAAACCCATCACCATCGGTATCAGCCCAACCTGCTTCTGTCAATAACGTTTTTGCCATTTCTACATCATACGTTACCGGCTTGATATCCGTATTAATAAATTTTGTTTGCACTGCGTGAACAAAAGTATTGGCTAGTGTTCCTTCGCCATTGCTAATTGTTTTGTTGATTTGATCTCTATCGATTGCATGAGCAATTGCTTTTCTTACACGCACATCTTTCAATTTTTCTTTACGCATGTTGAAACCAAGATAGCTGTAGGAAAGACGATCTTTTCTTACTAAATTAAATTTATCGACAAACGATTTATTACCTTCCAATTCTTTAAAACGTTTTGCATCAATACCATCGTAAGCTGATAATTTGTCGTCTTTCAATGCCGTGAAAGCGGTGTTGTTATCCGGAATTACTTTTAACACAATTTTATCGGGATATGCCCAGAAATCACGCTGATCGGCATATTTATCGCCCCACCAATTTGCTTTACGCTTAATAACGATTTCCTGACCGGTAACCCATTTTTCCAATTTATATGGACCAAACCCTGAAATAAACGCTGTATCACGTTGATATTTTTCAGAATTGAACTCTTCAGCAAATTTGATGATATCTGCATCGCCTTTCAATTTTTCGGCATTTGTCATCAAGTCTTTAATTGTGAATTTGCGCATGATTTTTTGAGGATCGTACACATATTCCGGCAAACAACGATAAAATGCAAATTCAGTAATCTTGAAATATTGTTCTTTACAGAAAACAGTGATTTTTCTATTGTTTGTGCTATCTAATTGAATATCGCCTAACCAAGAATAGTAGCCTTTCAAATGCTCGCAATTAGTTTTAGGGTTGATGATCGATTTAATCGTAAAAAGATAATCATCGCCAGTAACCGGTGTTCCATTGTCCCATTTGGCATCATCTTTAAATTCGAAATTAATTTTCATTCCGCCTTTAAATTCGCCTTCTTTAATTTCCTCAACAACGGGTGCTCCTTTCAACAATACATTGGTTAAGTCGAATGTTTGTGGATTCATCCCCTGAATTCCTCCAAAAATCAAATCATTTACAATAGTTGCATTTGCAGAAGAAGAGTTGATAGGATTCAACATATCCGGGTCAGCCGTTTCGCGGTATACCACCACGCCTTTCGCAACACTTTTTTGCTTCCCTTTGCAATTCGACAATATAAGTCCGGCTGCAATAGCCATAGAAAAAACAAATATTTTCTTCATAGTGATAAATTAGACGGGCAAAGTAAATTATTTATCCGAAAAAATCGAAAACTGATTTATTGAAACTTATTTTCAGAATTATTGTTCTAGCAGGATGAAAACTATTCTCGTTACCGGAGCCAGCGGACTAATTGGCCAAAAGCTTATAACCCTATTACTAGAAAAGAATTATGCTGTAAAAACACTCACCCGCAAACCCTTTGAAACCGA
>ENA-UOYA01004076-UOYA01004076.1-activated-sludge-metagenome-genome-assembly--contig:-NODE-4076-length-12551-cov-27.632923_pt1 | contig 12551 bp, 11 predicted proteins | sample MGYA00238163_ERZ764804 | MGnify/ENA primary metagenome ERZ764804 (study PRJEB28919, sample SAMN05720223) | activated sludge metagenome | isolation source: Anaerobic digester | place: Hong Kong...
ATTGACGCTGCTCTAGCAACGTTAGCAACAGCTCCATAATTATGGCTAATATTAATGTAAAAATAATCTTTACTAAAGATTGGGAAACACAAAAGAAAAACGATGTTGTAGAACATTCTAAAGACATTGCAAGAATTTTTGTTGAAAAACTAAAGGTAGCAGATTATTATGACGGCAATACGCCTAAACCTGCAAAACAGAACAAACCAAAAGAAGATAAATAATGCCGCAAATAATCACAAGTTCTAAATTTAACAATGCCAACGAATTAAACATTCCTTTGGCCGCTGACTTCATATCAGACAATCCATCATTGCAAACGCCAAGCGCGAAAGCTTTTTTGGATAGTCTATGTATCAAGTACGAAAAAGAGCTTTTGATTAATGCGCTAGGTTTGGTTCAGTATAACGCTCTTCAACTTGCGTTAGCGGACATTGATAATCCGACTAACGTCAAGTATAAAAAGTTAGTTCAGGGCGATGAGTACGACGGCAAAATTTGGATCGGGCTAAATAGCGATTATTCGCCAATAGCTTGGTTAGTTTTACAGCAGTTTCTCATCGCTCAGAGCCAACAACTCACAGGAGTAGGAGTTGTAAATGTACAACCGGAAGTCGCTCAGCTTGTTTCGCCTAAATACAGAATTGCATTAGCAAACGCTGCATTTATTAAATCGTATCAATTAGGGTATTTAGAATACCCAATAATAAGCCATGATGGTATGTTTGTAGATTGGTATGGTTGTAATAATAATTCAGCGTACGTTAGTCTGTATCAGTATTTAGTTGACAAGCAAGCAGATTTTAGTATTGACTTTTTCAGACCATACGAAACACATAATTCGGCAGGAATATGATAATTTTTGAAGATGAAATGTCTAAGATAGTAGGAGCGTTGCCGCCAATTACTCGCGGTGAATTAAGCGCACCTATCAATTTTAGTTGGGGTACTGAAGAAGTATTGGCTAAGTATCTTGCACTCAAAAAACGTCCAAGTTTCCCGCTAATTTGGCTTGTTGAAGGACAAGACACGAACGACCTCAGAGAGCCAAGTGTAACACGCAACGCTCGATTGGTTATTTTATACGAAAGCGGAGCACCGGATGAGTTCAATGCGTATCAACACGCCAACGGTTTTGATAATATTTTACAGCCTATCTGTGATAACTTAATCATAGCATTAAAACAAAGTGGTATAAGCCGAATCAACGACAAAGAAATCAAGACGCAAAGAGTAAAAAACTACTCGATGCTCAATGCTAAAAAATCGTTGATTTACGTTTGCAACGCTATTGTTTTTGATGCTGAAATAACGTTTATGGCAGGGTTCTGCATAAACAATAATATTCAATTTAACACTTAAAACCATAAATATGGCAATTTTAGTAAATCAAAAAGACTGCGCTACATCGCGCAAAAATTTAGGTGTGCCAGACTGCATTATCAATAATGGCAGAATTACCGGTATGATTCCGGTTTCTCCAGATTGGTCTGTTAACATTTCAAGCGACACGCTTGATTTAGCAACTGTAAACGATTGGGTTCAAGACGGAACTTTTATTCCTATCCTTGGAGCTGTTGAGGTAGCGAACAATACACCAGACGCAACTACAGAAGAGTATCAAGGCGGAACAATGTCAGTTGTTCGTAATGGACTACCGCAATTCACTTTCAAATTCTTGAAAGGTTGGTCATACGCTCGCGCATTGTACTCAATGAACAGCTTTCAGGCTTATAAACTACTTTTAGTATTTGAAGACGGAAGTATTGCGGGTGCGCTTGACGGAACTACTTTAAGCGGTTATTCACTCGGAATGCTCAACACTGGAACATATATGCATACTGACGGCTCTGCTAGCGGATATGTAAATACAGTTGTTCAGCTTACAAGCACAGACGAGTACAATTTGAACACGGCTGTTATCGACAAATCAGTTTTAGGATTCAACGCAAACAATTTGCTACCTATTACAGACATAGTTATGACCGGTCGCGCTGATGTTTCAGAAGGAAAAGTATATTTTAAAGCTAAATTTGCGATGAATGAAGCCTCTCAGCTTTTAGGTATTGCAATAGCTAATTTAAGATGCACCATTGACGGAACGCCAGATACTATTACATCGGGTACATTGTCTTATAACTCAACCACAAAAGAGTGGGAGTTTGAAACGACAACAGCCTTCACCACATCAAGTTCTATTGTTGTCCAATTGTATGATTCGAGCAACACCATTGCAGTGGCTAAAATTGGTACTCGCTACTATGTAGGAGCGACAAGCGCAATTACACCCGTAGCATAGTTGTAATTTAAAAAACTTGTTTATATTTGTACAAGTCATAATCTGACCTACTAAAAAACATGGATGAGAATGCAATCAATTAATTTTGGTTGCATTTTTTAATTTAAAGCAATATGAAACAGCTAGAGATTTTCGGAAAAATAATATTTGAAAGCGATGCAGACGCATGGCTAAAACTATGTAAAGACCAAAAGCGTGAGTGGATTTTAAAGCACACAGAGCAAAGAAATGAGCAGTTAATTGACGAGTTTATCAATAATCCAAGCATAAGCAAACAGTGCGGTTGTATCGACTGCGGAAAAAACAAAAAACAAAATGAGTCCAGCGGAGTATCAGAAGCGGCTTCAACAGATAGCCAACCAGCCAGCAATGGAGCAGCTAGTATCAGAAATAGTACTAAGCGACCAAAAGCAGCTAAAAGCAAGAAAAATTGACGAGTGGGAGCAAGGCGTAAGGCCGGACGGTGATAAAATTGGGACGTATCGCGACCATGAGTATGCAATATTCAAAGACCATATAAACCCGCGCGCAAATGGCTATGTCGATTTATTGCTCACAAGACAAACAGCCAATAGTTTGTTTGTGCATAAGGGTTCACAATCGCGAGGCTTTATTTTCGGGATGAATGACCGTTATAACCTTGTCGGTAAATACGGCCTTGACATTCTAGGGCTTAACGAAGAAACATTTTTCAAAAGACAAGATGAGATTTATCGCTTTGTCTTGATAAACCAAATCAAAAAAAAATACAAAATTGCCTAAATATAATTCAATAGACACGATTAAAGCTAGGATTTTCTTTAAGATATTAGATACTAAGGATTATCAGCTTTTAAAACCTAAACCACGTGAAAAAGGCTTGGAGCAAGTATTTATGTCTATTTACGATGAGTTTTTTATTCATTCAGAAAACAATGAGGCTAAACAATACTTAGAACTCAGCAAAAAAATAGCCGAATTGCAGTACAAAATATCCAATTTAAAACGCGCTTTGCATTTCTATTACTACAACAAAACAACAAAGGAAATGCGTTTAGGCTTTATCGAAGCATTAAAAAACGGTTATGACATAGAAATAAATCCGAATGAATCATTTTCTAGCGAAGTACTAAGGGTTTTAAATATTGATTTGGGAGTGCTGGAAAATGAACTAACTATTGCCGAAGATGAGTTTAAGCAATTAACAAGCAAAACACAACAAAAAATATCAAGCTATGAAAGTAAGATTGTGGCTGTGGAAAATGTACTTAAAAGAAGTATTGATGACGATATTACACTCGCTAAATATATCGAACTTGAAAAATCAGCGCGTCAAATAATCAGCGAACAACAACGACAACAAAGTAAAAAAGCAGCATAATGAGCGAGTTTATAGAAGTATTAAGCCCAAGCGCACTAAAAGACTTGAAAGCCCTCAATGACGAGATTACACGCACAATTTCAGGCGTTAAGACCGTTAATGAGAATATGATTAAGATTAAAACGCCAAGCGGGGCTGATTCTGCTATCAAAGACCTTAACGATAAACTGATTAAGCAGGAGCAAGCATACGCAAGACTTCAAACACAGCTTGAACGTTATGCGCAGGCTCAAAACCGTACTAAAATATCCGCAAATGCGCTTGAAAAATCCGAAATAAGTTTAGCGGCAGCGCGCGAAAGACAAGCCAAGGCCTTAGAACGTGAACAAGGAAAACTTGAAGCGGCTAACTCGTTGTATCAAAAAGTACAACAGCGACTAAATGAACTTCAAAAAGAATATCGCGACTTAGCCACAATGAAAGAGTTAGGCGCAACACTTACCGACAAAGAATCAAAACGATACAATGAGCTAGAGGGCAAAATCAAAAAGTACGACACTACACTCAAAGCAGTTGATGCTTCAATGGGTAAATATCAGCGAAATGTTGGTAATTATGCTAGTGGTTATAATGCGCTTGGAACTTCTGTAAGTCGTATTGCCCAAGAATTACCAAACGCAGCTCAAAGTTTCCAAATATTTGCAATGTCAATTGGAAACAATATCGCAGCGGTAGAGGATTCTGTTTCTGAACTTATAGCGAGAAACAAAGCATTAAAAGCAGAAGGAAAAGAAACTACTAGTGTATTGTCGCAAGTAGGCTCATCGCTATTATCTTGGAATACTGCTTTATATGTTGGTATAGCTTTATTTATTGCTTACAGTAAAGAAATAGCCACTTTTACAAAAGAACTGTTTGGCGCGAGTGAAGCATTAGAACAAATGACTACAAGACAAGACGAATTTAATTCATCAAGACTAACAGGGCGTAAGGATGCACAGTCTGAAATTATTGAATTACAAAAATATTTAGAGGTTGTTAAGGATGATAAATTATTGATGGAGCAACGACAAATCGCTTTAAAGGCTTTGCGTTCACAATATCCTTACTACTTTAAAAATCTTAGCGATGCTCAGATATTGGCCGGAGCAACCGCAAAAGCGGAATCAGAACTTACAAAGGCTCTTGAAAAACGCAAAGAAGTTGAGAAAAAGACCGAACTTAATGTGCAAAACAGACAAGCGTTAATCGAATTAAACAACCAACTAGATACAGCTAAAAAATTAGAAGCTATAAAACAGCGCGACCTAGATAGAGGCATAAAACAAGGTATTTCGGCTCAGGCGTTAGCTACTTACTCAAACGACCTGAATAAAGCACAAAAAGCAAGAATAAGCCTTGAAAATCAAATATCAGCTATAAACAAGCAAACAATTAAAAATGATTCAGATATTATACGCTTGAAAAAAGAAACTATTGCACTAGAATATCAAAAAGAAAAAACTCAAAAAGATGCTAAAAAAGAACAAGAAAAATATGACCAAAATTCCATAACTGCGCTTGAAAACCAAATTTCAAGATTAAAAGAAATACAAGGAAAAACAGATGCGGCTAGTAAATCATATCAGATTTTTAGCGGGCAAATTGCTTTACTTGAAACTCTTTTAAAAGCTATGAAAGGGGAATATGCAATTAGAGATTCATTTATTAAGCCAGAGCAAATAATTGACGCTGATGGTGTAGAATTGGAAATAGACAAAGTAAAAAAGAAAATAGCTGATTTATCAGATGAATTGGTGAAATCTTTAAATGATGCATACGGATATACTGATTTTCTAGGGCAAAAATATAGCGGGTTCTTTGATGGTTTAACAAAGCAGCAACAACAAATTTACAATGAGTTGGCGGCAGGATATGCAGAAGCTTTAGATAATGGCGATAAAGAAACAGCAAAATCGTACAAAGACAGAATGGATTTGCTCGCTACTTACGGGAAAGGAGTCGTGTCTTATATGCAATCATTTACAGACAGTTTTGTAAATAGTAGCGGATTCAGTAAAACGTTTGCAATAGTATCTGACCAAGTAGAGGGATTTGGTAAAAACGCAAAAGTAACAGCCTTAGCCGTTTCGGAATCATTCCAAGAAATGTTTAATTTCATGTCGCAATTATCGCAGGCTAACTATAAATCAATGTATGCAGATTTATCAAATCAAAAAGATATTGCTATCGCATTTGCTGGAGATTCAGCAGCAGCCAAAGAAGAAATCGAAAACCAATATAATGAGCGTGTTCGTAAACTTCGCAGAAAAGAGGCTGAAGATAAAAAAGCAGAGGCGATAATGAATATTGTAATTGACACCGCTCAGGCCGTAATGGCTACTTTGGGGAAAACTGGAGTTTTCGGAATCCCTTTAACGCCTATAATCATCGCAATGGGGTTGGCTCAGTTAGCAATGGTTCAATCGCAAGATATACCAAACTATGAAGATGGAACTGATAATCACATTGGTGGGGCGATGCTCATAAACGACCAAAAAGGCTCAAACTATCAAGAATTAGTCGAAACACCGGACGGTAAAAAACACATATTCAAAGGCAGAAATGTGCTAGTAAATGCGCCAAAAGGCACAAAAGTACACACCGCAGCAGAGACACGCGACCTTATGATGTTCGACACATCGCTCAGCAGAATGCTTATAAGTAACGGTATTGAATACATGAAGCCTAACATCATTAATTCAGCAATGAGCGACGAACAAGTTAACCGCATCGTGTCGGCTGTTCAAAATGCGCCTACAAGCGCAATTAATTTCGATGAAAAAGGGTACAGAAAGTATCAAACTAGAAACAATGTAACCGAGCGCGTTATGAATGCTCGATTTAGAACACAGATAAGAAATGTTTAGGCACTTTTTAGATTTTGAAATATATCCTTACTCGATAGAAATAACCGAGCCGGTAGGATTCGACGCAAACTCGTTTAAAGTCGTTCAGGATTCTGAGCGATTTGGGCGCGATGTAACTATTGGTAGCGAAGAAATACCGCTCAGATTTGAAAAGGCGGTAGGCGAATACTCAGATACCGGAACTATAATGCCGGACGGTTCAACAATTCCATATCTCACAATGGGATATGAGTGGCTGGATAGCATCGAGAATGATAAAGGATTTGAAACATCAGTAAAATACAGAGTTCAAAAAAACAATGTTGATTTTTCTCTAGGGCTTTTCGACTTTGCTAATCGAAAAAAAGTAGATGGAAAATACTATGAGTTCAAAATAGTTCAAGAAACTGAACGAGCAAAGATGAAAAGATTTGCCGAAACAACTATTGACGTACTTTCGAGCAAAGATTTGGACGGAAACACAATAACGCCTGTTCAGACCAGTAATATTTTACTTAAAGCAAAATCTGTGTCTAGGAGCAGCCTTTGGGAAAAGAACCAGCAAACCACGCATGATTCTCTTTTAGGCTACTCGAATTTTGCTGTGGGCATAAAGTCCTACGGTATTGACGATACATTAACCCCTTTTGACAACTATCCGAATGTAAGCGGAATAGTAGACGCGGTTAATAATTTCAAATACCTAAGAGCAATCGATGATTTAACCAACGAACAGCTAGAGGTTAACGTTGATGCAGTATTCAACTACCGGACAAACAATCAAGGAGATGAAGACGAATACTGTGTCTACTCTTTAAACGCATGTGTATTTCAAGAACCTTATACACTTGGAAGCGCGCAAATCATAACAATATACAGCAAGATACTTCAAGGGACAGGAGCGCAAACATTTGTGCCGCCATCAACAATACTTTACGATTTGCCAGATATTCCGTCAGGGTATTGTTTATCTGTTTGGTGGAATCAAAACCACGTTTACCCTGCACCATTAGGCGATTCAAACCATAGGCCTTTTATAACATTTAACAGCTTGTCGCAAAAAATATCGGCATCATCAACGGCTATAAATTCAGTTATTAAGGGCGCACGATGGATTGATCTCATAAAACAAAATGTAAAATCTATTTCAGGTAAATCTGTCATTGCTCCTAAATTCGATGTAGGAGGGGCTTTTTATAATAATTTCGCATTCAATGGTTGGCTTATTCGACAATTCACAGATAAACCATTTAACACTACCTTTAAAGATTTAGCCAAAGGACTTAGCGAATTAGCTGCGGACTATCAAATACTAAGCAGCGGAGATGTTTACATTGGTCAATACGCTGATTTTTACGCAAACAAAGAGATATCCGTATTTGATGAGCTGCCGGATGATGAGGCAGAAACATATTACAACGAACGGTATCAATTGGTTAACTTCAACTATAAATACAGCATACACGAGCAAGACCGTGACGAGCAAAATACAACTGATTCTGTGCATACCGAAACACAGTATTTGCCACCAAACAAATTAGTTGAAAATAAAAAAGACATTGAAGTCCCGCATTACCGCGACCCCGCTACAATTGAAAGCAATCGCAGACAAGGCATCGACACAAAAGCAACTACATCTTTGCAGTCTGACGATAAAATAGCGATGCTTGATGTTATCGAGGTAGCTCCGGCTTCCGTTGGTACATTTGCCAGAAAGCTACTCATGCGCGTAATCAACGGAACGATTCAAATACTGAACAATGATTCTGAGGGTAACTACACGCCATTTAATTGGGGTCTATTAGGGTTTAAAGTTGGAAACACATTCAAAATACTATCCGGCCACAACTCAGGAAGCTACACAGTTACAAGTATTGAAAGCACGGTTTTAACTTTAACACCGCAATCTGGTACAAATCCTAATTTCACCGGAAACGGTTTTATAACTGTTGAGTTTCCGCTTTCGGATGTCCAATTCACAAACCGAACAAATCAAGACTTTACTCTGATTGAAAATATAGACAACAGCAAAAATTTCAGTAATTTGTTGTACACAATTAGACGGAATATAGAGCATTGGGGCGCGTATTTGGCAACATCGGCTATTTATCACAAGTCTGCTGAAATTAAAAACACATATTTCAAGAATAACGGACTTTTAAAAACTCAGTTTCAGGGCGGGCGCATTTATACGGAAAATGAAAATATATTATCATCATCATTAGCCGCTCCGGTCATTACGCCTATTATTTTAAAAACAAAAGTCAAAGCTCCGTTTGAGCAAGTTGTTTCTTTTTTAACTTCGCTAGAAACCGTCAATGCAGACGGTTCTATAGGCGGGTTCTGCCGTGTCTTAGGCAGACAAGGCGATGTGTTCAAAGGTTATGCAAAAATGATTGATTATTCGATTCTTAGCGAAGAATTAACACTTGAATTGGAGCAGCGATATGAGCCGGAAAAAACTACAATTGACCGAATAGGCTTAGATGTAGTTATCAATAATGTAAGTTATAGTTATACATTTTCAAATTTTAGTTGGTTTGAAATGTTTAACGACAAAGTTGTGTTTTATGACCAAAACAAAAAGAAAATATCAAACGCTATATTTTATCAAGACGTTATAGTTCAGGGCGCGTCATACACAGACGTGAATAGTTTTGTATCGGCTCTGAAAAACTTGTAAATTAATTTGTACTTTTGACACATGAAAAGAATAATTGACTATTCATTTTTAAGATTAAAACCGACGATTGCCGAGGCGTTGGACTTGTCGGACAATCCATTTGCGGATATATTTAATTATTCTTTTATACAATTATCACCGTCTGGCCGGTATTTGCAGATTTCAAACTCCAGCGTTGATATTTCATTTGGAGGCGATTACAAAGCTGAAATAACAACAACTTGCGGCGAGGTTCTTAAAGATGTAACCGATTCTGTTTACATTTATGAGGGAACGAGTGCTATCACCGGAATTAGAAACATAGCTTTTGAAATTATCGCCCTGAATTATTCTAGCTTTGGACGTGATGTATTGTTAAAACTATCATCACCAACTATTAACGATGACGTTTTTTACACAAATCCGTTTCGTATTTCGACAAACTCAGCCAACACCATTAAATTGTCTTACCGAGATTTTGGGCAAAAATATGGTTTTGATTACGATTCATTTGATTTTTTGCAACAAATTCAATTGAAATGCATATTTACAAAGCCAACAAATGAAACCGAAAAAAGCAGTTACTTACAAAGCACCGGAAACAAACTCAATCTTGAAAACACTATATCTGTAGTTAGTAATTACGATATTGAGTTTCTATATAATCATGCTCAAAAAGCCTTGATAAGAGCCTTAGAGCATTCTGTTTTATTTATCAATAACGAAAGATGTACGTTTGCATCATTCACGACTGATGAGGTTCTCGGAACTACAAATAACTACAAAGGCAAATTAACAGCCAACATTGATGAAACTGAGTACAATGTAGAGGTAAACCAAATATCGCCAGCATTCACTCTTTCAAATTATGCGCCTAAAAATATAATCGCATTCGGCACGGCTGTCAACTCATTAAGCGGCACATTTAGTAAAAACATATCGCTAGGCAGCGGAACTGTAAGGCTTATTGATTCAAATAGTTTATCTGTATTGCAAACATACACGCAAGATGATATTTCAACATCTGGCGCGTCATTCACGATAACCGATTCAGGGCTAGTGTCAGCATTAGGCGAGTATAAAGTTGTAATTTCTAGCGGATTATTCATATCTTTGAACGGAGAAACAGATTCTTTTGAATGGTCGTTCGAGATTAGAAACCCTGATTTCTCAAGCGCAGACTTTTCACCAACTGATTTTTTAACTAACTAAATCAATTATGTCAACAGCAGCAGCAATTCAAGCGGTAATAAACGAAATAGCGGACGGAGAATTGAACACAGCCGCAGAGGTGCGCGACGCTTTGGAGGCTCTTAAATCTGAGTTTTTCCCCGCGACACTCACCGATACAACCGCGGCAACTCTAAACTACACAAACAATCCTTTGGGTATAACCTTCGTGCTTTCATTCACAAAGAGAGGCAACGAGGTAACTGTGTCTGGCTATATTAAGAATACAACAGCTCTATCAATACCTCAGAGTGTTGATGTTGTTACCTTTAAAACGGCGTATAGCTATTTGAGGCCATTGGCATCAACAACACAAGAAAGCGCGACCGGATTTTTAATGTTCGACAATTTGACAATAAAAACCAGAACCGCTATACCAACGAATTTAACGGTAAGAATTAACGAAACATATAAAGTAGCAGACTAATGGCAACAACACCAGCATACGCTTTAACGCAGCAAGACCCTAAACCGAATGTAAATTTGTTTCCAACTTTTATGACTTTCAACAAGTCAGTTGATTATACAGGTTGGGACAATACAGCAGGCTCAGGAATTGGTGCGAACGATGCGAGCCTTTTCGCTTTTGGAGACCGAGCTCTCGATTTATATTCAACAAACGATTCAGCGGCTTGTGAGTTTTCAAGCGGAGGCACACAAACCAGAGTAACAGCGACTAAGACTGCTCGGTACATGGTTCAGTTTTGGATTTACAACCCTGACACAGGATGCACCGCAGGAGATATTTACATTTTGAAACTCGCTAAAAATGGCGTAGGAGCATGGAAAGAGATTTCTGTGTCAGCCGAACAACTTGGAGGCGTTACAAATAAATGGATTCCGTTTTGGATGGATTTCGCCTTGTCTGCCGGAGATTACATCGATGTAATTCATGTGTTGCCAGCCAACGCTGTTTATCCGGTGGGGGGCGCGCACTCCGTTAAAGTAGATGGATTCAAATTTGAGTGTGACGATAGGCTTGTTGGATTTCCGAGCGTGTACACAGAGCCGTTTATTCCAGTGAATCAAATACCGACTACAGACGGATTCTACATGATGCGCGCTGATTTGAGTTATCCATCGCTGGTTAAGGTTATAGACGGCACGGCTGTTTTGGATTTTCCTAGTGCCGGAAGCGGAAGCACTCATACACTAACTGCTACATTAACAGGAGCGGCAGTAGGTCAAAAAGTAGAAGTAACAGAACCTAGCGCAATATACGCAGCAGGCGTTACATATCAAGGTTATTGTACAGCCACAGACACAGTAGAGATAACAATGATAAATCACTCAGGCAGTAGTTTTAATCCAGCAAGCGCAACGTTTAAACTTAGAATTTACCCAAATGTATAGACTTCTAAAAATAAAAAAGGAATCATCTAATAACTTTTGGCATTACGATTCAATGCTTTCAAAGCCCTACTTTGTTAGTCAATTTACCGTTGATGTTGATAACGATTTTTTTCAAGTTGTTAGGCTCTCTGGTGCGCGTGGATATGAATATAGATGGTCTGATGTTACTTTTCAAGATGGCAGCGGATCGGTTGAAACATTTGGAAGCCGCGAGGATTTAATCGCTAGATTGGTAGATGTGAAATATCCGGCTTTTTTCAATCAGAACAATAATACTGCAGAGCTTGTACTAGGCAAAAAAGGCGAATCAATACTTTTAAACGAAACAAAAGCGTACTTCTTAGCGAATTTTGATTTGTCAGACCCAAACAGCGCAACGTATGGAATCGGAATCAATGAACGAGCAGGGTGGGCTATTAAGAACGGTCTTAACGGCACTGAGAATCTAGGCGAAAAAACCGTAATAGGATGGAATCCGGCTGATGAATCAAAGTACCCTTTTGGCGCAACCGGAGGTCTTGAAGATTGGGAGCTATTAAAACACAGACACGGAAGTGTTGAATTTTCAGACGGTACGTTCGCTGAAAATCAATTAGGTGATGGAAACACCTTACCATACAACAATAGACACTTGTCAGTATCATCTTCAAGCGGAGGCAAAAAGAACTTGACAGAAGAAATCGGAAGCGTGGCAGACGGCTCGATGAAAAACTTGCCTCCGTATAAAGTATGTGTTTGGATTGAAAGAATAGTTGACGAGTCTATTTTAGTATCGTCAGATTCGCTTTCGCCTATTCCAACCCCATCACTTGCGCAAGT